>Ga0105164_10001797_pt1 | contig 13566 bp, 14 predicted proteins | sample VDWuncwatermetaG_FD_89674 | JGI IMG/M metagenome (GOLD analysis project Ga0105164, IMG submission 89674) | Wastewater microbial communities from Netherlands to study Microbial Dark Matter (Phase II) - VDW unchlorinated drinking water | ecosystem: Environmental > Aquatic > Freshwater > Drinking...
CCGTAGTGTTCTTCGGGTCTTGGGTTTTGTATCGTGAACGCCATCTGGACATTTGCCGATTCGGCGTTTTACGAGCTCGCGCTTTTCGCGAGCGTCGGGATATTTCTTGGCTCGCTGGCGGAGGTGGCGCTCGACCTTATTGCCCTTTTCTGCTCCCTTCGGACGCGTTTTGGACAAACGCCACACCCGGTGCCCGATCCCGACATCCTGGACACTGCTGATGCCCCGCCGTTTGCCGTCTTTGTTCCGGCTTGGGACGAGGCCAATGTCATCGGGCAGATGCTCGACGCAGCGCTTGCTTCCTATGCAGGCGATAACGTTCACTTGTTCGTCGGTTGCTATCCCAACGATGCTCCAACGACCGCGCTGGTGCGGTCGCGGGTAGGCCCGAAGCTTTCACTGGTGATGGTCGATCGCGATGGCGGGACGACAAAGGCCCATTGTCTCAATAATCTGTATCGGGCGATGTTGTCATTTGAGGCGCGCCAGGGAGACGCGTTTGCGGGAATTGTCCTGCATGACGCCGAAGACGTGATCAGCAAGCGGGAAATCGAGGTATTTCATCGCCATCTCGATCGGTTCGGCATGATCCAGTTGCCGGTATTCCCGCTGACCAATCCCCATAGCCGCTGGATCAGCGGGCATTATTGCGACGAGTTTGCCGAAGCGCATGGAAAGACGATGGTCGCGCGCCAGGCGATTGGTGCAGCACTACCCGCTGCCGGAGTGGGTTGCATGATCCGGCGCGATGCGATCGCTGCCTTTGCCGTGGGTCGCGGTGGGGAACCCTTCTCCGAAGACTGCCTGACTGAGGATTACGAGCTTGGCCTCATGTTGCGCGACTTGGGCTTTGCGACAGCCTTTATCGAGCAGGAAGACACTTGCGGACCGGGCCTGGTCTGCACGCAGGCCTATTTTCCGGACCGCCTGGGCGATGCTGTGAAACAAAAAGCGCGGTGGATGGTCGGCATTGGCCTTGACGGCTGGAGCCGGCTCGGCTGGGGCAACGGTTGGGCCGAAGTCTGGATGCGTGCGCGGGATCGCCGTGGCCTGACTTCGGCGGCCATACTGCTTGCCGCCTACCTCGCGGTGGTACTCGCAGTGCTCCTCTGGTTCGCACAGTGGCTCACCGGTCGCCCGTTTCCGGCACCACAGGGGCTTCTCGCCTTCTTGCTGTGCATCAACCTAGTGATGGTCGGCTGGCGACTTGCAGTACGTTCTCTCTACACGCGGCGCGCTTATGGATTCGCGGAGGGAGTAGTTGCCGTTCCCCGCGTCTTTGTTTCCAATGTGATCGGCATATTGGCATCGATCCGCGCCGTGGGCCTCCACCTCGCTTCGTTGCGTACCGGCCATGTGAATTGGGAAAAGACCAAGCACGTCTTTCCGACAAACACTCCATGAAAAGCCGCAGATCCCCCTCGCTTGTCCATCTCGCCACGTTGATTTCGTTTTGGGTATCGCTACGCCTTGTCGCTTTCGGCCTGTTTCCAGCGAGCGGGCCGCCGCTGATGAAAGCAGGGCTGAGGGTGGCACCGCCAGCCTTCGAATCCCCTGTGTTCGATCGTGCTCGGGTTGCCAAGCAAGTCCCAGACCAAGCGCTGACGAAGCCATCAATCCCCCGTTTGCAGCAACGGGCCGCCCTCCGGATCGCGGAGATGCAGGCGACGGCGCGGCCCGAAATGGATCGCACAGCTTCGCAGATTGAGGCACCCGTGAAGGTTCCGCGCGCGTCGAATCCTGGCCCTGCAGATGCCGACGTGTTGGCTCTGGCAGGCGAAGGCGACCATGCAACAGCCGATCTCCGAAAATGGTCGTTGTCGGCTTTTGCACTCATCCGGCCCGGCAGCGGACGGGCGGGAATCGTGCCCAATGGCCAGCTCGGTGGCAGCCAGGCCGGTTTCCGGGTGCAGCGCGCGCTGGTCCATTCGGGCCGGTTCTCTGTTTCTGCCAACGGCCGGTTCTCCGCGCCGCTTTCACAGCATATCGGGAAAGAGGCCGGGCTGGGGCTCGCGGTTCGGCGGTCGGGCCGGGTGCCCGTCGAGCTACTGGCAGAGCGTCGCGTGGGTCTCGACCGGGGTGGCCGCGATGCATTCGCCGCATTGATCGCGGGCGGCTTTGACGATTTCCGGCTGCCGGGGAGGGTGCTGCTTTCGGGCTATGCGCAGGCCGGGGTCGTCGGGTTGAAACGGCGGGAAGGCTTTGTCGATGGCGCGATTCGGGCGGAACACGACCTTCTGACGATCGGGAAAACGCCCATCCGCGGCGGTGCCGTGGTGGCAGGCGCGAAGCAACCGGGAGTCTCGCGGCTCGATGTCGGGCCGAGTGTTGCCGCACGCTTTCGCCTTTCGCGCGCGTCGTTCCGGCTAAGCGCCGAGTGGCGCGAGCGGATCAGCGGCAATGCGGCACCGGGCTCCGGGCCCGTGATCACGCTCGGGCTGGATTACTGAATGCCGGGACGCAGCAGCGTGATCTTGGCCTTGCCGTGAACCCGCTCGGCCTCGATGGCGAATCCTGCGAGTGAAACGCTCTCTTCGCGCCCGGTCTCGATGCTGATGATCGCGGTGTCAGACACCAAGCCCAGCCGCCTGCATCTATCCAGCGCAACCTGGCCCGCGCCTGTGGCATAGGGCGGATCCATCAGTATCAGGTCGAAGGCCCGGGTTGTCGGAGCCAGTGCCATGACCGACTGGGCGCGGATATCGGCAATGGCCTTCAACGCGGCCACGTTTGCGCGCAGGGCATCAAGCGCCGCGCGATCTTGCTCGACAAAGGTGCAGGATGCCGCTCCGCGCGAGAGGGCCTCAAGCCCCAAGGCTCCCGACCCGGCAAACAGGTCTGCCACCTGCAAGCCTTCGAAACTGCCGAGGCGACTGGTGAGCATCGAGAAAAGCGCCTCACGCGTGCGATCGGCGGTCGGGCGGGTCGCATCACCCTTCGGGGCCACGAGAATCCGTCCGCGCCACCGACCGGCGATAATCCTCACAGCGCTTTCCGGAATGCCACAAGTTCGTGCTGCTTGATTTCGTCAACACCACCCGCAGGCAGGTCTCCCAGCACGAACGGGCCATAGCTGGTGCGGATCAGGCGCGAAACCTTCAGCCCAAGGTGCTCCAGAACACGGCGCACTTCGCGGTTCTTGCCCTCCGCCAAACTGAGCTCGATCCAGACATTGGCGCCCGTGCGCCGTTCGAGATTGGCATTGATGCTTCCGTAGCGCACGCCCTCGATCTCGATGCCCATCATCAGGCTTTCGAGCTGGGACTGGGTTACGTTGCCGTATGCGCGGGCACGGTAGGAGCGAGTGACGCCCGTGGAGGGCAATTCGAGCTGGCGCTTGAGTTCGCCGTCCGTGGTGAGCAGGAGCAGCCCTTCGGTGTTGAGGTCGAGCCGCCCGACCGGCATCAACCGGGGCAAGCCCTTGGGAAGCCGGTCGTAGATGGTTGGCCGTCCCTTGGGATCGCGCTCGGCGGTCAGCAGCCCTGTCGGCTTGTGATAGCGGAAGAGCCGCGCTGCGGTCGGCGGTTTCACGGCCTTGCCATCCACCGTGACGCCGGTCAGCGATTTGAGCAGGGTGGCAGGCGTTTCGATCGTCGCACCATTGAGCGCAATCCGGCCTTCAGCAATCATTCGTTCAATTTCGCGCCGCGAGGCAATCCCCGCACGCGCAAGGAGCTTGGCAATGCGCTGTTCGTCGCGCGTATCGCCCTTGGGCTGGGCAGTGTAACCGGGATGGCGTTTCATCCGAACGCCGTTAGACAGGTTTCTGAGGATTTGCCATGCGTCTCATTACTCTCGTTCCAGCCATTCTCGCCCTGTCCGCCGAAGCGTCGTTTGCCGGACCGGCTGTGAAACCCACGCCAGTTGCCGTCGAACTCTTCACCAGTCAGGGATGTTCCTCCTGTCCGCCCGCTGATGCTCTGATGGAGAAGCTCTCAAGCGAGCCCAACATCGTCGTGATCACGCGGCCGGTGACATATTGGGACCAGCTTGGCTGGAAAGACACGCTGGCCCGCGAATCCAACACGATCCTCCAGCGTAGCTATGCGAGCCGGGGCGGGGAGGGTTCGGGCGTCTATACTCCCCAAGCGATGGTCCAGGGGCAGGCCGCGGCAGTCGGTTCAAGCGAAGCCAAGTTACGACGACTGATTTCTGCCGAAAAGCAAAGGCCGGGTCCAGCTATCGCAGCGCGAGCGACGGCCGATGGCGGGCGCACGATCACGATCGGACAGGATGTCAGGGCCAATGCGTTGGTGCTTGTTCTTGCGCTCAAAGGCGAAGCGATTGTTCGCATTGGCGCTGGCGAAAATGGCGGACGGATCGTGCGCTACACCAATGTTGTCCTGGCTGAGACCGAAATTGGCCGCTGGCCGGGCGGGCAAGCCATAATCACGGTGCCGGGCAGGATCATGAAGCAGGCGGGAGCCGACCGCTACGCCATCATCCTTCGTGAAGGCGCTGCCGGCAAGATTGTTGCCGCGCGGTATATCTAGCCCAGTTGCGCTTCGATCGCGTCGTGGAATTGGCGGATGCCGGTTTCCAACGTGCCCAGCGTCAATTCTCCAATGGCCCCCGAGCTCAGCCCCTGTTGTCCCAATGCTGCCGCGCGGAAATCTTCCGATCCGAACACGCCACCATCAAGCAATTCCCAGCTCCGCTGCCAATGGTCGCGGGCCTTGTCCGTCTTCGGTTCTTCGGGGATCAGCATGAAATCCTCGACCAGCGTACGATCGACCGATTGGGGCATCATGACCATCAGGTTCACATAGTCCGGGCTGACGACGAGTTCGGCGGCGGGGAACAGTGAGTAGGCAAACGTCACCGCTGACCGCAGCGCAGGCCAGTTTCCCATGTCGATATCCGCGAGTTCCGCCGCGCGGCCGACTGCCGAACGCTGGTGCCCTCCAATCATGTCGGCGGCCGTGATCCCGTCCTTGAAGAATGGCCCGATCGTGTTCGCGTGGAGCCTTGTGACGTGATAGCTTTCAAGGAACGCATCCATGATCAGCTTCCAGTTGGATTTCACTTCATGCGTCCGTCGCGCGAATAGATGCAGGCCGCTCATCCCGAACGCATCGAAATCATGGCCGAGCGTTTCGGCTTCGGTGAAGTCGGCATCCTCGCTGTTGGCAAACCAGATCAGCCCGCCTGCCTCGCGCGTGGGAAGGCGCTTCAGGCCATAGTCCGACTTGTCGAGCCCCGGGAATGTTTCGGGGCGCGGCATGCCGATCAGCTTTCCGTCGAGCATGTAGGTCCATGCATGATAGGGGCAGACGAGGCGGCTGGCGCAGACAGCTTCGTGGCCTTCGACCAGCTTGGTGCCGCGATGACGGCACACGTTGAGGAAGACATGCGCTTCGCCCGCCTTGTCACGGGCGATCAGCAACGGCCGGCCAGTCGCATCATGCGGGACTGCCATGTTCGGTTCAGGAAGAAGCGCCGAGGGGGCGACCACTTGTGGAAGCGCGTCGAACAACGCCGCCTTCTCGCGCGCAAACCAGGCAGGATCGGTATAGCGGCTCGCGGGAACATGGGTGATGCCGCGGTTCGGGCGCCCGGCTCCATCGGCAATTTGCCGGGCCAGAGCCATTTGACCATCGGTGGGCGAAAGCATGCTCATCAGGGCTATCCTTAGCCGATTTTGACGCTAGGTTCGCGCGAAATTGAGCGGGGAGCAAGTGCGTTGAATGAAGCCAGCCAAACCGTAGCGGAAACTTCCACGCCGGGCGGCACGTGGTGGGCCAATCGTCTTCCCGAAGGAGTCAGGCCCTATCTCCGGCGTGGCCCGCTGACGGCACTGTTCCTTGGTATCTCGTCGGGTTTTCCCTACGCCTTGCTCGCCGCGACGCTGACCAACCGGCTTTCTGAAGCGAATATCGAGCGCAAGGCAATCTCTGCCTTTGCGCTTGTGCTGCTGGTCTACAGCATAAAATGGGCATGGGCGCCGGTTGTCGATCGCGTGAAATTGCCATTTTCCGAAAGCTTTGGGCAGCGACGGACCTGGCTATGGCTGACGGGCGCAATGGTGGCGCTCGGCGTCTTCCTGCTTGGCACGGCCGATCCGGCAGGAGGCATCCAGCCCGTGCTGTTGGGCGCCCTTGTCCTGGCCTTTGCGGGCGCGACATTCGACGTCGTGATCGACGCGTTCCGGATCGAGCATCTAAAGCCGGAGGAGCTTGGCGTAGGGTCGGGCATGTCCCAATATGGTTGGCGGCTGGGATCCTTCTTTGCGGCTTCCCTGGCGCTCTATGTGGCGGGCCGGGCCAATTGGCAGCTTGGCTATTTCGCCTGTGCGCCGCTGGTGCTTTCTGCCTTGCTGGTCTCGCTCTGGGCCGGCGAACCCGAAGAACGGCGCAAGCGGGAATGGCCCCAGCGGATGTCTCGCAAGGGTTATGGCACATTGCTGGCGGCGATTCCGGTGTTGCTGCTTGCGGGGCACTGGCTCGACACTTTGCTCAACGTTAATATCCTTTTCCGGATCAGCGTCTTCGGTCTGATTTACCCGATTTTCGATCTCTCGATCCGGCGGGGGCACGACTTCGGGCTGACCGGCTATGCCTCGTTGCTTTTGGCCCTGCCGATATTGCTGGCAGCGACCGGCAACTGGCTGGCATTTGTTGCGGCCTGTATCGCCGCCCTGGTCTATGTCGGAATATTGCTGACGCGACGGGGCCATCCCGGTGCCAATGCTTTTGGCGATGCGCCGGAGATGCTGGAGAAGCGCAACATTGTCGGGCCGATGGCGGACTTTTTCCGGCGCAGCGGTGCTTGGCTGGTCTTCCTCTTCGTGCTCGTTCACAAGATTGGGGACACAATGGCGAACCTGATGATCCGCGACTTGCTGGTCACGACCGGTTTCACAAAGGACGAGATATTGTGGGGTGATGTCTGGGTCGGCTTTGGCACGCTGCTCGTCGGTATCTTCGTGGGCGGGATCCTTTACGCGCGGCTTGGCCTGAAACGATCGGTGCTGATCAGCCTGATCCTCATGGGCGTATCCAATTTCAGCTTTGCCGGACTGGCTTCGCTCGGCCATTCGATGCCCATGCTCGCCTGGACGATCGGGTTCGAAAATTTTGCATCGGGTATTGGCGGCGTGACGGTGGTCGCGCTTCTCTCTGCCGTTTGCGACCTGCGCTTTACGGCGACGCAATTTGCAATGCTGTCTGCTGCCTCGGCCATCCTCGGCCGGTTCCTCACCGGATCGCTCGCTGGACGGCTGATCGATTCGATGGGCTATTTCGATTTCTATCTGTTGACCACGGCCTTCGCACTGCCCGGGATCATCCTCTTCTGGATCATGATGCGCAATGGCATGGTCGACAGCGCAATCGGGAATGCGGCAGGGTCAGCTGCCAGCGATTGATGCGCCGTCAGGGGCTTAATCGGGTATCTGGCCGTTCAGGCGCAGCACCGTGCCAGCAAGATAGAGCGATCCAAGGATGAGGATCGCCGCCGGACGTGGCGATCTCACGACGATGGCACGAAGCGCGGCCTCGACACTCTCGGCCGGTTCAGCGGGCTGGTCTTTGGTCAGCAGCCAATCCGCGAGACTTCGCGGCGCGTGATGCGGGTGGCCGGGGATAGGGACTGTATGAAACGTAACACCCGGCTTGCAAAAGGGTGTCAGGATGCCACTGGCATCCTTGTTGGCCAATATGCCGGTAATGATATGCCTCGTGCCACTGCCCAGCAGGGCCTCGATCTGATCGGCGACAATCGTCGCAGACGCCGGATTGTGGCAGCCGTCGATCCAGACCGGTACGCCGGGCACGAGCCGGGTCAGCGGCCCGTCGGCGAGCTTTTGAAGGCGCCCCGGCCAGTCGGCCCAGCCCATCGCCGCCCGGATTGCGGAATCGGGCACGGCGATTGCCGACTGGTGTCGCAGCATGGCAATGGCGAGCGCCGCGTTCATCGCCTGGTGCGTGCCCGCAAGCCGGGGCAGGGGCACGGAAAGCCTTCCGCCTTCGTCGCGATAGTGGAGCTGGCCGCGATAGGGCGCCGCATCCCAGTCGGTGCCTTTTGGATGCAATGTCGCGCCAACCTGCGCAGCAATATCCGCAATCCGGCGCGCTTCCGGTTTTGGATAGGCCATGGTGATGAGTGGCACACCGGCTTTGGCAATTCCGGCCTTTTCGCCAGCGATCGTTACAGAATCGTCGCCCAGAAAGGCCTGGTGATCGATCCCGAGTTGCGCAATCCCGCAGACCACGGGATTCTCGATCGCAGTTGTTGCATCGAGCCGTCCGCCAAGGCCGACTTCGATGATGGCCGCATCGGCGGGGGTACGGGCGAAGGCGAGAAAGGCCGCCGCTGTCGTCGCTTCGAAGAAGCTCGGGGCGATGTCCGCCGAGCAATCGAGTACTTCGGCGAGTAAGGGCGCCAACACGGCATCGTCGATCAGTTTGCCCGCCACCCGGATACGCTCGTTGAAGCGCACGAGATGCGGGCTGGTATAGACATGAACCGATTTCCCCGCCGCTTCGAGACTGGCGCGCAGGAATGCGCAGGTCGAGCCTTTGCCATTGGTCCCAGCGACGTGAAAAACTGGCGGAAGCTTCCGGTGCGGGTTGCCGAGCCGGAGCATCAACTCCGAAATCCGCTCAAGCCCCAGAACGTCGCGACCCGGCGACAGCATCGTCAGCCGGTCGAGTTGCACCTGGACGGCGGGGTCGTCGCTATGGGCGTGGTCAGCCACGATGGATCAGGCCGCCACTCCTCGCTCCTGCGGCGCGAGATAGCCAATCAGCCGGGCGAGCGTTCCGGGGAGGTCGGCCCGCGACACGACCATGTCGAGCATCCCGTGATCGAGCAGGTATTGCGACGTCTGGAAATCATCGGGGAGTTTCTCGCGGATCGTGTTTTCGATCACGCGCCGTCCGGTAAAGGCCAGGGTCGCGCGCGGTTCGGCGATGTGTATGTCTCCCAGCATGGCATAGCTTGCCATAACGCCGCCCGAAGTCGGGTCGGTCAGCACAACGATATAAGGCAGGCCGGCATCGCGCAGTTCCTGCACTCCAACGGTCATCTTGGGCATCTGCATGAGCGAAAGGATGCCCTCCTGCATGCGCGCGCCGCCAGAGGCCGTGAAGATCACATAGGGGCAGTTCGCGGCGATCGCGGCGCGGACCCCGGCAATAAAGGCTTCGCCTACCGCGACGCCCATCGATCCGCCCATAAAGGCGAAATCCTGGACACCGATGACTACCGGTTGTCCTTCGATCCGGCCCTGCGCATTGACCAGCGCGTCGGACTCGCCGGTTTCGGTGCGGGCGGCTTTCAGGCGGTCGACATATTTCTTCGAATCGCGGAATTTGAGCGGATCCTCGACCGTGCGGGGATTGGCGAGGACGATCCAGCTGCCTTCGTCCAGCAGCATCTCGAACCGGTCCCCCGGGCCGATCCGGCCGTGATGATTACACACCGGGCAGACCGAAAGATTGTCCTCATATTCTTTGGCAAAGATCATCTGCGCGCAGCCGCTGCATTTGATCCAGAGATTGTCAGGCGTGTCGCGCTTGGCGATGAAGGGGATCGCATTGCGAACACGGGTCAGCCAGTTCATACGACTTTCTCCTTGTGCAGGGCATCCATAGCGCGGCGCAGGCTGGCGATATAGTCCTGAACCGGGCCAGCGGCACTGGTGCCATGCTTGCCGACCAGTTCGACAATCGCGGAACCGATGGCGACGCCGTCCGCAACGGCACCAATGGCGGCAGCCTGTTCGGGCGTGCGGACACCGAAGCCGACGACAATGGGGATCGAAGTCGCTGCCTTCAGCCGGGCCGCCGCCGCCGCGATGCTTTCCATGCCGGCCTGCTGGAGCCCGGTGATGCCCGCGACTGACACATAATAGACAAATCCCGAGACGCCATCGAGGACGGCGGGTAGGCGTTCGGCATCGGTAGTCGGCGTCGCCAGCCGGATCAGATCCACGCCCGCCGCCCGGAGCGCTGGGCCAAGGTCCGCATCCTCCTCAGGCGGCAGGTCGACACAGATCACGCCATCGACTCCGGCAGCGCGGCAGGCATTGGCGAACCAGTCCGGGCCGCGCCTGATCATCGGGTTGGCATAGCCCATCAGGACCAGCGGGATGTGCGGATGCCGTGCGCGGAAGGCCGTCGCGATGGCGAACAGGTGAGCTGTTGTCGTGCCCGCGCCAAGCGAACGCAGATTGCCAAGCTGGATCGCCGGGCCATCGGCCATCGGATCGGTAAAGGGCATGCCCAGTTCGATCACATCGGCGCCGCCTTCGACGAGCGCATCGAGAATTGCGCCCGTATTGGCAGGCGTCGGATCGCCGCCGGTTACGAAAGCGACGAGCGCCGGGCGCCCCTTGCCAAAGGCCGCGGCGAGGCGATTCATATCGTCACCCCCAGCGCTTCGGCGACGGTGAAGATGTCCTTGTCGCCGCGACCGCAGAGGTTGGCGATGATGATCCGGTCCTTCGCCATTTTGGGGGCCACACGCATCACGCCCGCAATGGCATGGCTCGGCTCGAGGGCTGGGATGATTCCTTCGAGCCTGCACATCAGCTTGAATGCCTCAAGCGCCTCGACATCGGTTGCGCTTTCGTAACGGACGCGGCCGATTTCGTGGAGCCAGCTATGTTCCGGCCCGATCCCCGGATAATCAAGCCCCGCCGAAATGCTGTGCGCCTCGGTTATCTGGCCGTCTTCGTCCTGGAGGAGGAAGGTCTTGTTGCCGTGCAGCACGCCGGGCGATCCACCCGCAAGGCTTGCGGCATGTTCCTTGTCGAGGCCATGCCCCGCGGCTTCGACGCCGAGCATCTGCACATCGGCATCGTCGAGGAAGGGATGGAACAGGCCGATGGCATTCGATCCGCCTCCGATCGCCGCGACCAGCAGGTCGGGCAGGCGGCCTTCGCGCTTCAATATCTGTTCGCGCGCTTCCTTGCCGATCACCGACTGGAAATCGCGGACAAGCTCGGGATAGGGGTGCGGACCCGCCGCCGTCCCGATGATGTAGAATGTGTCGTGCACGTTCGCGACCCAGTGGCGGAGCGCTTCGTTCATCGCGTCCTTCAGTGTCCGCGATCCGCTTTCCACCGCGCGGACTTCGGCGCCGAGCAGCTTCATCCGGAAGACATTGGGCTGCTGCCGCTCGATGTCGCGTGCGCCCATGAAGATGGTGCAGGGCAGGCCGAAGCGGGCAGCCACTGTCGCTGTCGCAACGCCGTGCTGGCCGGCACCGGTCTCGGCGATGATCTTCGTCTTGCCCATCCGCATCGCCAGCAGGATCTGGCCGACGCAATTGTTGATCTTGTGCGCGCCGGTGTGATTGAGCTCGTCGCGCTTGAAATAGATTTTGGCGCCGCCCAATTCCTCGGTCAGCCGTTCGGCGAAATAGAGCGGGCTGGGGCGGCCGACATAGTGTTCGAGCAGATCGTCAAACTGCGCCGCAAAGGCGGGGTCGACCTTGGCCGCTTCATACTCGCGTTCAAGATCCAGGATCAGCGGCATAAGGGTTTCGGCGACATAGCGTCCGCCAAACTGGCCGAAATGCCCACGTTCGTCGGGCCCGGTGCGAAGGGAATTGGCAAGTGTCATAAGCTGGCCGTCGCTTTAAGGAACGCGGCGATCTTGTCCACATCCTTGATTCCGGGGGCGGATTCCACACCGGAGGAGACATCGACCAGTGACGCGCCTGTCGCCCCCACAGCTTCGGCGGCGTTTGCCGCCGTGAGCCCGCCCGCAAGCCCCCAGGGCAAAGGGTGGTCGAAACCCGCGAGCAGGCTCCAGTCGAAGCGGATGCCCATGCCGCCCGGAAGGGCTGCATCGTCAGGTTGCGCTGCATCGTAGAGAAGAAAGTCGACGGCATCCTGATATGAAAAAGCCGCCTTGAGGTCATGCGCGGTACGGATGCCGAGTGCACTCCAGGTCTCGCGCCTCGCGTGCAGCCGGATCGCGGCCGCCCGGCCGGGGCTGGTCTTGTGCACCTGGATGACATCGAGCTGCCCCGCTTCGAGCGCCTGGTCGATCAGCGCATTGCAAGGATCGACGAATACGCCGACGCGGCGGACATGATCGGGAACGCGCACTGCAAGTTCTCGCGCACGCGCAAAGCCGATACTGCGCGGGCTTGGCGGGAAAAAGTTGAAGCCGATATGGCTCGCCCCGCCCTTGATTGCGGCGTCGATCGTTTCGGGCGTCGTGAGCCCGCATATCTTGGTTTGGACCGGCATGGACTTAAAGCGTGGCCTCGATCGCGCGCGCGGCAATTCCCGGATTGGCTGCCTGGGTGATCGGCCGGCCGATGACCAGAATCGAAGCACCGGCATCGAGTGCCGCGCGCGGCGTCACGACGCGCTTCTGGTCGCCCGCCGACCCATCGGCAGGCCGGACACCTGGAACGACGAAAAATCCTTTGGGCCAAAGCTTTCTCGCTGCCTTGACCTCGTTGCCGGAGCAGACCACGCCATCTAGGCCGGCTTCCTTCGCGAGCAAGGTCAATCGCTCCACCTGGGTGTGCGGATCGGCATCAAGGCCGATCGATTCGAGGTCGCTCCCGTCAAGGCTTGTCAGGACGGTTACTGCGATGACCTTTGTGCCGCCGGGGGCGGCCGCCTTGGCGTCTTCCATCATCGCCCGTCCCCCGGCGGCATGGACAGTCAGGATCGCAGGCTTGAGCGGTCGTAGGGCCTGCACCGCCTTGGCAACCGTATTGGGAATGTCGTGGAGCTTGAGATCGAGGAAGATCGGCAGGCCGAGCGCTGCCATTTCACGGACCCCGGCGCGGCCATTGGCCGAAAAGAACTCCAGTCCCAGCTTGATACCGCCGACATGACCCTTCACGCGGGCTGCAATGGCCTTGGCGCGTTCAAGATCGGGCGTATCGATCGCAACGAAGATGGGAGACGTCATGCCACCCCCGGCGGAACGGCGATGGGCGCTGCGCTTGGCGGCAGCGCACCCGACGGTGGCGCGGCCGACGCTGGAGAAGTCGTGTCGGCAAGCGCGCGCTCCATCGTCGACAATTTCCGTTTCAGGCTCCAGCGCGTCGTCCGGTGGAGCAGCATCGTCGGGACAAGGCCCAGGAGGAATGCGAAGAACAGGGGAACCGGCAGCTTCGTGAACCAGACCTTGTTATCCCAAAGCGCGACCTGCGTGTCGGTCCAGTTGTGGTATGCAAACAGCATCGCTGCAACTGCGATCAGCACCCAGAACAATGTCTTCAGGAATCGCATCGCCCGTCCATTCTATCGTTGACCCAATCGGATTGATTTAGGCCGCATCCGGCCCTGCTGCAATCTCGCGTTGCAGGGTTTCGAACAAGTTCGGGATATTGACGAGGCGTGTGCGTTCTTCCTCAAGCACGGCATAGAGCAAGTCGCGCTTGAGCGCGGCCGCCTGGGCCGAATCGATACCCGCGCTTGAGATGACAATGTCGAACAGCCGGTCGGCGCCGTGCAGGCGGCCCCAGAGATAGTCATTCTCGCGGTAGGATCGGCTGAAGAAAGCGCCGAAGCTGTTGAGCTGGATTCCCTTCAGCGTTTCCGCCACGCCTTTGCGGATGGCGGTTGCGTCTTCGGGGGAAATGCGGTCG
>Ga0105164_10001798_pt1 | contig 13559 bp, 15 predicted proteins | sample VDWuncwatermetaG_FD_89674 | JGI IMG/M metagenome (GOLD analysis project Ga0105164, IMG submission 89674) | Wastewater microbial communities from Netherlands to study Microbial Dark Matter (Phase II) - VDW unchlorinated drinking water | ecosystem: Environmental > Aquatic > Freshwater > Drinking...
TAATTAAAAACTCTTATGCCTGCTCCTTAGCTCTTACAGAGCAGTTCGCTGGCATAAGAGTCGAGCCAGCCTTGCCCCAGCGAGGCAAGGTCTGGTTTCAATTAACTGCAAACATCCCTTATAGCTTCCCTTAGATAATTTTCAAATAGCAAGGCTAAGCATCTCTCAGTGTGATCCTACGGTAAGACAAATCTAAAAATTTTACATGCAGTTAGCAGTTACATGACTGTGGGGGACTGAAAGAAACCCACCCTCATGGTAAGGGGCGCGCCAGTCGTTCCTTTGTGTCACGCCCTTGCATTTTAGGTGGCTTTCAGTCCCCTTTGTCAGGAAGTCGCCTTCCCCAAAAGTTTATGAGGGAAGGCGACAGAAAGACGCTCCTTTTTTAAATGCACACAAAACCACAAAGAAAGGGGGTGAGAAAATGAATGAGGAATGTGAGTTTTGCTTTTACTATAATGGTGATATTGATACATGCTGTTTAACCGACAAGGAGAATATGCCTTATAATTGCCCTTGTAAAAATGATTTGATTGAGGTATGAGATAAAACTACAGGGCGTGGCTGAACTTGGACATCCGCGCCCTGAATATTGTTGACTTTTGATGATGAATAATTAAAAATGTGCCTTATTATGATTTATTTATAGGAGATTGCAGATGCATGATAAAAGAATGTATTCAAGAGTAATTACCTTGCACGAATTTTGCGTTATGTTCTTGAAAGTTCCCCCTCAGTCTGATGTTGAGATGTTACAGATGTTTATAGAGTATAAAAATGGTAAGAAAAAGATAGGGGATGATATAGAAATAAAAGGACGTGCTAAGGGGGGAAGTTTTTTTGCTACTGCTGAGGCAGAGTTTAAAAAAATAAATAAAGAGGATGTTGACCCTAAGTGGGTTAAGAGGAATCCTGCCGTGCTGAAATGGAGTGAGGCTTCTGTTGCTGGCGCTGTTTTAGGGGTTGAAATACCGCAATGTAACCATCTTGTGGTTTTACACTTCTTGGCCTTTGATAATGAAGTGCAAAAGCCCATTGAAGAAGATGCTCGCGGCAATAGGAACTGGATAGCTGGTGGTAGAACTAAAAATCTTATTACAGGAACAGCAGATGAGGGGGTTGAAGAAGTGGTAATAAAGTCTTTGCCAGCAAAGAATAGGATAAAAGAGGTTGACTATATCGGGCATGTGGATTATAATTTATAAAGAAAGGGGTTGATATTATATGTTTTGGTTTGAAAGAAAAGCAGAGGAGATAGAAGACCCAAAAAGTTTTATAATGGATGTTTTGCATTTGTTTACCACTTCTCATGCTGGGGAAGGTGGTGTGCAGTTAGGTCGTTATATAGTTGATATTGAAAATCCTGTTATAAAGCGGAGTTTTTTGGTTGCGGTTGATGAGTTGATGAGTGAGACTTCCGAGGATTGGATAAAAGAGGAATTAGAAATTACCCAAAAAGTTTTAAAAACATGGAAAAAGGAGACTGTTGTGGCCAGGTCTGCTGCTTCAGCAGGATAGCAGGATAACAGTATAGACACACAATGAAAGCCCTGTGCGAAAGCTCAGGGCTTTTTTGTTTTTGTTTATCTCAGGGGAAACCCCGCTGTACCCCGTTTCCCCTTATACCCTTTCCCTCCCCAGCTTGGCTGTTATCCTTTTCCTTTGATAAAGGCAGCCAAGCCCTAAAAAAAACATCCCTTTACCATTTCTTGTTTAAAAAAAACACAACTTGCAAAAGAAAAGGCTTAAGAATGGGCTTAGCAGGCTTGCCAGAGCTTTAAATTCTTAGAGATAAAGAGAAGGATGGTTTAATCAAATACAGGGCAAATCTGTGCGTTTTTGGGGCTAATACTTTTCTTTTGATGTTTTGACCTTACAGACCAAAAAGATAAGCTGAAAAAATGTTGTATGTAGAAAAGCTAAATATTGCAGATAAAAGGTGGATAAAGTGATAAGCCACAAAAAAATAGTTGTTTGTTGTAAGAGGTAAAATATAAGCAGTAAGGATTTCTGGTTCGCCGCATCCTCCCCCGCCCCTTCCTCACCCTTACACCTTGCTACTGTTTTGCAGAAGCAAGGTGTTTTCCCTCTCCTTCCCGACGGCCTCACCCCGAAGGAGAGGGAAGTATTATCCCCTGCCCGCCCGCCACTGTCCCCAAGGGGACGCCCCACAACCACCTAAAGGGATGACCATGCTTTGCAAGCACTTAAAAATTTGCCCTTCCTGGAAGAAGCAAGGAAGGGCAAATCAAGCCTGTATAACCCCAGCGAGGCTATTGCAGGTTTTAAGAGCTTGCAAACATCCCTTATTGCCCCTTCTATAAAAAACAACTTACGCATTTGCCCTCAGATGAGAAATCTCATGGCAACATGATGTCTACTATAGTCATATTCAGGGCTTTAACAGCCTATCTGTTTGGCGAGGCATCGAGCCGCAGGGTGGACATCTAAACTATTAGTCGCCAAACAGTAAAGGGTCTCTGCTATGAATTTCAGCGCAGAGGGGTAATTTAATATTTTATTTTGATAGCGCTGAAATTCATTTTTTACCTCGCCCTTTGCCCTGTATTAGCGTGGCGGTAGAAGGGTCATACAGCCATGTTTGTGCGGTGAGCAGGTCTCAGCAATTACGTGCCAGACTTCGCATAGGCACTATTGCAGGGGTGGCATTATAAGAGAGTCCATCCTTTTACTCCATCATCTCAAATCACCTCCTTAAAAATAGTGAAAGGAGGTGATTTGAGATGAAATGCTTTGGAATAAAAAGCTGTCCTCTTTCGGTTGCCACTCCGGAGACCTGCCCTCATGCACAGTGGCTTTACGATGACATTGTCCGCTGCGGATACAGGGCAAAGGGCGAGGTGGTCAGTAATGAAGATGAAGGCGGTTGTTTTACATGAGATTAACATTATCTGTCAGGTCATGGCAGATTAACAAAGCTGTGCTATCGGCTGGACGGGCAGAAAGGAGAAAGAAAGTTTATGACTAAGAGAGATATTGAAAGATTGATTTTAGAGTATATAGACAAGAACCAAGATTGCAGCGAAGACGATATATATAAATATTGTGCTTCAAAGAATATAAAAGGGATTGAGTTTACCACTTTCTTAGGCAGGCCTTTTAGCAGAGATGTTAAGCTGGAATTTGCGAACCTGGAAGGAATTGGATTTATAAATAGGATTACAGAAAGCTGTCCACGTAAGACTTATTTCAGATTAACAAAGGACGGAAAAGAAATTTTAGCTTATTTAAAGGAGGGAAGCAAATGAAAGTCTATGAATTAATTACAAACAAGATTATTGAAAAGCTTAATCAAGGCGTAATCCCATGGCAAAAACCCTGGAAAGGAACAGGGCTGCCAAAGAACTTAATAACAAAGAAGCTATACAGGGGCATCAATGCTTTTATGCTTCACATGCAAGGCTATGGTTTACCTTACTGGTTGACATTTAGACAGGTTAAAGAACTAAAAGGCTGTGTTAAGCAGGGAGAGAAGGCAACGCCAATAATTTACTGGAACTGGCATAAGGCAGTAATCCACGAGCTTGAAGAAGAGATTGAGAAGCTAACCCCATTCTTAAGATACTACAATGTCTTTAATATAGAACAGTGCGAAGGATTGAATATTGAAATACCAGAGGAGAATAAAAGCAATTTCAATCCTATTTCTGAATGTGAAAAGGTAGTAAGGGAGTTGCCGAATCCGCCGATTATTAAGCATGGAGAAGCACAGGCATATTATGCGCCAACAACAGATGTTATTAACATGCCACGCCCCTCACTCTTTAAGAACGAGCAAGAATATTATTGCGCCCTTTACCACGAAATCATACACAGCACAGGACATCAAAAGAGACTGAATAGGAAAGCCGTTGCTGAATTAGATAGTTTTAAACTTAACGCAAGAAAGGAATACAGTAAAGAGGAACTTATTGCAGAGATAGGGGCATCCTTCCTTTGTGGATATACAGGCATAGACAATAAGACAATAGATAACTCTGCCTCATACATACAGAACTGGTTAGATAAATTAGACAATGATAAGAGGCTTATAATCATAGCAGCAGCCCAGGCACAGAGGGCGGTTGACTATGTATTAAACAGAAAGGAGATACGAAATGACTAATAAAGGCGTTTTAGAGGTCTTTGACCCGACAGATAAGTTTATTAGGTTTGTTTTTAAGAACTACTTACCATGGCAGATAGAGATAGAAAGATACCCGCACACTGCTAAGCTTAAAAGACTTGTTGTCCGTGATTATAAATCAGGTTCATACGATGGGATAATAGGGGTATGCGCATATTTTAACGACAAACTTATTTGAGATGATACGATTGAGAGGGAGCGAAGCTCCCTCTCTGAATAAGAAGTTTTTATTGACAGTATAGTCTGAAACATGTAGACTAATCTCAGGAGGTGAAAATATGACAACAACTACAGTCCGGATTCCTGAAGAAAAGAGAGACACCCTTAAAATTGTAGCGAGTATTGAAAAAAGGGATATAAAGGAAATACTTTCTGAACTTATTGATGATTATATAGAAAGACACAAAGAGACTCTTGAGATTCTTTCAAGGCCAGAATGGGTTGAAGCAATTAATCAGGGGCTAAAGGCGTCAGAGAAGGGTGAGGCGGTAAAGTGGAGAAAAAAGAAAACTGGGAAGTAAGCCTTACAAGGCCAGCAGAGAAGGTCTATAATAAGTCAAATAAGAAGATGGAGGAGAGGTTTGATAACTGCTTTATGGACTTAGAAAAAAATCCACTGTATGGCAACAACATCAAGCCGCTCACAGGAAAATTGAAAGGACTCTATAGATATCGGGTTGGAGACTGGCGGGTAATCTACAGGCTTTTAAAAAACGATATGATTGTTGAAATTGTTGCAATACTTCCAAGAGGCGACGCCTACTAATCTTATGGAGGGTCTAACACTTCCTGAACTTCGGCCCCTTGCCTGTCACAAGCCAGTCTAAAGTTACACCAAAAACCTTAACAACACGCAGGACCGTGCCTAAATCAGGCGGGCGGTATTCTTTTTCTAAATTTACAACTGTTTGTTTAGCCAAGCCTGTCTGTCTGACAAGCTCTGCTTGAGTCATGCCCCTTTCTTTTCTGCATTCAACAACCCTTAGCCCAATTGAGTCAATTGAATCAATCTTCATAATAGTTTTTGATTTTTTGCTTGACATGCTAATTAATTAGTATTATAAATGAGCCTAAGATTTATAACATACTTTAGAGGTTCATGCAAGAGGGAATGTAACAACAAACAAAAATTATGCTTAAGGCAGATCAAACATGGGGGTGTTTGATAATAAAGGGGCCTTGTGAGGAGAGAAGGGATATCTATCTTCACAAGGCCTTTTTATTTTGTATTGAGTATTCACTTTTTGCTTGACAATAGCAAGAAGGTGTGTATAATAAACTTATACAGTTAATATACACACCAGAAAGGGACAGGCTGAACATATTGAAGCGGGTAAACATACACCTCTCGGACAGGCAGGTTGAGCAATTAAAAAAGTTATCTAGAAAACTCGGGATATCCTTTGCAGAAATAATCAGGCGGCTAATAGATGAGTTTCTGGAAAAGCAGAAACAACAGGGGGCTTAGAGATGAGCAAGATAGTTATTAAAGGAAGCGCAGTAATTATCCTATTACTTGTTGTTTATGGTTGTGCAGCGCCATTTCTTGCATATGAAGCACATGTAATTGCAACAGGCGCTACCAGTTTAAGGGCAGTTGGAGAAATCCCAAAGACGGAGCCCTACGATAGCTTTTTTAAACAAGTATCAAGCGCTGGTACCACAGGAGGGTTGACTATAATTGCCTCTAACAAGGAGATAGGAAGCCTGTCAATGGAATGGCTGAAATATAAGCAGGTAAAGAGGTTTTCCTTTGCCATCTCAGAAAGAGATGACAAATACATTGTAGATTTAACACAGAATTATAAAAAGCATGCGCTGAAGGATGAGTTAGTTAAGAGTGCGCTTGTTATATTCGCAAATATTCAGAAAGCCACAGGCAGCGATCCTGAAAAGATGTTTATCTCAATTGAAGATGAAACTCTGACTTTAAATGCATGGGGAAAGAAGTATTGGAATTAAATAACCTCTTACAATAAGGAGGGCTAACATATGAATCGCGCTGTAAAGATGTTTATAACTTTCTTTATTTTAGTCTTTATCCCTGTAATTATTTACTCAGCCGAGGCCGATAAGAAAGAAATAAAACTTGAATACAAACCTACCTCTGTGATTAAAAATGGGCCAACGAATATTGGAAATTTGAAGATATTTATTGATGATTTTAAAAGTGATGACAGTGGAAATGAGATTGGAAAAAATTCTGAGGATGAAAAAAAGTCAATATCAATTGTTTCAAAAGAAGCAAATGGCCCAGTCTACCTTGTGAACAAGGCATTTAACAAGGAGTTTAAAGGGATAGGCTTTACTGTAGTAAGTGAGAAGGCACAGGCAGACAGGGTTCTTGGCGGAAATATTATTAAGTTCTGGTGTGAGGAGACCAGCCTTTATCAGGCTGTTGTGCGAATTAAGGTTGAGGTTAAAGATAAAAATGGCAAGGTCATATTTAGCAAAATATATGCAGAGACAGCAAAGCGTTTTGGGAGAAGCCTCTCAGAGGAGAATTACAATGAAAGCTTTAGCGAGGCTGCGAGGCATATGATAGAGATAATGTTTGCAGATAATGAATTTATAAAATCATTGACATGATACTCCTTTAATATGTTGATTGTGGGTATAATTCTCCATAAAAAGAGAAGGGAGAGTTATATCCATGGAAACAGAATTAATCAAAGCAGTTGAAAAAGTTATAGAGAAACACTTTGAGGAGTTTAAAACTCAAATAGAACATAGGTGGTTTACAGGATTACCAGGGGAGACTAAGACATTCATGGAGCTTGCAATAAAATACGAAAATGGGCCATTCAAGGAGACTAAAAGCTATCAGAGTGTTCAGGGTTATTTAAATGGCCTCAAAGAATTCTTTGGCCATTATAATACCCTCTCAGAGATTACACCTGCCTTGATAGATGAATTTAAGCAAAGAAGAAAGGCTGCAGGTATAAAACCTGCAACTATTAACAGGCAATTAAATATTTTTAGACGGATGTTCACTCTGGCAAGAAAGCGCTGGATGTGGATTAAAGAAATCCCTGTTATTGAAATGGAGACAAAAGCGGACCAGAAAAGAGTAAGACATCTATCCTTTGATGAATACCACAGGCTGCTTGCTTGTTGTGATGACTATCTAAAGCCCATAGTTATTGTTGCGGCATGGACGGGATTAAGGCAAGGCAACATCCTTAATCTTAAGAGGGAACAGGTTAACCTCTTTGAGAGGACAATCACCTTAGACGGTAAAGAAACTAAGAACGGTGAGGGCTTAGTAATACCAATAGCAAGGCATGCCTTTGAGGCATTAAAAGAAGCTATAAAAACATCTCACATAAACAGCCCTTACATCTTCCACAAGGAAAATGGAACACCTTATAAAAAGTGGACTATACATAAAAAATTTAAGAGGGCTGTATCCAGAGCAGGCATTAAGGATTTTAGATTTCATGACCTCAGGCATTGCTTTGCCTCATGGAATCGTCAGGCAGGAGTTGATATTAATACAATAGCGGATCTCTTAGGGCATAAGGATGCGAAAATGGCAAGTAGATATGCACATATTGCACCGGTTCATCTTAAAAAGGCGGTGGAATCTTTGGAGAGAAGTTATCAGGAGTTTATCATAGGGATGGAAAAGGGACTAATTAAAGCATTTAACACTTAATTTTAATGGTGGTGCTTTCGGTGGGTTCTGTTCAGCTATCTGCCTTAAAAGGGCGGTGCTCTACCTGCTGAGCTAGCGGCTCCAAAAATGAAAGATATATAATAACAGAGATATTAAGCTATGTCAAGCATTGAACAAACTTTTGAAGGGATTTCTCACTATGATAGTCTCTGACCTCTTCTGTCCAGTGGAAATCATATCAACATTAATGCCTGTTAACTCTGTGAGTCTTTTAAGATATTTTTTTGCCTTTTCAGGGAGCATCCCATATTCAGTTATGCCTAATGTATCTTTATTCCATCCTTCCATAACCTCAAAAACAGGCTCGCACTCTTCAAGGATATTCAATTCAGCAGGCATCTCCTCGTAAACCCTGCCCTTATATTTGTATCCTGTGCAGATTTTTATCTCCTTAAAAGCGTCTAAGACATCCAGCTTTGTAATTATAATCCCTGTTAAGCCGTTTATCCTTACTGCATAGCGCACAACTACTGCGTCAAACCAGCCGCATCTCCTTGGCCTTCCTGTGGTGGCGCCATACTCCTTGCCGCGTTTACGCATTAATTCTCCGTCCTTATCCGTTAGCTCTGTTGGGAAGGGCCCGCTTCCAACCCTTGTTGTATATGCCTTTACAATGCCAATTACCTCATTAATCCTTGTCGGCCCTATTCCTGTTCCTGTGCATGCGCCGCCGGCAGTAGAATTTGATGATGTAACATAGGGATATGTTCCGTGGTCAACATCAAGCAATGTGCCCTGTGCGCCCTCAAAGAGCATATTCTTGCCCTCTGATGCGGCCTTGTTAATTAATAGCGATGTATCTGTTATATAATCTTTCAATGTCTCTGCATAACCCATGTATTTATCGTAGATATCACTAAAATTCATAGTGTCTGCCTTGTAAAGGACCTTTAATAGATAATTCGTCTCCTCAAGATTCGCCTTAAGTTTTTCTGAAAACAGCTTAGGCTGTAAAAGATCCGCTGCCCGTATGCCTATCCTTGCCATTTTATCAACATAAGCAGGTCCTATTCCCCTTCCTGTTGTGCCGATCCTCTTTGCGCCTTTAACCCTTTCGCTCTCTTTATCTATTGCCCTGTGATATGGCATTATCAAATGGGCAGACTTGCTGATAAAAAGATTATTGTCAATTTTAACGCCCTTTGCCCTCAAACCGTTTATCTCTTCAATCAGCGCCTCTGGGTCTACTACCATGCCATTGCCAATAACGCAAATCTTATCACGATGAAGGATGCCGGAAGGAACTAAATGGAGTATATACTCCTTATCCTCTATTACTACAGTATGTCCTGCATTATGTCCGCCCTGATAACGGACAACCATATCCGCACCCTCTGTAAGGATGTCAACTATTTTTCCCTTGCCCTCGTCGCCCCACTGGGCGCCGACTACAATTATATTTGCCAATTTTCATTCTCCTTATGCACACAAAAAAATCGGGTGGCATGCCACCCGATTTTTGCCTTATTCTATTACTTATAATGTCTTTTTGTCAAGAAAAAACCCACATCTCATAGACGCCCTGTACCTGAATACCTTCAAGCTTCCATCTAACATAACCTTTGTTTATCTTAATATATAAACAAAAAATGCTTGACCCTAAATCATGCTAAGGGTAAACTTAACAAAAATATATACCTTCTGCTCAGAGCAAACCTGTCGAAAGGCAGTGACGCAGAGCAACGAAGCTAAAGAAGAAAACATAGTTACGAGTTGAGTGTTTCGGGTTACGAGTTAAAACAGACATATAACCCGCAACACGCAACAATAAAACTCGCAACAGTGTTTTTTCTATGCTAGTCGAGCCGCCAGAGGATTGGTTCCCTGATATTGTTAGGGAACAAGCTTCCTGGCGGCTTTTTTGTTTTAATAACCCATTTCTCCTTCCCTCTCCCCTTGTGGCCTGCCTGCCGCAGGCGGGGAGAGGGAAGGGGTGAGGGGATATCTCTACAAATTACGGAGGTTTTTTTATGAAGACGAAGATAGTTTATGTAACTTTATTTCTGCTAATATCACTTTTTGCTCCTGCCCTTTCTTTTGCAGCTACTCCGGTCATTTTCTTTTCTGACATGACTGATGGGCCTACCTCAGGGTGGGAAGGAAGTAGTACAATAGGTGCTGCTGTCTCCATCTGGGGATTAAATTTGGGCAGTAGTCGTGGAAGCGCTACTGTTAATGTTTGTGGAGTTACACTAAATAATGATGCAGACTTTGCTGAATGGGGAGCGACAACAAATCCACAAACAGCCCGTGGCCTACAGAGAATCACCTTTTGGCTAAAATCCAACATGACTACCGGGGCGGGGACAATAAGTGTAACAACATCCAACGGCACAAGCCAGTCTCTTCCGTTCTATTGCAGTCCGCTCGGAACGAACAAGATCTATTTTGTCTCTCCGTCAGGCAGCGACACGAATGCGGGAACGACGACTGCTTCGCCCTGGGCTTGGTTTACCAAAGTGCGCCTGACGCTCGCCACTGGGGACATCGCCTATTTCAGGAACGGAGTGTGGACCGCTGACGACGGCAACGGCGCCGTGGTGAGATTTTCAGCCGGGAATCACCAAAACGGAATCGCGAACAAATCGATTGCGGTGGCGTCGTATCCGGGCGAAGTCGCGCAGCTCGGAGACACCGTCGGCAGCATGACCTCCATACGGCACAGCCAATATGGAGGAACCGGCGGTCCCGATGTGTTCAACTACTGGACGTTTTCAAAATTCAGCATCCGCCGGGATACGTATTGGCCCAACAACGGCGACCTCAGCTCGGACGACCATCTGCGCTTCATCGGCAACGAGATATCGCTTCTGCCCGACGCCGGTTCGGACGGAGTGGAATTCTGCGGGTATCAGACCTACTTCTCTTTCTACGGGAACTACAGCCACGATGCCGGCGGCAGCAACCCGCCGGGCAGAATGTACGGCCTGTACCTGGGCGGATACGGAGTCAGCCACGATATCGATATCGGATGGAACGAATTTTCCAGCAACGCCAACGGTCGCGGGATGCAAATATATGGTCACCTCGTGGGGGACTCCCTCGACCAAGTCTTCGTTCATGACAACTATTTCCACGACAACGGCCTGACCGGCGCCATTCTTGGAGGGGGAGATGGAGGCTCAAATTATGAATTTATCAAGAACCTCTATTTCTACAACAACATTGTCGCGAACAACGGAATTCGTCCCGGTGAGCCGCACGACGGGATTCGGCTCGACGGCGGTTTGAGCTGGGGAGGCTGGGGCGGAAACTTCCGCATCTACAACAACACCTTTTACAACAACACCGAGGGCGAAGTGGAGTGGTACCTCCCGTCTGGAGCGACTCCGATCCGGGCTTCGTTCATGAACAACATCTTCATCACTGCCAGCCAGTACAACACCAACTCCTGCAATTCCACCGTCTGCAGCGGATCGAACAACGCGTACTATGGCATGGGGAACGGTCCGTCATGGGTCACCGCTTCGTTGAACGCGAACCCCCTTCTCGTCAACCCCGCTGCTGGTGATTTTCATCTTAATACCACCAGTCCAGCTAAGGATGCTGGTTCATCATCAGTAGCCGCTGTTGTAACTAAAGATTATGATGGCAACACAAGGCCAATGGGCGCTGGGTATGACATCGGAGCTTATGAATATAATGGGCCGGCAGTTCCAATGCTCCAATTCAGTTCTGCTACTTACAGTGTTTCAGAAGGCGCTGGAACAGCCACTATTAATGTAACAAGGATTGGAAGCAGTGTTGGCGCTGTAGCAGTAAATTATGCCACAAGCAATGGTACAGCCGTATCAGGCAGCGATTATACAGCAGCAAGCGGCACACTCAATTGGCCAGATGGGGATGTTGCAACAAAATCGTTTACAGTGTCAATTACTGATGATACTGTGGTTGAAAGCAATGAGACTGTAAATATAACATTAACAAGCCCAACGAATGGTGCGCTGCTTGGCAGCCCGAGTTCAGTTGTGCTTACCATAACTGACAATGACAGCACAGGAGGCGGAGGTTCAGGCAGTGGAGGCGATTCAGGAGGAGGATCAGGCGGTGGCGGCGGGTGCGGGTATATAAAAAATGATGATGGCAAAGGGCAAAAGACTAAAGGCGAAGGGTTATCTTTTATGTTAATGCTGATTATTGCATTGGCAGGGATAGCGTTAAGAAGAATTATTGCTGAATTGAAGATGCGACGCGCGTTTTTCGCCTTGATCAAAGGCCTCAGCTTTTTCGTAGTTGCGGTATTATTAGCACAGATTGCTGCCTGCGGCAGCGGAGGGGGCGGCGACAGTTCTAACTCTTCTAACAGCTCCATCGGCGGTTCAGGCGGCGGCACGAACGCCTGCAGCGGCTTCTATGCATCCGGATTCACGTTGATGAGCGGCATGCTCAACGACCCATACCCGACCCTCGCAAAACCCGCCAAAGGTGTCGCGTTCGCCGATCCGACCTACCATACCTGTGTCGTGCGCGCCGCCGATCACAATGCCGACGGAACCAACACCTTTGCCCGGAATGACTATTCGCGCCGTCAGGCATTCAACGCCGACAACTCCAAGTATCTTATCTACGACGCCAATGGTTCCTGGTACATATACAATGCCTCGACCTACGCTCTCATCCGGGAATTGACCCAGCTTGGCGGAGATGCCGAGCCACAGTGGCATCCGACGAATCCCGACCTGATCTACTGGCTGCCCACGAATGGCGGGATGGTGGTCAACGAACTCAATGTCTCGACGAACGTGAATCGCGTGGTCGGGAATTTCACTGGCCGCCTGCCATGGGCAGGAGCTGCGCATGTCTGGACTAAATCCGAGGGTTCACCGTCGGTGGATGGGCGTTACTGGGCGTTTATGGTTGAGAACTCAGGATTTAATGAGCTTGGATTTATCGTATGGGATCTGACGACCGACACGATCGTCAGCACCTACACGACAAGCAAACGCCCTGACCATTTAAGCATGAGCCCAACCGGTAACTACATTGTGGTATCTTGGGATGATGGTGTGATGGTCTTCAACCGTGACTTCACCAACCCACGACTGGTTCACCCACGAGGAGAACACTCTGATATCGCACTTGATGCCAACGGGGACGATGTCTACGTTTCGATTGACTACGAAGCAGCTGACGGTGCCGTATACATGCGCAACCTGCGTACCGGGGTGCGCACCGATCTCTTCCCGTCATATCTGAACGGCAGCGCCACCGCCTTCCATTTCTCCGGCAAAGCCTTCAATAAACCAGGCTGGGCGCTGATCTCCACCTATGGTGAAAGCGGCTCGAAACAATGGTTACACCGCAAGGTATTTGCCGTGCAGCTGCGTGCGAACCCCACAATCTACAATCTGACCCATACTCATGAGGTTTATCAATACATCAGCAGCTTCTACTTTGCTGAGGTACACGCTAGCGTCAATCACGACTTTACAAAAATTGTTTTTAACTCCAACTGGGACGTGAACAGCGGAAGCGATGTCGATGCTTACATGGTCGAGATTCCTGCCGGAGCGCTTAATTAATCCTGTTAATACTGGATGGAAAGCTGTCCCACAGTAACGTGGGTACATAAATACTGTAAGGGGTCATACTGTAAGGGGTCAAGTCTTGAGGGGCTGTTGCCCGAACCCATTTTTAAAGCCGATTTCCTTTGACCTGTATGCATCAAGTTCTTTGAAGAGATAATCCCTAATGTCAGCGCTTACCATAAACGCACCGCTCATTGCCACAATA
>Ga0105164_10001799_pt1 | contig 13556 bp, 12 predicted proteins | sample VDWuncwatermetaG_FD_89674 | JGI IMG/M metagenome (GOLD analysis project Ga0105164, IMG submission 89674) | Wastewater microbial communities from Netherlands to study Microbial Dark Matter (Phase II) - VDW unchlorinated drinking water | ecosystem: Environmental > Aquatic > Freshwater > Drinking...
CGTGATGTTCGTCATCCGCGCGTCCGAGACTCCGGTGGAAATTATCCGCCAGGCCAAGGAAACGATTGAAAAAAGCGGAGTCCGCATGATTGGTTGCATTCTGAACCAGGTGGACATTGAGAAGGAGCGGATGGGCGGATATTATAAGTATTATCATCAAAGCTACTCCCATTACGGGAGTGCCGGCACCGCGAAAGAAAACGATTAAAGTCGTGAAGTCCCGGTCGATTTACCTTGACCACAACGCCACCACTCCCCTGCATCCCGAAGTGCACCAGGCGATGGAGCCTTTTTGGGGGACCCTTTTTGGAAATCCGTCAAGCCTCCACGCATCGGGGAGAGCGGTTGCCCGGGAATTAAAGCAAGCCCGGCGGGACGTGGCCGTTTTCCTTGGAGCCGCGGACGAAACGGAGATCGTCTTCACAAGCGGCGGGACGGAAAGTAACAACGCGGCCTTCCGGAGCGCTCTCTGGACCCAGAAAGGGAAGCCAAAGATCATCACAACGGCGGTTGAGCATTCGTCCATTTTGAAACTGGCCAAGGCCCTTCAAGAAGAGGGAGTCGAGATCGATCTCATTCCCGTTTCAAGGGACGGTGCTTTGGATCTCGAGAAGTTGCGCATGTCCGTCAATCCCGAAACGGCTCTCGTTTCCGTGATGGGAGCCAACAATGAAACGGGAGTTCTCTTTCCCGTTGAAGCCATTGGAAAGCTGGCGCGTGAAAGAGGAGTTCTTTTTCACGTGGATGCCGTGCAAACGATCGGAAAAATTCCCATTCGTTTGCGAAACCTCCCGATCGATTTCCTGTCTTTATCAGCTCACAAGTTCGGCGGCCCCAAGGGAGTTGGCGTCCTGTACATTCGAAAGACCGTCCCCTTCCGCCCCTTTTGCTTAGGCGGGGGACAGGAGCGCGCTCGTCGGGCCGGGACCGAAAATGTGCCGGGCATCATCGGCCTGGCCGCGGCGTGTCGAAGACTTCAGACGACGATGACCGACGAGAGCTTGAAGATCCATGAATTGCGCGACCATTTTGAGCGGGAATTAGTTCGGACCCTTTCGGAAGTGGAGGTCAATGGAAACCGCGAAACCCGTCTTCCCAACACTTCCAATCTGGCTTTCAAAGGTGTGGATTCAGAAGCGCTTCTGATTCTTCTGGACGAGGCCGGGGTCGCTGCTTCCTCGGGCTCTGCTTGCCTTTCAGGAGCGCCTGAGCCTTCCCACGTCCTCAAGGCGATGGGTTTCACAAACGAGAGGTGCAGGAGTTCGGTCCGTTTCAGCTTCGGCTCGGAGAATACCCTTCCTGAAGTCGAGGAGGCGGTTAAACTCATCGGGCAGTTTGCGACCCGCCTCAGGGAAATCGATTTCAAAGATCAGCATCCCCATTCTGTCGTTCAGTAGTATAATATTCCCTCTTTTGCTATGACGACTCTGACCAAGGAAAGAGTTCTCGAATCGATGCGGACGGTCAAGGATCCCGATTTACAAAAGGATATCGTGTCTCTCGGGATGGTGAAGGAAGTGGGGATCCATGACGGGAAAGTCTCGGTTTCGGTGGAGCTTACGACCCCCGCCTGTCCCTTGAAGGAACAGATCAAGCAGGACGTCCAAAGGGCTGTGGCCGGTCTCGAGGGCGTGAAAGAAGTTTCGGTCCAAATGACAGCCAATGTGAGGCGGTCTCCCACGCTCCTTCCGCAGTCGAATCCGACCGGCATCAAAAACGTGATTGCCGTGGCAAGTGGAAAGGGAGGCGTTGGCAAGTCCACGGTTTGCATCAATCTGGCCGCGGCCCTGGCCCAAACCGGCGCGAAGGTGGGCGTAATGGACGGTGACATTTACGGCCCCAACGTCCCCTTGATGTTGGGGATCCCGTCCGATCGCCGGCCTGAGGTCACCGAAGACGAAAAAATCGTGCCCATCGAAGCGCAAGGTCTCAAGGTGATCTCGATGGGTCTCTTGGTTGCTCCGGAATCTCCGATGATCTGGCGGGGACCGATGCTCCATAGCGCTGTGACGCAGTTTCTCCAGAAAGTCGAGTGGGGTGAACTGGATTACCTTCTCGTGGATCTTCCACCCGGAACGGGGGATGTTCAGCTTTCTTTAATTCAAACGGTTTCGCTTGCCGGCGCTGTCGTCGTCACGACTCCGCAGGAAGTGGCCCTGATGGATGTCCGGAAGGCCATCGCCATGTTTCAAAAAACAAACGTCTCCATCCTCGGCATCGTTGAAAATATGAGCAGCTTCGCTTGTCCTCACTGTGGAAAGGAGACTCCCATTTTCAGCCACGGCGGCGGAAGGGAATCCGCCGAGAAGTGGGGCGTGCCTTTTCTGGGTGAAATCCCGATTGATCCGAGAATCCGTGAAGGGGGAGACACGGGCCGGCCGCTCGTCACCGCTTATCCGGATTCTCCGGCGGCCAAACAATTCAGGGCCGTGGCCGGTGTCCTGGCCCAGCAAGTGAGCATTGTGGATGTTTTGGGAGGGACGTCATGGAAGAAATCCTGATTCCAACGGATTCGAGAATGGAAGATTTGGTGCGGGAGCTCATCTTGCGCCTCGGCGAAAATCCCACGCGGGAAGGGCTTGAGAAAACTCCGAAGCGTGCCATTGCTTCCTTAAAGTATCTCACTCACGGCTACCGGCAGGACATCCAAAAGGTTCTCAATCAGGCCGTCTTCGAGGAAAATTACGACGAGATGGTCGTCTTAAAGGACATCGATCTTTTCAGTCTTTGCGAGCATCACCTCCTACCCTTTTTTGGGAAGGTGCACGTGGCTTATATTCCCAACGGAAAGATCATCGGGCTTTCCAAGATCCCGCGCCTGGTGGAAATCTTCGCCCGCAGGCTCCAGGTGCAGGAACGTCTCACGAGTCAGATCGCGGATTGTCTGATGAACGCCCTCAGACCGTGCGGCGTGGGTGTGGTCGTCGAGGCGCTTCACCTTTGCATGGCCATGCGGGGAGTGGAGAAGAAGGATTCGTTCTGCGTGACGAGCGCGATGCTCGGGAGTTTCAGGGAAAGCGACCGGGTCCGCTCAGAGTTTCTCAGTCTGATTGGAAAGAAGCGATAACTGCTTTTCAAGCTCCTCGATCCGGCGCCGGAGCTTTCGGATTTCCTCCATCATCTCGGCCGATCGCCACTGCGCCGCCACTTGTTTTCTCGCTTCCTGGTAAGGCCGCGCGGGAGTGCCGATCCAAATCTGTTTCGGAGGGATTTTTTTCCCGGTGGGAACGCCTGACTGGGCACCCAGCATGGTTTGGTCACCGATCTCCACGTGGTCGGCAAGGCCCACGCGTCCTCCCATCGTGACGAATGACCCGATCTTCGAGCTTCCGGAGATTCCTGTTTGCGCGGAGATGACGGTGTGCGGACCGATCGTGACGTTGTGGGCGATCTGGACCAAGTTGTCGATCTTGACGCCGCGTCCGATCCGAGTCGTGCCCATCGTGGCCCGGTCAATCGTGGTGGAGGCCCCGATTTCCACTTCATCCTCGATGACCACATTTCCCACCTGGGGGACCTTCATTTGTCCTTGGGGGCCTGTCACGTAACCGAACCCGTCCGCGCCGACGACGCTTCCGGCGTGAATCACGACGCGGTTTCCCACGATGGTGTTTTCGTAAAGCATGACATGAGGATGAATGACGGTTTTTTCTCCGACCTTCACCTTCCGATCAACATAACTGTAAGAGCGGATCACAGACCCTGCGCCGATTTCAGCTTCTTCCCCCACGTAAGCGAAGGGTTCCACCGTGGCCCCTTGGGCGACCTTCGCCGAAGAAGCGATGAAAGCTTGATTGGAAACGGTTCCGGGAAACGCACGAGGAGGAAAAAAAAGATTGAGAAGCTGGGCCCAAGCCAATTTGGGTTCCTCGACCTGAATCAAAGTTTTTTTGGAAGTCGAAACTCGACTTGAGACAATCAGACAAGCAATGGGGCTTACTTCCAATTCGCGAAGCCGGGCAGGGTCCTCCAGGAAGGCCACGTGACCGGGAAGGGGATGGCTTGCAATGGTGATTCCAGAAATAGCCGTCCCGCCGTCTCCGATGACCTTGCCTTGAACGAGTTGGGCAATCTCCTTAACCGTTTTTTGCATAGGGGACTGTATCATAGCGACCGTGAAGGTCCTTTGTAAATCTCAATCTTGGCCTTCCCAATGAGATCGATCATCCAACTTTCAAACTTTTTTTCGCCTCCCGCCCCGAGTTCTTTTTTAACCTGAGCGAGGAGTTTCTGGACCCGAAGGCGATCCCGGAGCTGAGCTTCGAACTCCGCGGGCTGTTCATGAAAGACGGCTTGGACCCACCGGCCGTACTGCTCGGGCGTGAAAAGAAATTCCTTGTTATCGGCGAGAAGGCGCGTGATTTCTTCCCGGACTTCCTCGTCTGTGACCTGGATTTTGCGATGCTTTGCCTCTTCAAAAAGGATGAGAAATTGCCAAGTTCGGGCTTCGAGCTTGTCTTGATCGGGCGGCCGGCCGTCCTCGGTCTTGGGCGTGAAGATCTGGACTCCGCGGAAGGCCGATAGATAATCCCGGTAGGAGATCTCTTTGCCGAAAATTCGTCCGGGCGCGCGGTTCGACGCTTCAAATTGAACGCTCACTGCGTAGCCGCCCCAGGCCACGAAGGCGATGACGACGACCCAAACAATGGTTTTAGTATTCTTGCGAAAGAAACGGAGCATCAGTTCACGGAATGAGGAGGATGGGCGTCAGCCCGCCCCGGCGCGCCACGTTGACCACGGTCCGCTCCGACATCCGCCCGACGATTCCAAGTCCCTTGTCCGTGGCAAAGAATCCCGAAACGACATAAAGCTCCTTCTCTCGGGCTCCGTTTGCTTCAGGCCGGAAAAATCGTTTGGTTCGAAGCTGACCCAATCGCTGAATGACCCAATCGCCAGGCTCTCGAAGGACCGACTCGATCTTTTTTCCCCAAGCCGACCGGTTCACATCTCTGCCAAAGACAACGCCCTGCCCTCCGTAAAGCCGGTTGGGTTTTAAGACGAGCAGAGATTGATTTTTCAAGGTGAAGGGGACCAGGTCCACGGATTTTCCTTTCCAATCTGTCGTCTTTCTCTCGGTGAGGAGACGGGTCCACAGGATGTGGGTCTGGAAGAGTTTTCTTTCTTGAGCCGTGAAGACGTCCGCGTAAACCGAATTCGTGAAAACCTCAAATGCACTCTTATGGTCAAACTCTCCTTCCAAGGAAGAAACCACTTGACCGCGTCTGAATGCCACGCGGAGCGCGCGAAGGTCGTGTCCTTTTTTTTCGAGCAAGCAGAGTTCGGAGAGAGTGGTGTCGCGGTAAAAGATGTCGATTTTCCTGCCGCGGGCAAAAACCTCGTCTCCTTTCAGCGTGAAATCCGTCGGCTCAGTGACGATCGTCGGATAGCCGAGCTTCCGGTAGAACCGGGCGAGACATTCGAATTCGACGTAATTCGATCCACTTGCCTTTTCCATCGCAAGCGCCATGACGCCTCGGGTACGACCCAGTTTTTTTCGCTGAGTCAAAAGAGTTCCGAGGAGAAGCCGGCGCATGTCGTGATGAGGAACAGGCTGGAAACGAGAATCGATTTTTTTCAGTTCGGGCACCACCGCTTTCAGGGCCACCTCGGCCGAGGCTGGGCCGTACCAGAGACCGCCCACTCCGACACCGTTGACCTCAAAGACACAAAAGCCCTCTTTCCAGTCCTCATCTCCGAACGTGGTATTGGCATCCCAGCGACTCACGATGGCGCCCGGGCGGTAAGCGGCTGAGCGCATCATCGAAATCCAAGGTAGTTCCCCGGGTTCGAAAGGGAAAAGGGTCCTCAGAGAGGGATCTTGAAGATAAAGACGGGCGAGTTTGCCGAAGGCCCCATCGAGGATCCGAATCATTTGCCAGAGGGCATTTCTTTTTTTTCGATCGATGATTCGGGGACGAAGGGTGAGCGTGATGAGTGCAGTTCGGCCGTTGTCATCGACGTAAGTTAGGCCATTGCTTCTTGCCTCCCGGTTGACGTTCCGGCTGAGGCGAAGAATGGTCGTCCAGGGGAGACGACGGAAAAGGTCGTGGGCCGAATTCCTCGTGCGATAGGGATGAGAACCCTTGGAGGACATGGCGTGAAGTTTACCGAAGCGCTTCTCGAAAGACAATCAGAAAATGGGCACTTCGACCGTTATTTATAGATAAATCAATCAAATGGAAAAAATTCTGGCCCGGCTCCAAGAACGGATGAGCCAAATGGACTGCGAGTATGCGGACCTCCGCTACGTGAAGACGGAGCGACTCCGTATCCGGACGAAAGATGGCCACTTGGATGAACGAAAGGAAACGGTGTCACGGGGCGTGGGCTTCCATGTGCTTCAGGACGGGACGTTTGGCTTTTCGGCGACCGGGGACCTTTCGGAGAAATCCTTGTCGCAACACCTTCGTCAAGCTTGTGAAATGGCACGGCAATTTTCCAGCATCCGCCATACCGAAGTGAAATTGGCCCAGGCGAAGCCCGTGCGCAGAAAATGGACGATGCCCATCCAGAACGATCCGTGGAAACTTTCCTTGGATGAAAAAATCGCGCCTCACGTCGCGGCAGAAGAACGACTCCTTCGAACAAACGGGATTGAATCGGCCACGGGCCTTCTCGATTTCACGAAGAAAACCGTTCTTTTCGTCTCGAGCGAGGGAAGCTGGATCGAGCAGGTCCTTTATCGGACTGGAGGATGGATTTATGGCGAGACTTGGCAAGGCCGAGAAAAGATTCGCCGCAGTTGGCCCGGCCCGAGCGGGATTTTCCGCTCTCAAGGGTACGAAGCCATCGAAGAAATGGGATTCGAAAAAGAAGCCGGCCGGTTGGCGGAAGAATTGAAGGAACTTCGAAAAAGTCCCGAGGCAACGTCGGGCCGTTTCGATTTGATCTTGAAAGGATCGATCCTGGCGCTTCAAATTCACGAGACTTTTGGCCACGCTTCTGAATCAGACCGCGTTTACGGCTATGAAGACAATTTCGGCGGCAGGACCTTTCTCAATCCGGGTCTCTTGGGCGGATATCCCGTCGCTTCATCGATCGTCAATCTGGTTTCCGATTCCATACTCAAGTCGGGGCCGGGCGCGGGATGCTTTGCCTACGACGACGAGGGCATCCCGGCCCACCCCGTTGAGATCGTGCGGAAAGGGAATTTCAACGCCTATCTGACGAGCCGTGAAACCGCATTTTTTCTCAATCAGCTCAAACCCAGTTCCAACATGGTCGCCCAGGACTGGTCGAATTTTCCCTTGATCCGGATGACCAACACGAGTCTCCTTCCCGGCCACGGATCGCTCCGGGAGATGATTGCCGAGACGAAGGACGGGTTTCTTCTCGATAACGAACTGAGTTGGTCGATTGACGAAATGCGGCTTGGTTTTCAGATCGGGGCCGAGGCCGGTTACCGGATTCAGAATGGAAAACTGAAAGGTCTCGTCCGCTTCCCGGTTTATCACGGCAATACGATTGATTTCTGGAAGGCCTGTGATGGGATCGCCGGGAAAAAGGAGTGGCAATTCTGGGGATTTCCGGATTGCGGCAAGGGCGGGCCGTATCAGGAGGCCTTCACGGGGCATGGTCTCGCCCCGGCCCGGTTCCGGAATGTTTCAATGGGAAGAGAAGCATGAAAGAAGAATTCCTCGCCCGGGCTCGTGAGCTAACGGGACGGATCCGGGCGCAAGCGGGAAAGACGCCGCTTCAGATTTTCATCCGCATCAAGAAAGGAGCTCTCGTCCGCTTTACCAACAACGGAGTCCATCAAAACGGCTTTCAGGATCTTTTCCATTACACGCTGAGCCTTCCCGGGGCCAAAGGATTTTCATCGATCGAATCCAACGATCTCTCACCGGAAGGAATTCAAACGGCTATCACTCAGTTGACGCATTCCGCCGCGAAATCTTTCCCAAAGAGCCCACCGTTCCAAAAACTCCCGCGAGTGAAGGAATGGTTTCCCTTTGATCTTCCGGAGATTCCTGGAAAAGCCGCTCGTGTCATCCGAAAAGCTGTGGAATTGATTCGCCACGATCGAGCCAGCGCCAACGGATATTATTCGGCCTATCATCGATTTTTTTATTTTGCGAATGCCCAAGGCCTTGAACGATCTCATGCGGCCACAGCGGTCCGGTTTGGAGTGACGGCCACGAAGGGAGAAGGGAAAGGGTACCTCAGCTTCTATCATCCCGATGGAAAGAGGCTCGATGTGACCGACATCGTCGAAGGGGCCCTCCAGCTCGCCGCCCGGGCGGCCGAGAGGGAGGTCCAGGTGAAACCGGGCGTTTACGAATGCGTTTTTTCGCCGCGGGCATTCCTCGAATTAATCGAACCCCTGCGCCGCCATTTTGACGCCCAGCTTGCGAAGGACGGGAAGAGTGTTTTTTCTGGCCTCCTCGGGAAGAAAATTTTCTCTTCCACCTTGACGATCTCCGATGACGTGACCCACTCTGGGCAGTTCGGACTTCCTTTCGACGCCGGGGGGGCTTCCAAAAAAAAGGTCGTGTTGATTCGGCGCGGCGTGTTGAGTGGGCTCCTCGGAGAGGGTCATAGCACGCGGGGCATGGCGGAACATCCGTTTAATCCGGAGAATCTGGTGGTGGAACCCGGAAATCTTTCCCTGGGAGATCTCTTTCAGCGGATCCGGAAGGGCATTTTCATCAACAAGATTTGGTATCACACTCTCGTCAGGGAAAGCCGGATGGAGGTGACAGGCCTCGCCACCGCCGGTAGTCTTTATATTGAGAAGGGGCGCATCCAGGGACGGGTGGTTCATCTTCGATATCACGATTCCCTTTTCTCGATCCTGGCGTCGGTCAGGGGAGCCACGCGAGACCCACTTCTTCTCAAGGACGGGGAGCGGGGAGCCGCCCTCTTTCCGCATCTTTGGGTGTCTCGTCTGAAGGTGGTCTAACCCGTCAAAGTTTTATTTGAGCTGGCCGATAATCTTTGCAAAGAGATTAAACCTCCTGAATCGGTTCAATGGATAAATCCTTGGTTGTACCGCCGCCTGTAAGGCCCAGCGGCTCCTCCGAGTGGGAAGTCGGGGCGAGGCGGCAAGCACTTTTCCCGGGCGTCACGGATTTTGAATGGAATGACTGGCGTTGGCAAATGCAGCATGCCGTGACGTCTCTTGAGGCCGTGATGGCTCACGGCGGTTTTCCCGAATCCGAACGGGCCCTCCTGGCCCGAGTCATCGAAAAGTATCCGGTCATCATCCCGCCCTATTATCTCTGCTTGATTGATTTCGGCGACTCCAAGGATCCCATCCGTCTTCAGTCCTTTCCCGTCCACGAGGAAATTGAATTCAGCCAAGGCGGCGAGCCGGATCCGCTCGAAGAAGAGGAGGACATGGCGGTCCCGGGACTCGTCCACCGCTATCCCGACCGGGTTCTGATGCAAGTGACAAACTTTTGTCCGATGAACTGCCGTCACTGCACCCGAAAGCGGGAATGGGAGGAAGGGGTCTGGATGCGGAGCGAAACGGAGATCGATCGGATGGTTGACTACCTCGCGCGCACTCCCGAAGTCCGCGACGTCCTGATTTCCGGAGGCGATCCGCTGGTCCTCTCGACGCCAAAGCTTGAAAAAATTATCGCCAAGCTCCGAGCGATCCCTCACATCGAAATCCTGAGAATCGGAACCCGCTTTCCCGTCGTCCTTCCGCAGCGCCTCGACGAGGAGTTCGCCGAAATGCTTTCCCGCTACCGGCCGCTTTGGGTCAACACCCACTTCAATCATCCCCGCGAAATCACACGCGAGGCCGCCCTTGCCTGCGACCGGCTCCAGCGAGCCGGCATTCCGATGAACAACCAAAGCGTTCTCTTAAAAGGCGTGAACGACCGCCTCCCCGTGATGCGGGCCCTCTGTCACGGGCTTCTCAAGATCGGTGTTCGTCCCTACTACCTTTATCAATGCGATCCCGTCAAGGGAGCGGAACACTTGCGGACTTCCGTTTGGAAAGGAATTGAAATCATCGAAGGTCTCAGGGGCCACACGACGGGTTTTGCAGTTCCCCAGTTCGTGATCGACGCACCAGGTGGAGGCGGAAAGATTCCCGTCGGACCCAATTATTTTCTGGGCGAGACCGGGGACGCCTTGATCCTGCGAAACTATGAGGGCTTGGTTTTCGAATACAAGAATCAGCCCGGGGAGGGAAAGCGCGAGGAAATCTCCATCAAGGAGAGAGCCTTTTATTCGAGTGAGCGGCTCGCACGGCGGGAAAAAAGTCACGCAACGTTTCTGAGGCCTTCCGCTCACAAGCATTACCACGGTCAAAGAGACTGGACCTGAAACGCGTGCGGATCGGGATTACTTACAACCTCAAAACCACCCTTCCTTCCCCAGAAAAGTTTTCTCAAGTTGAAGACGCCTGGGAAGAATTCGATTCCCCCGAAACCATCGAAGCCATTCGCCAGGTCCTGGTCACGGACGGTCACGAAGTTTATCCGCTCGGAGGCGATTTAAGCGTCACGGATAAAATCAAGCGTTGGGGTATTGATTTCGTTTTCAACCTGGCCGAAGGCGTTCAAGCCCGAAGCCGAGAAGCTCACATCCCAGCGCTCCTGGAGATGATGAAAATTCCCCATTCAGGGTCGGACCCCCTCGCGTTGGCGCTCACACTGGACAAGGCCCTCACCAAGCGGATTGCCCTTTCTCTGGGTATCGCGACCCCTGATTTCTGGGTTTTGCAGGAACCCCGCGAGATCGAAAAAATTCCCAGCCGGTTTCCTCTTTTCGTAAAACCCGTTTGGGAAGGGTCCTCCAAGGGAATCAGGCTTTCCTCTCGGGTAAAGGACCAGATGGAACTTGAGAACGAGGCGAACCGGATCTTTGAGAATTATCCGGCGGGTACGGTCTTGGTTGAGGAATACATCGCTGGCCGGGAATTCACGGTGGGGATTTTGGGAAATGGGAAGCCCGAAGTTCTGGGCGTGATGGAAATCGCTTTTCGGGATCCCTCCCGCAAGGACTTCTGCTATTCACTCGAGGTCAAACGCAACTGGCGAGCCGAGGTCGAGTATCACCTGCCGCCCCGAATCCACCCTTCCCTCGAAGAGGCCATGGGGGAGACGGCCCGGCGGCTCTTTGTGACGCTCGGCCTCCGGGACATGGCCCGATTTGATTTTCGTTTAGACCCGGACAATCGGTTTTATTTTCTGGAAGTCAATCCCTTGCCCGGGCTTTCGCCCGAATCAGGCGATCTAGTCATCCTCGCTCGAAAAAAAGGCTGGAGTTACGGGGAGCTCATCCTTACAATTACGCGGTGCGCGTTCTCGCGTTACCCTTATTTGAGAATTCCGAGCCATGTTGAGATCCGTTAGAATTCCGCGGACCGTTTTTTTCGTGGGAAGTTTGTTTCTATTTTTTCTGGCAGGCTGCGCCACTCACCCGCCACGGATGCACGTACCTGTTTACGCCCCTCCGGCGGGCGGCGGGGTTACCCACACACTGGTCAAGGGCGAAACGATTTGGCGGCTCGCCGAAACTTATGGCGTTAAGGCCGATACCATCCTCAAGGTCAATCGCATCGAAAACCCCTCAGACCTCAAAGTGGGGACGCCGGTGTGGATCCCAGGAGCCCAGCGCCCCCTTCGCACGCTTCCTTTCCTTCCTTATGCGCCACGCTGGAAGTACATCATCATCCACCACAGCGCCACGGAAATCGGAAACGCGGAACTTTTCGACATGGGTCACCGCCGGCGCGGATTCTGGAACGGACTCGGTTACCACTTCGTCATCGACAACGGAACCTCGGGAACCCGGGCGGGACAGATTGAGACGAGCCACCGGTGGATCCACCAGATGGACGGCGCACATTGCAACGCCGGGGACATGAACAAGATTGGAATCGGCATCTGTTTGGTGGGCAATTTCGACAATGATCAGGTCTCGGCAGCCCAAATGGAATCTCTAGTTTGGCTCGTCCGTCAACTTCAGGCCACGTATCACATCCCCAAGTCAAGAATCCTTCGGCATCACGATGTGCCCGGCAAAGAGGGGACCGATTGCCCGGGCAGTCAATTTCCCTGGAACACCTTCCGAAAATATCTCTCCTGAGTCACACCCTTGATTGCCCTGGTGACCGGCGCCACAGGATTTATCGGCAGTCACCTTACGGAAGGGTTGCTTGAGAGGGGGATTCGCGTCCGGGCCCTCGTTCGCCGGACCTCGAGTCTCCGCTGGCTCAAGGGGCTCGGGATGGAATTCGTGGAGGGTGACCTTTCTGGATTTTCCTTTCCCACGCAAGCGTTGGAAGGGGTGGACTATGTTTTCCACCTGGCCGGCGTGATCGAGGCCCTTTCAAAAAAAGATTATTTCACGGCCAACGTGGAGGGAACCCGGCGTCTCCTTGAAGCGGTGAAAAAAGTCCAGACGCCGTTGAAGAAATTCGTGCTCGTGAGTTCTCAGGCCGCCGGGGGGCCGAGCATCGGAGAACGTCCGGTGCGGGAGGAGGACCCCCCTCATCCAGTTTCGTTTTACGGAGAAAGCAAGTTGGCCGCGGAGAAAGTAACGTTGGGATTTGCCGGAGATTTTCCCGTCGTGATTCTCCGTCCGCCGACCATTTACGGCCCGCGCGAGACGAGAGTTTACCGGGCCTTCCAGATGATGAAACACGGTTTTGCCCTGGCCGTGGGATCCAAACTCAAATTGATTTCATTTTGTTACGTGGCGGATCTGATCCAGGCCATTCAACGAGCTGCGTTTCAGGCGCCAGCGAGCGGACAAATCTACAACGTGGCAGGGGACCGAGCTTACGAGTGGTCTGAATTTATCCATTCCATCGGACGAGCCTTAAAAAAACCCTACCGGCTTTACCGGATTCCTCCGCCCCTCCTTCACCTCTTCGGCGCCGTAGGGGAAGTCTACTCCCGGATGACGGGCCGTTCCGCTCTCTTCACTCGGCAGAAGGTGAAAGAATTCGTTCAGAACTCTTGGGTGCTTGACGGAACTCGGATTCGACAGGAGCTAGGATGGCGCGAACAAGTTTCCCTGGATGAGGGAATGGTCAGGACGGCTGCTTGGTATCGCCAGCAGGGCTGGCTTTGACGACGGGAGCCGGAGCCGGTTTGGCCGCTTGATGCATTGCTGCAACGGCTTTATCTGCAGGGATGAGATTGAAATCCCGGAAGGAAATGGACCCCCGCTTGTGATCACCCCCTTTTTCGTTTGAGACGACGATGGTGACTTCCGTGATGGGCGAGGACCGCATGAAGCGGAGCGGGAACTCAAACGTCTGCCAGGTTTCCTTGAAATCTCTCGGGACAAACGCCCGGACCACCGCAGCGCCATTTTTGAATTCAATCTTCACGCTTTGAGGATACCCTTCCCCTTTATTGCCCCGGACTTGAAATTGGAATGCTTTGAAATGGAGGAGATCCAGATAACGGGTCTTGATGTACATTCCCACGAAGGAGCCCACGGGAAAAACGTCGTATGAAATCTTGAATTGAACCTTTCCGGAGTCCTTGTCCTTCGTGAATTCCCGGTCCGCAAAGCCGTAATTGGGCGAGTAAAAAGTCCCGTGGTCGAAGACGTGTTTAAAAAGACTTCCCCCATCCTTAGAC
>Ga0105164_10001800_pt1 | contig 13548 bp, 12 predicted proteins | sample VDWuncwatermetaG_FD_89674 | JGI IMG/M metagenome (GOLD analysis project Ga0105164, IMG submission 89674) | Wastewater microbial communities from Netherlands to study Microbial Dark Matter (Phase II) - VDW unchlorinated drinking water | ecosystem: Environmental > Aquatic > Freshwater > Drinking...
GCGCGCTCGCCTTCCCTCTTTGTCTTTCTTGAAGAACCCTGAGAGAAAATTTTCTCGCTTTTGCTTGTTCACCTCTTAGAAGGCTCTCCGTTTCATCGGTTGAGCCGTTGTTAGCGATCAAAAGCTCAACTTGGACTGAGTCTGGAAACTGAAGAGAGTCGACGCTCTCTAAAAGTCTCTTAAGGCTCTCCGCTCGGTTACGGGTGGTGATGATGACGCTTACCCACATGATGCAAATTATATTAACACGATAGCTACTAGAAAAGGGCTGTTAAACTCAAAGACGGTTTAAGGAAAAAACAAACGGAGTCAAACCCTTGCACCTTAGTGGCAATATGCTAGCTCTTCGCTAACCGGCGACTGCTGCCCCTCTTCCTCGGACGATACCTGCCCAGTTTGCAGGTACTGGTGAAATTAAGGAAAGAGTAAATCTTAAAGTTATCCTCGGTCCCGAAAGAGAAGAGATCCGCTTCTCCGACACTGAGTCGCTAAAGGTCAAAGTTATCCAATGGACCTGCTACACGCCCCTAGGTTTTATTCACCTATGTTAAAGACTAACAGGAGCTTACCATTAAGAACGCCTTTGCACATTCGTCGCAGTCTTGTCACCCGATGATGTGCTCGTGACCTTCGCTTCTCGCCTCTTATGCTGCTTTGAAGGGAAGCTTTTTCGAAGAAAGGTGAGACTTTCTTACTAACATTCAGGAGGGTATGGATGTACGGAAGATATATACTTCGCCGCACTACTCTCGAAAGAGTCACTTTATAGTTTGACAAGTCTGGATCGAAGATCAACTTGCTGATTCGCTCAAGGCCATGGAAATGAAAAAAAATAAGGGGATCCTCATCAACCAAAAGAAAATTTCCGTTTGTGCGAATAGTATAGTTAGCGAGGTTCCATGGGGCTAGGTTCGCCCCTTTGTGTTGCAAGACAACCACTGATTGGAAACGGGCTGGCCAGTCGTCCAAATACTTCTGATCTGCAAAACGGCCATCTTCAACCCGGTCGTAACACCATTCGATACAACGCTCACGCCACCAAAGAAGGCTATTGCGCGCAAACTCATCGCACTTAAAGGAAAGCCAACCGATATTGTAGATCCCATATCTCTCACGATCCCGAAGGTGAGGCGGGAATCGGTGCTCGATAATCGCTATCGAGTGGCCAGCGATTTCATCATAGATTGGTGCCGGCTCGGCGAAGAAGAAAAGGTCCGCGTCCAGGTAGGTAATCAAGTCAACTTCAGGCCAGTTATTTAAGATGAACAGAACCAACGAAGGCGTACATGTAAAATAGTATTCAATTAAGCTCCGGTTTTGCCTGGCTCTGAGAAGTTCGTGGTCACCTCTTTCAAAGTCTTCAAGAGCGATCAAGTAGATATCTGCTAAACTCAGTTGGGAAAGAACCTCGTAACACTTACGGTCCATACACAATACCCAAAGTCGGAATGAAGGGCAATGGCGTCTTAGCGACCGATAAAGAGCCAGCCCGCGGCTTAAATAACGATGGTCAAAGTAGGTGCAGAAATAGTACATTATCCTTTATTAGCTACCTGTCTATCCCAACGGACAATCATTTCAGCCACTTGCCGAGTCTGTTCATCGGTCATCTGAGGATGCATCGGAAGGCTCAATATCTCTCGGCACACTTGCTCGGTATGTTGCACCCCCCCTTTCCCTATGGCAACCCGGCCTTGGTAGCCAGGTTGTAAGTGCACAGGGACCGGATAGTGGATCGATGTGCCAATGGAGTTTGCTTCCAAGAATGCTTTCAGATCGTCGCGACGCTTACTACGCACCACATACTGATGATAAATGTGTTCAACATCCCCTTTAAATTTTGGTAGAAGCAGGTCTGTAGCTGAGAGGAGATCATCATAGGCACGAGCAAGCTCCCGACGTCGGCTGTTCTCTTCATCAAGGTATTGCAGTTTGACCCGCAAAACCGCTGCCTGAAGTTCGTCCAAGCGGGTGTTCATGCCTGATAGGTAACTGACATATCGCTCCTTCCAGCCGTATTCCCGCAGCAAGCGGACCCTTTCTGCCAACTCCCGATCGTTTGTCACTAAGGCTCCGCCATCGCCTAAAGCAGCCAAGTTTTTCGTGGGATAAAAACTAAAAGCAGCCAGGTCACCCCAGCAACCGGTCTTTCGCCGCAGAAGAGCCGCGCCGTGGGATTGGGCACAGTCCTCAATGACATAGAGGTCGTAGCGCTTGGCAATGTCCATAATGGCTGGCATGTGGGCCGGGTGTCCGTAGAGGTGCACAGGAATGATGGTTTTAATGCTGACGGCGGACTTGCGGTAATCAATATGCTTTTTAATTGTTTCCTCCACGCAATTGGGATCCATAGTGAAGGTCACAGGATCAATGTCAACTAGGACTGGCGTACCACCTGCCAGTTCAATGGCCGCCACGGTGGCGACAGCCGTGTGGGATACGCTGATCACCCCATCGCCTGGACCTATACCGCAGACTCTGAGAGCCAGGTGAAGAGCATCCGTACCACTGGCCACCCCAACTGCGTAACCTACCCCGAGATATCGGGCAAACTCCTGTTCAAAAGCGCTGACTTCCTGTCCGAGGATATAAGATCCCCTATCCAGTACGCGATGGATGGCCTTGTCAATCTCGCCTTTATGCGCGAGGTAATTCGCCTTGGGGTCTGCCGCAACCAGCAGAGGTGAAAAAAAGGATGGTTTCTCCATCACAAATAACGTTCCAGGTGTTCGCGATAGAAGGCTAGTGTGCGGGCGAGTCCTTCACGAAAAGGTACTTTAGGCTCCCACCCCAGAACAGACTTGATAAGGCTAAAGTCCGCATAATAATCCCCAATGTCGATCCTCTCTCGGTCAGACGGGAACGACCGACAAATGTATTCGCCACTTCCGTTGACCTCGATAAGCATATCGGCGAGGTCCTTGAGGTTGATGACACAATCTCCACCAAGATTGAAAACCTGGCCGTTCGCTTCTTTTCGAGCCGCTGCCAGCAGAAATGCATCCACAGCATCGTCCACGTAAGTAAAGTCTCGTAACTGTTGCCCACCCCAGACCTCAAAGGGTTTGCCTTCAATGAGAAGTTGAATCCAGATCCCAAGAAAAGTCTGACGGGCGTCCTTCACCCGCATGCGAGGGCCGTAAGTGTTGGTTAGCCGCAGCGCGCACGAGCGGATACCGTAAACGTTATTGTATACAATGTGATACCATTCCCCTGCCATCTTGTTAATTCCATTTACATCCACTGGGCGTAATAAGTGTTTCTCATCCACCGGTAGGCGATCTGGTTTTCCGTATATTTGCCGTGTACTGGCAAAGACAATCTTGAGGTCTGGGTTGTAGTTCCGACAGGCCTCCAGGATAGAGAGTTGTGCACGACAGTTAATATCCAGGTCTGCATAAGGGTCTTGCATCGAGTCGAGGTGGCTAGTCTGCCCGGCAAGGTTAAAGAGATAATCGTGGCCCTGAACCAGATAACGCATGCTGTGTTCGTCCCGCACATCGGAGATATTGACTTGAACTTTGTTTTCAATGCCCGCAATGTTGAACAGGTTCCCGCCATATTCAGGGATAAGGCTATCCAGCAGCGTTACACGCCCCCCTAAATCTACCAAACGACGGGCTAGGTTGGACCCGATAAAGCCCAAGCCGCCGCTGATAAGCACCCGTTTTTCTCTGAAATGTGCCGATCCATCGATCATCGAACCTGTCTCTCCGGAGATTTGTCAGCCTCCATGAAGAGGGAATCGGGTTTAATCACGGTGCCATCTGGCAGCGTGTCCAAGTTAAAGCTAGACCACTGAGGCATCAAGCTCTCTGAGGCCGACTGCAGGATAGGATTCTGAAAACCGACCATCAGCATTAACTGGGACAGGGAGTACCGATCGTACATCCAGTGATGAACCTCGCCAGCAAGGCGGAACTCTCCAACTTCTAATAACGCTCGCAAGCTATCCCGGCCGAGCAAAGAGGCCAATATAAGATCCCGTGCTTTGTCCCAAAGAGAGCTTTGACGCTTGCGAAGCCTCCTTCCACCAGCCTGCCGTGCATGCGGTTGGTCAGCTAAGGGTCCCTTGGCTCTGAGGTTACGGACGATGTTTCGCCCTTCCTCGCCAATGCGCTCGTATATAAATGTTTCATTGGCCAAGTGGTCCTGGCTCAAGTACTCCAACATCCCACCCCCACTTTTTTCGCGCACCGTCTGATCATACATCTCCAACATGATCCATTCGTAGTCATGAACGCTACGATTATCTCCCGACAGGGCCGCTTCCAATTTCTCCAAGTACGTGCGGCAAATCCGTTCCAGGTCCGGCGTAGCGACGCGGAGTATACCACCAGGTTTTAACACACGATAACACTCCTTCGTAAGCCGGACACCATCCGCACGACGGAGGTGTTCAATAACATGGGAGTGGTAAACTACATCACAACTGGCATCGGGCAGCGGGATGCCCTGGGTGACATCATGAACGATAACTTCCGGACCTTGTGGCGAAATATCAATGTTGACCCAGTCAGGATGGTAGCGACTACTACAACCTAAGTTGAGGTACCGCATTGTTCCACGACCTCACATACATAAGTCCTTGTCAGAGTGGGTTCGCCCAATACGGCCTCCAAATCATAACGGATGCTGTCCAGGAAATGTCGAACTCTCAACCTAGCTTGCTCGATCAGGCGAAGAAGTTCCCCCTCGTTGAGGATCACCTCAACGACTGGTTGACCGTAAGCTCTTTTGCATAAAATCGTAGTCTTCCGTTGCTGGAGAACCGGGACGGTGTGAAAGATGCACCAACGACGTGCAACCCGGCGGCTTTCTTGGATCGCTTCTCTGTAGCCAAGTAAGTGCATTAAGACAGTCCCAGAGAGCAGAATGTCGCATACGGCATCCCGAAGGGGGAGAAGCGTGGCATCACCAGCCACGAATTGTGCATGAGGATAAAACCTTTTCCCAAAAGCGGCCATATCCGGCGAGTAATCTAAACCGACATAACGGATAGGACGTTTTAACAGATGGGCTAAAACTTCCGAATTCCAACCACTACCACATCCCACCTCGATAATTAGGGGCATCTCCAATCCGGTCATTTTCACAGCCGTTGCCACCGTCACAAAGTCCTCCCGGGGTTTCCCCTCATACATCTCCCTCAGCAGCGGAGCGAACGCCGCATACTGTCTCTCGGCAACTGCAGGGTCTCGCCACCCCAGAAGCAGCTCAGGTGGAATCTCCCCCTCTATAATCTCGTAGCCATATGATACTGGCACGCCTTTCCGAGCCTCTCGGCCTCCCTTAAGCCAACGCCTTAACGTTCCCCACGGGCCACAAGGCAAAGCTTTACGGCTGGTCGCTTTCGGCATTGCTTCAAAGGCACTTTCTAACGATATCCACCAACTCCTGCATGCGGCAATTGTACGTATGCTGCCGCAGCGTGCGCTCTTGTCCCGCCCGGGCTATGGCCTTCCGTTCCCTATCGTGTTGCAAATAATACGTGATGAGCTCAACACACTCCTCGGGGCTCCGATACGCAACCACTTCCTTGCCCGGCTCAAACATCTCATGCAGGTTAACTTTCCAGTCGGTAATTAGCAAAGTGCCCACGCCTGTGGCTTCGAAAAGGCGCATGTTGTTGGCATAAGGCGGAATATCACCGTGATGATTAAGCGTAATCCTCGAGTTGTCAAGTATCTGGTACATTTGCCGCCCCCATGTCTGTCCGATATACGACTTTCTAACGGGCGAAGTCTCAGGCAGGCGGTCAATCTTTGGCGCCCATATTTTTATATTGGGCAATCGAACGCAAAGAGACTCCAACCATGCTATCCTGCTGCTGTGAACGCTATTAAAGCTGCCGATGAAGGTAACCTCAAAGTTCCTCTCCCTATCTTCTAGATAGGATAGCACTCTTGGCTCAAAGCCCATACGATTTAACTCGGCGGGAATGCCCTTTTTCCGGAAATAATCAACCGTGGGGGGGAAGGATGAGATGAGCAGATCGTAGCAACTGAAATCCTCCGAGTTCGGCAGATGAGTAGCGGCGTGTTGGCCCACAAGTAATCTCACCTGGGATTTTATCTCCTTAAAAAATTGGCAGCTGAGGAACATATCCTGACTGAGCAGAACATCTGGCCTGTGATGCCTGATCTGGGCGGCCAAAACATCATAGAACCACGACTGCTTCCTCCTCTTAGGACGTCGCTTTCTGCGGAAGAGAGTTTTCAAATATTCCAGTGGCTTTTTCTCCATCGCACCCAGCAAAGCTTCTCTGCCGCTCCGATTGGGTGACGTAAAATCTTTGAGATGAATACCATACTCCTTTGCCCAGGCCATCTGCATGAACTCATTGTTGGCGTGGATGTCCCACGCTTCATGCCCTAGTTTGCGCAGATTGCTAGAGTAAAAGTCCGCCACGCCAAAGAGACTCTCATTACGTACTCGCATCTGTCCGTCATAAGGTTGGTTTTCTAACCCTACATGCTCAGCATAGAGCCAGTGCAAAAAATCAGGATAATCCGTGTTCAGAATCGCGAATTTCATGCGTCTCGCTTTAATTTACCATCAGGAGTTCATTCTTGATCCATCGAGCCATGAGAGCATATTCCGCTCCAATCGCTTAGAGAGGAGGCGTTTGGCCTTCTTCTTAACAGATAGACGCCCAATTAAGCGAACTCCGAAACGGTAGTCGAAACACACTAAAGTCGCGATAGCTGCATCCATCTTACCTAAAAAACCGATAGGTGCAGACCTAAGCATCTGCAGGTGCGCATTGCGCATCTCACGGTACAAATCCTTAAACGATGCCTTGCTTCGTTCAGCTGCACTCAGGGGATCTAAAGCGAATAATACTTTCTCTTTTCTCACTTCTAAGACTTCCTCCTCAGGCCTATACTCCCGACGGTAAAATAACGGAGCATCTACTTGGGCAAATGTCCCTCTCAAGGCTAACTCGGCGAGAAGAACGTGATCAGACCCGAAGTCGCGCCTAAACCTATCGGTCTGGTTAAGAGCCTGCCGGCGCATCACGCCATACACCATATTGCACCAATATAGATTCCATATAACGAGCTTATAGCGGCGGACCGCAGACATCCCTCTAGTGTCTATACGATCCGGGGCAAGCAGCAACTCTTCACCGCCAGGACCAATCACCATTGTTCGCGAATAGGCCAACACAACATTGGGATCTTCTTCGAGGATAGAAACGCAGCGAGAGATGAAGGTCGGATGCCATAAATCATGATCCGCTGCCCACATGAAATACTTGCCGCTTGATAAATCGAATAATCGATTAAAGTTTTTAACGGACCCGACGTTTCTGTCGTTACAATAATAACGGATGCGCTTATCCTTAGCGGCATATTCCAAGCAGATCTCCCGCGTTCTATCCGTTGACGCGTTATCCGATATGAGCAACTCAAAATTCTCATAATCTTGCGCCAGGAGCGAATCCAAAGCTCGACGAATATACTTCTCGCCGTTATAGACCGGCATGCCAATGCTGACCAATGGCTTGCTATCTATCATCCGCAATGACCTCTTTTATCTCGACCGTCCTTAATCGGGATATCAACGCGAGAGTTCCATGTATCTCAGAATGCGTTGTGGCGACGGGTCGGCCTTGGCACGGCCTGAGGACGGAGACATTTCAACCCAGCGGACAAAGTCCCCCGCTTCCACCTGCCGTAGCAAAGGCATGTCCTTAACCAATCGGAACCCCAACTGGGTATAGAAGGAAACGGCGGGGTTGTCGGCCATGACACGAACCCAAATGTTCTTTAACCTCAGTGTCTCCCGTGCCCAGAGACAAAGGGTTTCCACAGCCGCACGCATCGCCCCCTTAGGCCCACCCCTCCCGCGAACGATGTTATCCAACTCGCAATACGACTGCTCTTGCTGTATGTCGTACAAGCCCACGTGACCGAAAGTAGTCCCATCCGCAGCATCCAGCATAAAGAGGATTCGGGTCAAGTCAGGTCCGATAATCTCGGCCACCCAGCGAAACGTGCGCTCCGTAGTAGCGGTGAAGTCTGTCAGGAAATGTTGACGGTTTTGGTTACGCCACTGAGTTAAGAGATGAACATCCTCTAGGCTAATATACTCCCTTTTGGCCTGTAGCGGACGGAGTCTTATCCTTTCTCTCGTCGAAGTTACCGCCGCCAAGGAAAGACCCTCTGGATCCAGATGATACTCGTTTTTGAAACGATAGATGATTGCCCTCCCATCGGCCATACTTGCAACTTAGGTGAGGCTTCTGAGAATAGCAACGATACTATGGGCGACACGTTCGACCGTCTCTGGCTCCATAAAAGAGTGAAGCGGCAATGTGAGGATCTCTGCTGCCACTCGATCCGTAACGCTCAAGTCGCTACGTCGACAGCCTTTTAAGAAGGAAAAATGGTGCCCCGGGATCCAATGAATACCCGTATCAATGCCCCGCTCCTTTAACCCGGCCATGAGCGCCTCGCGCCTCCCACCTTGCACACGAATAGTGTATATAAACGGTGCCACCTCCTCAAAATCAGTTTGCGGCAGGATGATGCCCTGGACGCCGTATAGAAGTTCTGTGTATCTGCGACAGGCGCGGCGACGACTCGCGATGAATTCATCCAGCCTTTTCAGTTGCGAAAGGCCAATACTAGCATGGAGGTTGGCGAGATGGTAACGAAAACCTTGTGTAGCCACATCGAAGGTCCAGGCCCGGTTATTGGTATACATCCGGCTTGAACTTTGGTTCATCCCTAGGAGACGGTAACGATGAAGCTGCTCTACTTCCTCAAGGGAGTTGACGATCAGCGCACCGCCATCAATGCATGTAATCGTCTTCACCGGATCGAAGGAGAAGATAACAATGTCGCCAAAACCCCCAATCAGCCTTCCCTTGTATCTGCTGCCTAGGGAGTGGGCGGCATCATGAATAACACGAAGCCTATAGCGATGAGCCAATGCATACAGCTCATCCAGCCGGCAGGGAATCCCTGCGTAATCCATGCCAATAACGGCTTTAGTCCTTGGGCTAACCAACGCTCCGGCCTTCTCAACATCAATTCCAAGATGGTCTTCGCAGATGTCGGAAAAGACCGGCTCCGCTCCCACCGCCTTAATTGCTTGAAAATCGCCGATGTTGTTGAAAGAGGGAGTAATTACCTCGTCACCTGGCCCGACTCCTGCCAGGAGCATTGCCAAATGGAGCGCCGAGGTGCCCGTATTAACGGCAACCACGTACTGGTCTTTAAGACCGAGATACGCCGCAAGGCCCTCTTCGAACTCCTTCACGTAGGACCCCATGCCAAGCCAGCCGAGTTCCAGAGCTTTTGTGACAGCCTTGGCAGTGTCTTCGCCGATGTACGGCTGGAAGACGGGTATCTTATCGTTCCACACGGTCTTGCCTTTCTTATGGACCTGCCTCCTCAAGCGATGCGGAGCAGGTATCCCATCGGATTGTGAGTGATGATGTATTTCTCACGCGAGCGGTCAATCACGAAGGTATCCCGGTGTGAGTCTATGAATTCTTTAACAGCCTTCAGTGGACCTGGAATGGGTGGCATATCTATGAACTCGACTATCGTATCTTCTACCAGAAAATAACATCCAGGGGCGACGAAGCGCTCGTAAGTCTCCAGGATAGCCTTCGTGACGTGGTATTTATGATCCGAGTCCTCAATCACCATGCCGCGCTTTCCGTCACACAACTTATCAACCTGCTTCACGACGTTGTCGTTCAGGCAGTCTCCTATGACCCAGTTGATGCGGGGATGTTCCACCTTCGTGGGCGTAGCCTGAATGTCGATCCCGATGATTCGACTTGGAACCTTCATAGTATCGAGCAGGTTGGCCATCCAAAGGGTGGTCCCTCCTTCGTAACAGCCGATCTCAACGATGATCTCAGGACGGGTATCCTGAACAATATCGCCCAGGACGACCCAGTCGAAGGGAGTCTTCAAGACCTTCCGATCCAGGTACTTGGTGTAGTGGCGGTGCATCGTGTAATGAAAAACGAGCCACTCCCGCATTGTCATTGTCATGCGATCTTCTATATGTGGAAACATATCATACCTATCTAGAATCATTCGTCATCCTCTAAACGATCTTCACCTCGGGGATCGGCAAGAGGAACTTGCCTCCACGGCGCCGGTATTCAGCCTGTTGCTCTAGGATCTCATGAGAGAAATTCCACGTGAGCAGAAGCACATAGTCAGGCATAACTTCCAAAAGTTTAGTCGGGGAAAATATAGGTAGGTGGCAGCCAGGTAAATAACGACCTTGCTTGTGGGGGTTAAGATCCACTATAAAGTCGAGCATGCTGCCATCAATCCCAAAGGTATTCAACAAGATGCTGGCTTTGGCCCCGGCCCCATATCCGACAATGCGTCGCCCTTGGGATTTCAGTCCCATCAACAGGTCCCGCAGCGTAGACTGAAGCCATCTCACTTTCGCTCCGAAATCCTGATAAAAGCCAAAGCGCCTTACGCCCCAACTAACTTCCTCGGTGAGCAAGCGATGGACCGATCCCCTGTCGCCTCCAGCCGCTGCCGGGTGTGTCACAAACAGCCTCAAAGAACCTCCATGGATATCGAGACGTTCTACATCAGCAATGAACAAGTCATGTCTCCTGAAGAGGGAATCTAAAGCAGTCAGGGAAAAATAGCACAGATGCTCGTGGTAAATCGTGTCAAACTCGCAGCGGTCAACCAGGTCTTTCACGTAGGGCACTTCAAAGACGGCTACGCCGTCCTTCTTGAGCAGAGTTTGGATCCCTTCGACAAAGCCGTTCAGATCAGCCACATGGGCCAGGACATTGTTGGCAATGATAACGTCGGCCTCTTTTCCCTGCTCGCGCAGTTTGCGGGCAAGCTCAGAAGTGAAAAACTCTGTCATCGTAGGTACACCACGCTGCTTAGCCACTTCAGCTACGTTTAGAGCCGGGTCAATCCCCAAGACGGGTATACCCGCATGCGCGAAATACTGGAGGAGATAACCGTCATTGCTGGCGACTTCAACCACAAGGCTGTCAGAATGCAGCCCTCGTGACCGGATCAGGCGCTCGACCAACTCCTGCGAGTGTTGCAGCACGGTTTCCGAGACAGATGAGAAATAGAAGTAGTTCCGAAACAGCATCTCCGGGGAAACGGTCTTCGTGATTTGAACTAAGGAACAGGCAGGGCAAAACACTACGTCGAGTGGATACTTCGCTTCCCGCTGAGATAGCTGTTCAGCGGTAAGTAAAGAGTTAGCAAGGGGGATCTCGCCTAAGGAGATGATCTCCTGAAGTCCGGAACTGCCACATGAACGGCACGAGAGAGACGAAAGGTTGGCGTGTATAGCCTCTCCCAGAGGCTCCTTTAACCTGCTCGGCTCCTGCAAATCCCCGTCCAGATTTTCTATACGGTTTCTGTCCACTGAGTGATAAGTCGCTGATTTCATCCGACGCGAAGTTTTTTAGGATAATGCTCCCGTTGCACTTTTGCGTCTCCCCTTGGAATCATGCCCTGCGTAGGTCATGAGATTGAGAATAGCGCCAAGAATCCTACTTTACTGTAACAAAACAGCTAGGCGCAAGATGAATGCTTTTATCGCATTAACGGCTGCTCCTCGAAGGTCCAAGGATTTTATGCATTGCCGGGTTAGCCTCCAAAACGCCTCATAAAGACGCAAAACTTCCTGACTCCACAGCTCGAGTGTGTGTGGTATTGGGCACTGCGCACAAATCATAGGAACACCTTTAGACGAGAATGCCATTCCGTCCGGTCCCAAGTCACGCAAGTTTTTTGAAGCCCACCTTTCTACCTGCGCCCCTTTGCTGAAGAGTTCACGAGCTGCGCTATATCTATCTCCATTCCATTCGGTGCGAAACTGATTACCCATCTCAACTGGACTATCAGTAGGGTGAAGGCTTCCGAAGTCTGAGCTTTCGCTCAGTACGCCACAGCAAGCAGATATCGTGCCGCCGGGATTAATGGTCGAGGTGTAATACAACCAGGTGCATGGCTTGAGGCTTCTTCCCTGCAAGCGTAGTTTCGAAATGGACTCATTGACTAGTTTATACATATCATAGCGAGGATCTTGTGGCATCGAGATTGTTCCATTAGGCGGTAACCATGCAGGGGCCAAATAATAGGAATTCACCCCAATCTCTCCCATTTGTTTTGAAAACTCTTCAATCTCCGTCTCGTTATGAGCAAATACGAGGTATTGAACAGAGATAATCGGGGTTGGACTTCCCAGCTTCTCCTTAACTAGGATCAAAGTCCGTAAGTTATTGTGAACCAGTTCCAAATTTGATCCCTTTCGGTACATGGCGTGCACCGCCGGGGACGCGCCATCTACACCTACAACAAGCAAATGTAGTCCCGATCTCACAATTTCCTCGCACTGTTCCAGGGTGAGTCGCATACTAAGATTAGAGCTGGCCGTAACAACAATTCCTTTGTCGGTAGCATACTTGACAAGTTTAGCAAAATCTTTGTGTAACAATGGCTCGCCCCAGTTATACAAGTATAGCGTGAATACCCAATCTGCCAACGCACCTATGGTTGTGTTGAACTCCTCAGGGTTTACCATCTTCTTCGGCCTTTCAAGCGAACCTATTCCTGTTGGGCAAGATGGACACTTTAAATTGCAAAACATCGTTGGCTCGTAATACAGCGCAAAAGGTAACCCTCGGAGTTGTACTCTTCTCAGTCGTCGTTCCAAGGAAACCCTGAGAACATTAGCAAAGGCCTTCATGGGTTTCTTGGACCAGAGGAGCATCTCGTGCTGCCTAATCGCCCTAAGTGTTATTTTCGGGTCACAGAATTGACCGCCAATCTCAAACACGGTTGACCTCCGTTTCCTCTGCAAGCCGTATACGCCGGCAACCACATCGCAACCTCCATACCCTACCCTCTACATTAAAGCTGTTCATGTTTGAACGTTGTCACCTGTTAGTTAAACCTAGACCTATACCACTCAATCGTGCGCCTGAGTCCCTGCTCAAAGGGCGTCTTTCCCTTGAACCCAAAAAGCCGCTCCGCCTTGCTGGTATCGAGACATCGCCTGGGCTGCCCATCAGGCTTACTATGATCCCACACAATTTCTCCATGAAAACCAGTCAGACTAGCAATCAACTGCACCAAATCTCTGATGCTGATCTCTATCCCTGAGCCCAGGTTGACCGGCTCACTCCCGTTGTAACGCTCCCCTGCCAACAATATCCCCTCGGCGGCATCTTCTACATAGAGGAACTCCCGAGTCGGTGTGCCCCTTCCCCAGGCTAGAATATGGTCGTCTCCTCGCTCCTTGGCTTCAACGCATTTCCGGATCAGCGCAGGGATGACATGGGATGTCTCCAGATCAAATTTGTCACGAGGGCCGTAAAGATTCACGGGAACAAGATAGATCGAGTTAAAACCGTATTGCTCGCGATAGGCTTGCGACTGGACCAAAAACATCTTCTTAGCTAGACCGTAGGGGGCATTCGTCTCTTCGGGGTAGCCATTCCAGAAGTCCTCTTCTTTGAAGGGCACTGGTGTAAATTTCGGATAAGAGCACACTGTGCCAATGGCTACGAAC
>Ga0105164_10001801_pt1 | contig 13545 bp, 13 predicted proteins | sample VDWuncwatermetaG_FD_89674 | JGI IMG/M metagenome (GOLD analysis project Ga0105164, IMG submission 89674) | Wastewater microbial communities from Netherlands to study Microbial Dark Matter (Phase II) - VDW unchlorinated drinking water | ecosystem: Environmental > Aquatic > Freshwater > Drinking...
CCAGATTACGGTCCGCGACGGAAAAGGCGCGAAAGACCGGATCACGATGTTGCCCGAGTCTCTCAATCCCCCGCTTCAGAATCACCTCACAAAGGTCAAGGCGACTCATGAGCGGGACCTGGCCGACGGCTGGGGGCGCGTCTTGTTGCCCGACGCCCTGGCCCGCAAGTATCCGAACGCTTCCGCCGAATGGCGCTGGCAGTGGGTATTCCCGCAGGAAAAACGATGGAGCAATGCCGGGACAAGAGAGCAGGGTCGCCATCACATTGACGAATCACTGGTTCAGAAAGCCGTGAGAGACGCCGTTGTCAGGACTGGCTTGACAAAACGAGCCACGTGCCATACATTCCGGCATTCATTCGCGACGCATTTATTGGAAGGCGGTTACGATATTCGCACCATCCAGGAGCTATTGGGCCACCATGACGTTAAAACGACCATGATTTACACCCACGTTCTCAGTCGTGGACCATCTGGGGTTCGAAGTCCGGTCGACGGGCTTTAAAAAGGAAGCGATAGATTTTATGCTGATCCGCATAAGACCCCACGAGAACAAGGTCCACGAGACGCAAGTGACTGAGCCTGAAGAGATTATCGGGACAGTATTCTCCGTATCCATGGCGTATTACCCGGATCGGAAACCGATAGTCCGAAGATTATCCGGATCAATCTAATCATTGTTCGGCGGCAAATACGAGAGCGCAGTGAAGAAAGCCCACATTCTTAGTGAGATCGCGCGCACTGCGGCTGCCAACGGCGGTGTCCCGCTGGGCGAGGCACGCTTTGAATCGGAAACCGGAATCAGGCGAGCCGACTGGTTCGGGAAGCTTTGGGCTAAGTGGGGCGACGCCGTCCAGGAGGCTGGGTATACCCCGAACGAACTCAACCCGGCCTTCGACGATGAACTGCTCCTTGCCAAGTATTCAGAGTACGCACGTGAACTAGGGCGGATTCCTACTGCTGGTGAGCTCCGCTTAAAGCGACGGAACGATCCCCAATTTCCTAGCTGGAACACCTTCGCCCGATTCGGCAGCAAAGCTGAGATGGTCAAAAGGGTAATGGTGTTCTGCCGTTCGAACCCAGGATTCGAAAACGTGGTTGAGCGGTGCGAGAATTATCTTGGCTCCTTGACGTCTGCGCCCGACGAGGACGAACCGTCGGCCGAGAAAGTCGTCATCGGCTACGTCTACATCATCAAGCACGGCGCCCGTCGCGAATACAAGATCGGCCGCACAAATAATCGACTTCGCCGAGAGGGCGAGATAGGCCTTGAACTTCCGGAGAAGATCGAGCCGATTCATGTCATCGAAACGGATGATCCGGCAGGTGTCGAAGCCTACTGGCACCGTCGGTTCGCAGAGAAGAGAAAGGAGGGCGAGTGGTTCGCACTAACGTCCGACGATGTTCGGGCATTCAAACGTTGGCGGCGAATCAGTTAGCCGCCGAACCATGCCTTGCACCGGACGCGCGACCAGCGGCGCTTCGCTTGCTAAAAGAAAAATGGGGTCAGACTCGATTTATTGTGGATTTCTGAGGTCGTCCTTTAGGGAGAGGACGAGCGCGGCGGTGGGCGAGGGTGGCCACTGCGTTTTGGAACCGGTCGTTGCCCAAGACCCAGGCCGTATCAAAGGATAAATCGAGTCTGACCCCATTTCTTATTTTATTGGATAAAAGCAGAAAGGTGCGCTCTGGCCGAGAAACTTCAGTTATCTCAAAGAATGCAGCAATTGTTAAAGGTGATTGCAGCTGATGATGCCTCGAATAAAGAGTTTGTGTTCTCCTCCGACGGTTCTGACTACATCCTAAGGACGTGCGAGGAAGAGATTTCGTCATCAATTAGACCCGGCATTGAAATTCTTAGTCGCTCTACGCCGCCCCCGCGACCGCCGCCGCCGCCATTAGACCCGGCATTGAAATTCTTAGTCGCTCTACGAGTGAACCAGTGTATCGGGCGGTGCGTGGTGACACAGATTTTGAAACACCCGTCATCTTCCTTACTGGCTCATGGCTCTACACCATAGTTCGGACGATGAAGAAACGCGAGGACCGTGCCAATGCTGTCCTTCAAGCATCGAGTGAGCTGGAGAAGCAGCAGAAAGTGGCCGCGCAGCGTGAGGACGCACGCAAGAAATTCGGATGATTGAGACTGGGAAGAGGTATAACTTGGCGCCGCACGCGGACGCGCGCCATGAAGCCGGCGCGCGCCGGTTACTTCTACGTTAGGTTGCCATTGCTTGACCGCTCCGATTTCTTGGAGTATTCTTAGGCCATGAAAGAGGAACAAATCTAATGATTGCTCAATGCCAAGCGTCAAAGATATTCTAGGGCCGTACCGATGCTTTTTCTACAGCTTCGATTGTAACGAGCCCAAGCATATCCACATACGACGCGATCGCATGGCATGCAAGTTTTGGCTTGAGCCTATTGCGCTGAGCAAGAATCATGGATTCTCACCGCATGAACTGAATCGTATTCGGGACATGATTCGATTCAATCTAAACAAGATAATGGAGGCATGGGATGAACATTGTGGGAAGCCCTGAACCTCGGGTCAAAGAGATCACAGTTACAGAGGAAACAATTGTGGCTATCCTTGTGGACGGTCGTACAATCAGCGTTCCTCTTGCGTGGTCATGGCGGTTATCAGAAGCCACCCCATCGCAACGCACCCACTTTGAGATCATCGGAGAGGGACAGGGTATTCACTGGCCAGATATTGATGAAGACATCAGTGCGGAAGGGATGCTAACGGGTGTTCCAGCCCGTCGGCCCAAACAACTGGCGTAGGTTAGAATCATGCTACAGGGGGCTTCAACGGTGTCAGGACCCGTGTCGTGGCCTCCCGCAGGGATTCAGGGTGCAGCGTAGCCCTCACGGGAGGGCGATCTGTTCCGCCCAAGACGCTTCCCCCAAGGGTCTTCCTCTCGACACACTTGTCCGCACCACAGCCAGCTCCTCGATTGGCTCCGGTCGGTGTACCTGAGTCAGCCAATCTGATGGCCGGCTGATTGGCCAATCAGCCAAGGGACACAGCTCTCCCGGGTAACGCAAAACGGGTCCTGACACCGTTTTTCCGTTCGGGCGCTGAAGTAGCGATTCGGCTCTCTGTGGATTGTGTCTTCAGGCCGGACACATTCCGGCCTGTTGAACTACGCCTCTTCATGTGGTATCGTGCCTCCCTACGTTCAGGAGAGGCCACGGAGACACATGCGCCGGTTTCCCAAAGAGTTTAAGAGAAATCGCAGGAAACCCCTTCCAGTCCGGTTCATCGGCGTGATGATCCTACTGGCCGTTGTTGTGGGTCTTGGGACTGCATGGCTGTCGAACGGCTTGCATGGCCTGTTTGACAAGGCCTCATTGGCGCAGAAGGCGCTCGATAATCCTGAGGCGCTGACCGAATCGGAAAAAACGGAGCTGAAGAAAGCGTTCCCGGACAAGGCATCCGCCAAGAAGGCCTTCGAAAGTATGTCGTCGGATCAGCAAGAGAAAGCCCGGAGAGCCTTTGGCAATATGAGTGAGGAAGAGCAAGCACAAGCCCGCGAGCAATATCGCCCATGAGCTATGACGCTCCATCCGATCATTCTGCCGCTCTGGCCGGGGGATCAGCGCCTACGAGGTCGGGAACGTGTGTTGGCGCAGAGCCGTCGGGCGCGCGAGGCGCTCGCGCTCAGTTGCGAGGCGAGCGGCGTCCTTCCTAGTGCTCTCACCACAGATGCGCGCGGCGCGCCCTGTCCCTTCAATGGCATCTATTGGTCTCTGTCCCACAAGTCGCAGTTTGTGGCCGCTGTCGTCGGGCCGACGCCGCTTGGCATTGATATCGAGGAAATCCGGCCACGCAACGAGGCGCTCTATGACGCCATCGCCGGCGCCGATGAGTGGGCGTTAGAGGATCGAAACTGGGAGACGTTCTTTCGCTATTGGACGGCCAAGGAAGCGGTGCTGAAGACCACCGGCGTCGGGCTTGTCCACCTCAGGCAGACCAGGATTCATCAGCTTCTTGGCGCAGACGAGTTACTCGTGGACTACGGCGCCCGCCTGTGGCGCGTCCGGCACTTCCGTTTTCAGGGTCACATCGTCGCGCTTATGGGCGACGACTCCGAGGTGGCCTGGGAGATGCGGTAGTCCCCTGTCCGTCACGGGAGGGCGATCAGGATGTCCCCGCCCTCCACCTTCACATCGTAGCAGGCGACCGCGATCCCGTCTTTGTTGAGGCACAGGCCGGTCTTGACGCTGTACTGCCAGCCGTGCCATGGGCAGGTCACGGTGTCGCCATTCAGGTCGCCTTCGCCCAGCGGGCCGCCTCGGTGGACACAGGTGTTGTCAATGACATGGAACGTTCCGTCGAGATTGAACAGGGCGTAGTCCTTGCCGGCGACGGAGGCCACCAGCCCTGTCCCTGCCGCCACATCCGCCGTTCCTGCAATGCGTTGAAAGGTCGGCATCTGTTCGCCTTGGTTATGTGCGCGCGGCGCGCTTCTTCTTTGCCGGCCCGGATTTCTTGTGCGTCTTCTTGGGCCGGGCTGGTTGCTTAGTCTTCGTCGGCACCTTTGGGCCTGATTTCTTGGCCGCATTCCCATCCGCGCCCGCCTTCTTCTTCGACGATTGCTTCTTGCCCGTGACCACGCGGGGTTTCTTCACCGCCTTGGGCGTACCTGTAGGCCGGGGGCTAGGCGACGCCGATGCCGACTGTGTGCCCGTCCCTCCGACAGCCTCCATGCCTGCCACATCCGCCAGACACCCTTCCAGCACTTGTCGCCGTTGCTCAATACTCTTAGGAAACAGATCCTGTGTGCTGTCTTCCTGGGCAGACTGCGGCATGTTTACGAGAGTTTCCGCTTCCCCCATCATGGCCAGTTCATAGGCTTCCAGGTGTGGACTGGCTTCACCAAATCTCTGCATAATCAGGTGCTCGGTCTCGTCATCAAATTCTTCCAGCGAGGAGAAATCTTCCGCGCGACGGAGCGCGTCCAATTTTTTGATTTGTTCCCTGAAGAGATCAGGCATGGGTTGATTACTCCTTGATCTGTTTCTCGCGTTTTTTGAGGTAGGCGTTGCGGACGGCGCTGTAGAGGTCGAGCGTGCCTTCTTCCACGGCCTCGAATGTTTCGATGTTCAATCCCCGCTCGTTCAATCGGTCCCCGCCGGTTCTGCCGAGCCCGCCCGCCGCCGGAATGAAATAATTGACCGGGTCCAGCGCCAGGTCAAAGATATAGCCCACGGTGTCGCGCACCGTGAGGGGCGAGAGCAGGGGTACGACCAAGTACCGGCTCTGGGTCCAGCCCCACGTCGCAAAGGTCTGGCCCGTGTCCTCGTCGCTCCGTTCAATGCCGAACTGATATTTGGCGACGTCGGTCATGCCGGCGCCCCCCAGCGTCGTGTTGATCAGAAATCGCGCCAGTTCCCGTCCGGCCCCGCCGAATTTCCCCTGGAGGAGGCTGTTGACCAGGCGCTTCGGCATGGCCACGTTGTCAAAGACGTTATGAAGGATCTGTTTCTCGCCCTCGCCGACGATCAGATTATAGCCCTTGGCCACCGGCTTGATGGCATATTTGTCGAGGTTGTAGTTAAACCGAAAGACTGGGTCATTGTAAGATTCCCAGGGATCATAATCCACCGTGCTATCGTCCATTCGAAGCTTTGTATCGGTGACCACGACTTCTTCCAGTTGCTGGGCTGCGGATGGTTCCGGGGCCGCCATGAGAAGGCCCAGCCCTATCGCGCCCGCCAGCAAGAGTGTCCCGATCCGCGCTGTTCTCTGGTTTTCCATAGCTGCCTCCTTGAGTCTCAGTAGAATGCCCGCCTCCATGAAAATAGTCAAGGCTCTTTCTCCTTCCTGTGCTCGCCGTAAGGCGGGAGCGTTGTGAGGCGGGGATCGTCCACGGGGCCGCCGACGGTGAAGTGGTAGAGGGACTGGAAGGCGAGATCCTTGAATCCAAACACCTCATGCACCGGGTCGTCGAAGAAACAGCCGATGCCGGTGGCCCGCACCCCCGCCGCTTCCGCTTCGAGATAGAGCACCTGCCCGATCAGGCCGGTCTCCCAGAACAAACGTCGGTAGAACCACGGTCCGTGAGTGAACAGGGCCACCCGGTACTCGGCGATCATGCCCAGCGAGAAGGCGCCGTCACCGGCGATGTCCTGAAAACAGCTCACCTGCGTGGCGATCCGCTGGGTAGGACCCTCTTCCAACAGGTACAAGGGGAGCGCGGCTGGACAATCTGGCGGCACAGTCCAGGCGAACTGCTTGTGCATGGCCGCGCGGAGTTGATCCACCTTGGCTGGATCGCGCGCCAGCAGGTAGAGTCCGGGCGGAATCCCCTCCACGCGATGGACGAACAGGCCCAGGTGGATGGTCGGGTTCCAGGGGAGCACATCCCAGGGCATGGGACGTTGCAACACGTTCAATTCGGGATGAGGCAGGACTCGTGCAAGCATCTGGTAGAAGCGCTCGGCTGGGAGTGACGTGTGCCCGTCGCAGGCCAGGAGGCTTCGCCGCTGATGGATGATGCGGCCGGCCGGCGGTGAGTTCCCCTCATCCTGGCCCTCTCCCTCAAGGGGAGAGGGAAAAGAGAAGGGCAGATCGAGGCCATGCCACTCGCTGCGCCGTTTTCGTGAAGCGTCCGCCACATGATCAATGATCTCCCACGGAACCGGCTCGTCGGGGCTGAGGCGGTTGGCCTTGCCGTACCACTGCTGCGTCGTCAGTTCGCGCGCCAACTCAGGGTCGAGACAGAGCGGGAGCACTCGTTCCTCTCCCGCTCTCCAGTCCTGCGCGAGGTTCGCCGGGTAGACGACCATGAGCGCGTCCGGGTGTTCGCGTTCGGCGCTTGCGAAGTCCTCGGCGCGGGTCAGCCCTAAGAGATGCTCAACGGTCTCATCTGCCAGGCCCTGCAGCACGACCGCGTTCCAGCCCAGCGTCGCGGCCGCAATTCGGATCGTGCCGATCGCATGACCCACGTCGTGTTGACAGTAACGAAACGCGCGCTCGCCGTATTTCCAGGCCTCCCGCCAGTGGATGGACGACAAGCCCACGAGGAAGGCGCGCGGCGGGAAGTCCTTTATGAGCGCCGCAAACAGGTCGTTGGGACAATCCGCGCGACGTTCAAGCCCATGTTCCTTGGGGGCGTAATGATAGAGGCCGGGGCTTGATGACAACCCATCAACGGCGCCGATCAGCAGGTAGCCCTCGGTTGGATGCAGGTTGCCGCTGGAGGGATTGCTACGGAGCGCCCATCGGCTGCTCCCCGCCTGCTTCCAGGCCGACAGGGCCAGCGCATATTCGAATAGACGTGACAGCGCACGGAGCGTCACCGGCGCGCTCGGCACGGCTCCCGGATTGTAGACATGGTCATAGGGCGGCGAGAACGGTTCCTCGTCGAGACTGAGAATCGGCAGGGGGATAAGCTCCGCGCCCTCGTAGCGCCGGAATGGATTCGGCTGGTTCGCCCAATCCAGGTGACCACGCGCGCGGGCATAGCGGTTGAAGTAGTGCTTGGTCTCCTGGTGGTACCGAAGCACGATTTCGAGTGGGTTCGCGGGATCGTCCATCGCCTGTGCATCATACCCGATGCAACGATCCTCGTGTCTCTTGCGCTTGACTCGCTCCGGCCATGATGGTACTGATTTACCAAGGATGAGCACACGTGATCTCGCCAAGGCGATTCTGGAGACCGGGTCCTTCCACTGGAAGGCGACGCCGCAGTTCACGCTCGCTTCCGGGCGCGCCAGCGAATACTACGTCAACTGCAAGCAGCTCCTGTCATATCCAGGGCACAGACGGATTCTTGCCGAGTTGATCACCCAGCAGCTCACGGGATGGAATATCCAGGCCGTCGGCGGAATGGAAATCGGGGCCATTCCCATTGCCACGACCGTCTCGGACTACATGTATGACCGAATGGGCCGAGAGTTGCGGACCTTCGTGGTGCGGAAGAAGCCCAAAGGCCACGGCATGAAGCATGCGGTGGAAGGGGCGTTTCAGGCGGGCGACCGAGTCCTGATTCTGGATGACGTGCTCACCACCGGCCAGGCCACCATTGATGCCATCATCCAAGCGCGCACGGCGGGCCTCGAGGTCACGCAGGCGCTTGTCATCGTGGACCGGCAGGAAGACAACGGCCGGCAGCGTGTCGAGGCCCTCGGCGTGGCGCTCATCAGCCTCCTCACCCTCCAGGATTTGAAAGACCTCAAAGGCCGGCCCGACGCGTGAGGCGCTGTCGTTGACCATCGGGCGTCCCTGTGCTACCGTGGTTCCCATGAATCGTCTTCTCTCCTGTGCCTCTCTGTTGCGGCTGCTGCTGATTGGGTGGCTGGCGGTGGGAACGTTGGCCGTCCCGCTGGTCCATGTTCATCAGGAGGCGGATCATCGCCATGGGGAACGGGACCACGCCCACGGTGGCGTTCTCCATACCGTTTTCTCCCCTGCTCTCTCCTGCGAGTATGAAGGCAATCAGACGTCCTCCGCTCACCTCTTGGAGCATCCTGAACTCGTGGTCTCTCTGCTGGCGTCGTCGCCGGATCGGAATGCTGGTAAGCGTCTTCCTGTTAGGGCGGTACTGGGAGACAACGATGTCCCGTACCCTGTCCCTGCGGCATTCGCCGCCGAGACTGTCTGTGCGCGTCCTCGATCTGTGATCCTCGTCGCCGCGCGTCCCTTGCGCGGGCCTCCCGTCCTCTCCCTCTAAGCCGTCCCAGTTCGGTTTTCGGTCTTCGACGATCAGGGTCGCCGCTCGCGCTGATCGCCGAACGCCGCCACCTTTTAGCTTGAGGGAGTAGACCATGCAACTCATGATCGTGATTGTCTCGGCGAGCCTGTGGCTCTGGACTGCCCAGCAGGCAAGCGGGGCCGACTCGCAGGTCTCAGGCGCGCGCTATGACTTGGCGGCGCTGCTGGCCCTCGCCTTGGAACGCCATCCCGCGCTGGCCGTGGGTGAAGCCGATGTGGAGGCCAGCAGGGGCCGGCTGCTGGGCGCGCAGGCCTATCCGAATCCTGAACTGACCATCGGCGCGGGGCCTGGGAGGGCATTGGAAGGCGCGCCGAATCGGGGAACCGAAGTTGGCGCGAGGGTGAGCCAACCGCTGGAATGGATGCCCACACGCTCGGCCCGTATCCGTGCAGCGGAACAAGCAATCGCCGCGCAGACCTTTGTGCGCCAGGATGCCGCGCTCCGTCTTACGGCCAACGTCACCTCGGCGTTTTACGATCTTCTGGGCGCGCAGCGAGAACGGGCCTTGGCCGCGCAGATGCTGGACACCGTTGAGCAACTGGCTGCGACGGCGCGGAAGCGGGTGGCAGCCGGAGAGTCGCCGAAGTTCGAGCAGGTCAAGGCGGAGGTTGAGTGGCAGCGAGCCGTGAAGGAACGAGAGCGGGCGGATAGTCGCGTCGCGCAAGCCCGATCAACGCTGGAGGCTGCGGTGGGCCAAGACTTGGGGCGGGATTTTGACGCGCAGGGCGAGTTTCCCGACTCGCGCGCGGAGCCTTCGCTGGAGACCTTGCTGGAGCGTGCCCTGCGCCAGCATCCGATGATTCGCGCGAGCGAACGAACCGAGGCGCAACGGACGGCCTTGCTGGAATCCGCCCGATCCTCGCGGGTGCCTGACCTGTCCCTCTTCGGCAGCGCGGAGCGTGAGATTGATCGAGAAAGTTATCGCGTCGGCCTGTCCGTGCCCCTTCCGCTCTGGTCGCAACGGCAGGGCGAGATCGCAGAAGCGGCGGCGGGGGTGAGACGGGCGGAGGCAGAGGCGCAGCAGGCACGACTCGAACTCACCAAGGCATTGACGCAGGCGTTTGAACAGTTCCGCATGGCGTCCGGCCAGGTTGACCTGTTCCGCCACGGCCTGCTGCGTCAGGCCGAAGAGGCAGCGGCGATTGCGCAGAAGAGCTACCAGGTAGGCGAACTCAGCCTGCTGGAACTGTTGGATGCGCAGCGCGTGGCGTTTCAGACGACCCGTGAATTCTGCCAGGCGCAAGTCGCCCAGGCCGTGGCGCTTGCGATGCTGGATCGGCTGACAGGAGGACGCCCATGAACCGCGCACGTTCTGTGACAGCCGGATGGTGGGTGATGGCTACGGTCTTGGCGCTGGGAGCCTGTGGGGATCACAGCGGCGAGCCTTCATCGAAGCCGGCGGAATCATCCGCAACAGGCCCAGATACGATGGTCGCCACGATGTTGGTGCAGGCGCCCGCAGCGATTCGGGAGCGACTCCAGGTTGCGCCTGTGGCGTTGCGGCGGGTGCCCGAGATCGTGACTGCGCCGGGCGAAGTGCTGCCGGATCTCAAGCGGGTGGCCAAGGTGTCCCCGCGCATTGATGGCACGGTGGAGCAACTCTATGTGTCTCTCGGAGAGCGTGTGCGAGTGGGACAACCGTTGGCCGCCATCGGGGGCCATCGTTTTGATGAACTGGTGGAACATTATCTCGTGTCCAAGGCCCAGGCCGAGGCGGCGGACACGAATTTCAAGCGGACCGAACAACTTGCGGCGGACGGGATTGTTGCGGAGCGCCGTCTTGTGGAGGAGCGGGGGCGTCACCTCGAAGCCAAGGCCCGCTACCAACACGTTCGAGAAAAGCTCCTCAATATGGGGCTCACGGAGGAGGAACTGCGTGACCTGGAGCAAGCGGCGCATGAAGAACGCCACCGCTATCTGCTCCGGTCGCCGTTGGCAGGGACCGTTGTGAAACAGCATGTGGTGCTCGGCCAGGGTGTGTCTTCCGGCGCGACACTGTTCGAGGTGGTGGATACGAGTCGGGTGTGGGTGTTTGCCAACCTGCCGCTTGAGCAGGCCCGGCAATTCACAGCAGGCGATCTCGGGACGATTGTGCCGACCGGGAGCGAGCCGGTGCAGGCTCCGCTCAGCGATGTGTCCCCCGTGGCGGATGAAACCACCCGCACGATTCGTGCGCGGTTTGACGTGTCGAATAAGCACGGTCGTCTCAAACCTCACGAGTACGTGGACGTGCGGATGACGTTCGAGGGGACGCCGACGCCGACCGTGCCGGTCTCGGCCGTGACGATGGTGAACAAGGCGCGCGGGGTGTTTGTCCAGAAGGAGCAGGGCTATCTGTTCACGCCGATCGAGACAGGACGGGAAGGCGGCGGCCTGATCGAGGTGAAGGCGGGCGTTGCGGTCGGCGAGACGGTTGTGACCAGCGGCGTCTTCGACCTCAAGAGCGTCCTGTTGAAAACCTCCATTCAGGGGGAGGAGTGACATGGAGCGGTTACTGACCCTCTCGCTCCGCTACCGGTTCTTCACGCTGGTGGCCCTGTTACTGGTCATCGTGGCCGGCCTGTGGTCGTTCACGCGCCTCACCATTGATGCCGTGCCGGACCTCACGCCGGTGCAAGTGCAAATCCTGACGCGGGCGCCGGCGCTCGGCCCGATTGAGGTGGAACAGTTTGTGACGTTTCCCATCGAGGCGTCCCTGAGCGGGCTGCCGGCCTTGCGCGAACTCCGGTCTGTGTCGCGCTATGGCCTGTCGGCCGTCACCGTCATCTTCGACGATCACACGGATATCTATCGCGCCAGGCAGTTGGTCAGCGAGCGGCTCTCCCGCGCCATGGAGCGGATCCCAGCGGACTATGGCCGTCCCATGATCGGGCCGCTCACCACCGGACTGGGCGAGGTCTATCAGTTCACGGTGCAGGGCGCGGGCTACAGCGCCATGGACCTGCGGACGCTGTTGGAATGGGACATCGGCATGAGGCTCCGGGCTGTGCCGGGCGTGGTGGAACTCAACATCTGGGGCGGCGAGACCAAACAAGTGCAGGTCCTGGTCCATCCCGCCAAGCTCTTGTCCTACAAATTGACGCTCCGGCAGGTCTTTGAGGCGTTGGAACGGAATAATGCCATCGCCGGGGGCGGGTATCTCGAACATCAGCGCGAACAACTGTTGATCCGTGGCGAGGCGCTGGCGACCACGCTCTCCGATATTGCCCGGATCGTCGTGGATCACGGACCAGGCGGGACGCCGATTTTCATCAAGGACGTGGCGGAGGTGCTCGAAGGCCCATCGCTCCGTATCGGCGCGGCGACGGCCATGGGCGAGGGCGAAACCGTCATTGGCATGGTGCAGATGTTGGCGGGCGAGAACGCGCAGCAGGTGGTCGAGCGCGTCAAGGCGCGGGTCCAAGAAATCCAGGCGACCCTCCCGCCGGGCGTGACGATTGCGCCGTACTACGACCGGACGATTTTTGTGTCGCAGGTGATGCGGACGGTGCGCAACAATCTGCTCGAAGGAGGGCTGTTGGTCGTGGCGGTGCTGTTCCTCTTTCTGGGCGATCTCCGGGCCGGATTTATCGTGGCGGCGGCCATTCCCCTCTCCATGCTGATCGCTGTGACCGGCATGGTTCAGGCCGGTCTGTCCGGCAACCTTATGAGCCTGGGCGCGATTGACTTTGGCCTGTTGGTGGATGGGTCGGTGGTGATGGTGGACAACATCCTTCGGCGGTTGGCACGCAAGGGAGCCATATCATCCGATGAACGACTGGTGGAGATTCAGGCAGCCGGCCGCGAAGTGCTCCGTCCCATGGCCTTCGCGGTCGGGATCATCATTCTGGTGTACGTGCCGATCCTGGCGCTCACCGGGATTGAAGGCAAGATGTTCCGGCCCATGGCCCTGACGGTCATCCTGGCGCTAGCCGGATCACTGCTCCTCGCGGTGACGGTGACGCCCGTCCTGGCCTTCTGGTGTGCGCGGGCCGTCCCTGGCCAGGAAGACCAGCGCGTCATGGGACGGCTGCGTCGCGCCTATGAGCCGTGCCTGACCTGGGCCATGGCGCGCCCGGCCTTAGTGGTTGGGCCGGCGGTGGGGCTGTTTGCGGTGAGTCTCGGCATCAGCGCGTGGCTGGGGGTGGAGTTTATGCCGAGGTTGGATGAAGGGGACATGGCGATCAATGTCTGGCGGTTGCCGAGCGTCTCGCTCAGCGAGTCGGTGGCGACGTCGCTTCAGGTGGAGCAGGCCCTCCGCCGTTTTCCCGAAGTGGTTCAGGTCGTCACGCGAACCGGCAGTCCCGAAGTGGCGACGGACGTGATGGGCATTGAGCTGTCGGATGTCTTCGTGACCCTGACCCCGCAGCGCGAGTGGACGACGGCCAGGACGCGCGAAGACCTCATTGCAAAGATGAAGCCGGCTATTCTGGAGGCGGTACCAGGGGTCGGGCTGGGGTTTACCCAGCCGATTGAGATGCGGTTCAACGAGTTGATCGCGGGGACGCGCTCCGATCTGGCCGTCAAGATTGTGGGGCCGGATTTGGACGTGCTCCAGCAGTACGCCGACGCCGTGGCTCGTTCGCTCGAACAGGTACAGGGCGCGGCTGATGTGAAGGTGGAGCAAGTGGCCGGGCTGCCGCTCATTCGCGTGATCGTGGATCGGGATCAGATTGCGCGGTATGGGCTGACGGCAAACGACGTCCTCACCCTGATTCAGGCCACGCGCGTGGGGCATGTGGTGGGCACAGTGGTGCAAGGGTCGCGGCGCGTTGATCTTGTGGTGCGCCTGCCCGACTCTGCCTCGGCGGATCCGGCGGCCTTGGGCCGGCTCCTCATC
>Ga0105164_10001802_pt1 | contig 13544 bp, 8 predicted proteins | sample VDWuncwatermetaG_FD_89674 | JGI IMG/M metagenome (GOLD analysis project Ga0105164, IMG submission 89674) | Wastewater microbial communities from Netherlands to study Microbial Dark Matter (Phase II) - VDW unchlorinated drinking water | ecosystem: Environmental > Aquatic > Freshwater > Drinking...
ACTATGGACAGCCTTTTTTCAAATCTTGTAAAAAAACATCCAAAATTAATTATTCTTATTACAATTCTACTAACAATTCTTTTTAGCTTCGAGATGAGCAAACTTGAGGTTGCAAGTAATTTTAAAGATGACCTTCCTGCAAATGATCCGATTATACAGACTGAGAGCTATTTTCAAGAGATATTTGGTAAAAAAGATTTATTATTCATAGGAATTGAGAAGACGCCAACAATATATAATACCTCCACGCTGAAAAAGGTACAGGATATTTCTAAAGAGATAAAACACCTGAGTGGAATAATAGAGGATGAGGTTATAAGCCTATCGACTGCCAACAATATAAAAGGTCGCTACTGGGGTCTTGAGGTTGGTGCTTTCATGAAGGATGTTCCACAAACTGATGAGGAGTTAGACCAGCTTAGAAGAGATGTGCAGAAAAACGACATATTTTATGGTCGCCTTGTTTCTAAAGATGAAACTATGACAACCATATTTGCAAATATAAAAAAACTGAGTGGAAATGAAAAAGACAGGCTTGTTGAAGAAATTTACTCCTTAACAAAGAGATACGAAGGACCTGAAAAATTTTATTTTGGAGGCGACCCAATCGGAAATTACGAGATAGAACGGGGAATTCAACACGATTTTAACAGATTAATACCCTTTGCCTTTCTTCTTATTCTAATAGGTTTTTATATCTCTTTCAGAAGACTTCGTGGTGTATTTATACCTACAATAATTATGAGCTTGAGTATTATCTGGACAATGGGTTTAATGAGTCTCCTCGGGTACAAGATTAACATGGTTACATCTGTGATCCCTGTGGTAATGCTTGCAATTGTTAGCTCTTATGGGATACACATACTCTACCGCTACTATGAGGTTACACCCCGAACAAAGGATGCCTTGCAGTCCTCTGTGGAGGCTGTCCAGCGTACAGCACAGCCGCTTTTAATGGCAGGTGTTACATCTGCAATTGGAACAATCACCCTGCTAATTTTCAAAGTTGTCTCAATAAAAGAATTTGGCATCTTCTTGAGCGCAGGGATAATCTTTGGATTTTCCCTTGCGTTAACCTTTGCACCTGCTCTTTTAATGCTTCTAAAACCGCAGACCAATAATATGGCAAAGGATAATTCAATTAAAATAGATATTTTTGACAAACTGATGCAGAGGCTTACCAATTTAACCATGGGGAACCGTGCAATATTGATGGCAGCAATAGGAATAATATTTCTTATCTCTTTGATTGGGGTCTCTTTTATAAAGGTAGGGTTAAACTTTGTTGATTTCTTTCCAAAAAACCATAGATTCACAATCTCGGCAAATAAATTTAATGACAAGGTGGGAGGGGCAAATCCACTTAATATAATGATAGAGGCCGCTGAGCCTGATGGCATAAAAAATCCAGATATCTTAAGAAAGATGCTTGAACTTGAGAACTATGCACGGACAATAGAGGGCATAGGGAACACAGACTCCTTTGCCAGACTTATCAAGAGAATGCATTATGTGTTGAATGGGGAAAAGAAGGAGTTTGATGTTATTCCAGACTCACAATATCTTGTGGCGCAGTATCTCCTTCTTTATTCTATGTCAGGCAATCCCGGTGATTTTGATAATCTTGTTGATTATGAATACAGGAGGGCAAAAGTAACAATTTCTTTAACAACCTTTGATCAGGAACATCAAAAGAAAATTTTTCAAAAAATTCGAAGCTATACCGAAACCCATTTCCCAAAAGATGTCAAAATTGACTATGAAGGTTTAATCTACTGGATAGCACAGACAGATTATGTCGTTATAGGAAAGATCCAGAATATCATCAGTTCCATTCTAATTGTCTTTCTTTTCTGTGTGATGGTTTATCGTTCATTCAGACTCGGAATTTTAAGCATTATCCCGTTAACAGTTGCCACACTATTTACCTTTGGAATAATGGGGTTTCTGGATATCAGATTGAATATGGCAACGGCAGTTATTACCTCAATAGCAGTAGGAGTGGGAGTCGACTTTGCAATACATTATATAACCCATTTCCGTGAGGAGATTGACAGGGGTCTAAACTACCATGAAGCAACAATAGCGACAATTACCTCTTCTGGAAAGGCAATAGTCTTTGATATGCTTTCAAATATTTTAGGTTTTATAGTTTTTATTTCATCAGATTTCGTTCCAATACAGAACTTTGGTTGGCTTGTGAGTGTAAATATGATTGCTGTATCAATTGGGACACTGGTTATATTACCTGTATTATTCAGTTTTATAGATGTTAAATCATTAATACACACAAGGGAGGTTGTTATGGCAAAAAAAGCCAAGATACGCTGGGCGATTGTGAGTGTAGGTCTAATATTGTGGTTTCTCTTTACATTTAGTTCTGCCTTTTCTCAAGAACTGACAGCCCGACAGATTATGGAGAAAAATGACGAGGTCCAGACCTCAAAGGACAGCACATCAAAAATCACAATGAAGCTAATAAATGAAAAGGGGCAGGAGCGGGTAAGGATGATTGTTTACTTTGAAAAGAGGGATAAAAATGACAATAGGAATACACTTGTAAAGTTTCACTTTCCTGCAGATGTGAAAGGGACAGGGCTCTTGACGCTGGAGCATAAAGGTTCAGAAGATGACCAGTGGCTATACCTTCCAGCTATGAGAAAGACGAGAAGGATTTCAGCAAGCGATAAAGGCGACAGCTTTATGGGGTCAGATTTTACCTATGAGGATATGGAACAGGAGGACATTGATGAATTTGATTATAAGCTTCTGCAAATAGAGGATATTAATGGAGAGCGATCTTACCGCGTAGAAGGCATTGCTGTCAGCGAATCAAAAAAGAAAGAGACAAGCTATAGCAGACGGGAAATATGGGTAAGAAAGAGCGACTTTGTCCTCCTAAAGATTAATTATTATAACAGAAGAGGTGATTTTTTCAAGACCCTTACAGCATCTGCTATCAAGGTAATCAGCGGCAAGCCCCGTGCCCACAGATTGATTATGGAGAATTTTCAGAGGAAGCACAAAACAGAATTAATATATGAAGAGATAAAACTTGACGAGGGTATTTCAGATAATCTCTTCACAGAAAGACAGTTAGCGAGGGATTAATTGCTATTATCTGTAAGATTAAAAAAGGGCTTGCTCGTGGCATGGTCTTTTCTTTTTTATCTTCTTGCCCCAGGCTTTATTTATGCGCAGGATTTTAGCTTAAACGGAACCCTTAGGGGATACTATTTTAGCTCCACAAGAGACCTTGATGAAGAGACAGACATCTTTGGAGCTTCCTTTCAACCCCGAGGGACTTTAAAGTTTGCTCCCTATCTAACCCTTTACAGTGAGCTAAGGTTTATTGCAGAAAAACCATGGAAGGGTGTCTATTCTTCCTTAAGGGAAGTGTATGGAGACATCTATTTAAATTCATTGGATTTCAGAATAGGTAAACAGATTATACAATGGGGCAGGGCAGATGGTACAAATCCTACTGATAATATAACACCATGGAATTACACCCTCCTTTTTTCAGAAGATAGTCAGTTAAGAAGCGGTGTTATAGCACTTAGGTCTAATTATTACTATAAGAACTTGACCTTTACAGGAATATGGATACCCTTTTTTGAACCCAATAGATTTCCTCTGCCACCTAACTATCAGGTGACTGAAGAAACACCATCTCAAACACTTGGCAACAGTCAATATGCCTTTAAGATAGATTCTACTGGCGGTATTTTAGATTGGTCTTTGAGCTACTTTGACGGCTTTGACCCCATGCCAGACCTTTCTTTATCTACCACTGGTATTATACTGAGATATCCGAGAATAAGGGTCATTGGCGGTGATTTTGCAGCAACACTTGGCAAGTTTGGCATCAGGGGAGAGGCAGCATATTTCTTTACAGAGGATATGGATGGGAATAATCCTGAAAAGAAAAACCCATATCTTTTTTATGTGCTCGGTGTGGACAGAACCCTCTGGGAATATCTGTATCTGAATCTCCAGTTTATTCAGAGGATTGTTGTTAATTATAAGAACCCGATGGAAATTCAAAACCCTTATTTAAGGGATGTTGCTGTTAGAGGGGCTATTATAAATAATCAGCTTGACAGGATAACAAATGCAATATCCTTAAAGATTGGATACAAGATGTTTCATGAGACATTAAATTTAGAACTCTCTGGCATTTATAATATTACAAGAAGAGATTATCTTATCAGGCCAAAGGTTATCTATGCCTTTACAGATCATTTATCCGGCATATTAGGCGCTGATATATACGAGGGCAAGGAGAATACACTTTTTGGTCTGCTTGAGGATAACACAACCTTTTTTGCAGAAATAAAATATGGATTTTAAAAATAAAAAAATGGAAAAGACAGTAAAATAATGGGAAGAAGGAGCATTTCCATCCTCTTACTAACCCTGTTATTCATTTATCTTTCTGTTAATGGTTGCACTAAGGAAGAGGATAAGATCACAAAGACCATTAAAGTCGCTGGCTCTACAACGGTATTACCTGTGTTATCCAGGGCTGCTGAATTGTTTAGTAAGGTTTATCCTGATGTCTCTCATTTCGTTAAAACAGGGTCGCAGCGATTATTGGACCATCTGGCAGTGGAAAGACGACCCTTTTGAGATGTTTTAACAGGATGAACGACATGATCCCTGTGGCCAATCTAAAAGGTGAGATAATTTTTAATAGAGAAGTTGATCAAAAGGCTGAAAGAGAGACATACCATAATCTTTGTTACACATAATCTATCTCAAGCAAGAAGGATAGCAGATGATGTAGTATTTATATGCAAAGGCAGGGTCTGTGAAACTGGAGGGGTTGAACAATTTTTCGAGAATCCCTGTGAGGAAGATACGAAAGAATATATTAAAGGGCTTTGCTAGGAAATGAGGATTTTGTTTGTCTGCATTGAAAATTCTTGCCGTAGTCAGATGGCTGAGGCCTTTGCCAAAATTTATGGTAAAAACCAAATTGAGACTTATAGCGCTGGCTCTCGTCCTTCGGGAACTATTAATCTAAAGGCAATTGATTCTATGCTGGAGATTGGTTATGACTTAAGCAAACATCGTTCTAAGCCATTAAATGACATTCCTGAGGTAGAATACGATATTGTTGTAACAATGGGATGCGGTGAGGAATGTCCTGTGGTAAAGGCCAAAAGGCATGAGGCATGGAATATTCCTGACCCTAAGGCAATGATGACAGAAGATTTTAGAATAGTACGTGAGCTCATAGAGACAAAGGTTAAAGAGCTTATATCCAATTTGTAAATGTTTATTTGCATTATTTCTATCTCTGGTTAGTAGGATTTTATCCTATTCCATATTCCTTTATCTTATTCAATAATGTCCTTCGTGTAATACCAAGAAGTCCTGCTGCCTTTGTCCTGTTGCCCTTTGTTTCATTTAATGTTTTTATGATAAGGTTTTTCTCCACATCCTTTATTGTTGATGCGGTTCCCGTTGTTTCTGCTGACTGTATTGCAATCGGCAGGTCAGAAGGCGCGATATATTCTCCTCTGCTCATTATAACTGCGCGCTCTATTGCATTCTCAAGCTCCCTTACATTCCCCGGCCAGTTGTAGCTCTGCATAAGGCTGAGGGCCTCAGGATGAAGCCCCTTTATAGCTTTATTGTTTTTCTCTTTATAATATCTCAGAAAATGATCTGAAAGTGGAATGATGTCCACATTTCTTTCTCTTAAAGAAGGCATGTGGATTGTAACAACATTCAGGCGGTAATAGAGGTCATCCCTGAACCTTCCTGCCTTAACCTCTTTATCCAATTCCTTATTGGTTGCCGCTATTACACGCACATCAACCTTTAGTGTCTTTGTTCCTCCAACGCGTTCAAATTCCCTTTCCTGCAATACGCGCAATACCTTTGCCTGTGTTGCAGGGCTCATGTCGCCGATTTCATCAAGAAAGATTGTTCCTTTATCTGCAAGCTCAAACCGCCCTTCTTTTTTTGAGATGGCGCCTGTGAATGCGCCCTTTTCATGGCCAAAGAGCTCGCTTTCCAATAGTGTCTCTGTCAATGCCGCGCAATTGACTTTTATGAAAGGCCCATCATGCCTCTTGCTCTTTTGATGGATAGAATTGGCAATCAATTCCTTTCCTGTCCCGCTTTCGCCAGAGATAAGAATTGTAGCATCTGTAGGCGATATCCTTAATACAGTCTCAAGAATCTCTTTTATCTTTTTGCTTCTGCCGATAATCTCCGGAAAATCCTTATCTGAAACCTCTTCTGTCTTTACATTCTTGACCGCATTCTTTACAGCGATTTTCAATTCCTGAATGTCAAGGGGCTTTGTAAGGTAATCTATTGCGCCTAATTTCAGGGCCTCTACTGCTGCTTTTACTGTTCCATAGGCAGTCATTAAAAGGATGGGAAGCTCTGGCCTTTTTGTTTTGATTATTTTTAACGCACCTATGCCGCTCATCTCCTGCATCCTGATATCCATTAAGACAAGGTCAAAACTGTTTTTTTCTGATAGAGCAACTGCCTCTTTGCCGCCTGACGCCTCTGTTATCCTGCACCCTTCTTCAGACAGCACAGCCTTAAGCATCTGCCTGTGGCTTTCGTCATCGTCAACTATTAGGAGTTTGGTGTTTTTTAGTTTCATGGTTATCAATACTTCCCCTTTTGTCCCCCTTTAGCAAAGGGGGATATAGGGGGATTAAACAGGCAGCCTGATAATAAATCTTGCCCCTTGCCCTTCTTTGCTTTCAATTGCAATCTTTCCATTGTGCATATCAATTATCTTCTTCACAAGCGCCAGTCCAATGCCTGTGCCTGATTTTTTTGTTGTAAAGAAGGGCTCAAATATCTTATCAACATTTTCCTTTGATATTCCTTTGCCATTATCGCTTATTGATAACTGCATTCCATCATTTACCCTTTTAACATCTATCATTATCTCCCCGTTTTTGTCTACTGCCTCTATGGAATTAAGCAGGATGTTTAATACAGCCTGTGTCATCTGATCCTTGTCTATCAAAACAGATGGCAGATTATCTTCATGCTCCTCCTTTATATTTATCCCCTTTCCTTTAATATCAGATTCAAGCAGTTTTATGGAGTATGATATAATATCTTCAAGCCTCTGTTTTTTCAGATTCAGCTCTGTGGGTTTTGCGTAATCAAGCAGTTCAGTAATTACCCTATTCAGCCTGTCTATTTCCTTAATCATAATGTCTGCATAAGCAGCATCTTTTTTTGCCTTGAATCTAAGTTTAAAATATTGCGCAAAGCCTTTTATAGAGCTTAGCGGATTTCTTATCTCATGGGCAATGCTTGCTGCAATCTTACCAACTGCCACAAACCCCTCAGTCTTCCTCACCTTCTCCTTCATATCCTCAAGCGCTGTATTTACCAGATAGTAATTCTGCAAAAGAAAGACAAAATAGATTGCGCCTGTTGCAAGAATCAGCAAGGCAGCAGCAATGATAAGCGTTCTCTTTCTTTCATCCTTCTGTATCTGCTCAAGCTCCGCCATCCTTAAGCCGACAATTATTATTCTGTCATTAAAAATTTCCTGAGGCAAATCCTTTCCCATCGCCCTTCTATGCATATCCATCATTCCCTGCATTCGCGGGCCTGGCCTTAAAGGTTTAAATGTCTTTGCAATCTCAAATACCTTGCCGATTTTTGGATTATTCTTTATCCTTGTTATTGCCTCGCCTGTCCTGGCAAACTCCTTTGTGTTTATCCACTCATAGGGATTTGTCTGTTCATTGCCTGTCTTTACAATCACCTCTCCATTTTCATCCATTAAAAGGATATAGGCGATATCAGGCTTCTGCGAGTTCTCTTCAAGCTGGAGTTTAAGCTGTTCTCTGCTTATATCCATCATCATGCCTGTGCGGAGGCTCGCCTCAAGCGAGCGTATGAGGGTGATTCCCTCTCTATAAAGGACATCAGTTACCCGTTTTTCTTCCCTTTTAATATCCTTGTATGAAAGGCCGACAATAAGGATGGCAATTATAAAGGCAGCGGCAATAATGGCAATGGCAGGAAGGGGAATATTTTTTATTCTCATTACCTTTCTTTCCACCAGATTACCGCGCTTCTCTTTTTATCTACGAAGCTGTAACCGCCATTCTGTTTTTTTAGGCGATTTATGAGAAAGTCATGGAGAAATCCATCAAACTCCTCTGTTTCCAGCCCCAGATACTCCTTCCAGAAGTCTACTGCCTCGTCTAAATCATCAAATGGCTGGTCAAAGTTGTATTCAATTATATTTACATTGGCATAGATACCGAGGCTGTGAAACTGGATGTAGGAGTCAAGATAGTCAACCTTCTTTTGATATTCCCTTTTAAAAATTATTGGATATAATTCCTTATAGAAAAACTTATCCTTATTGGGGTTTACATTTTGTATATGAAAGACATATCTCCCGAGACCTCTTATCTGCTCTAAAAACCCCGGCGCGTCAACAACAAAGGAAGGAAGATTGGCGCAGATGATAATATCATGCTCCCCAACATTGCACTCCTCCCACGGCAGCGCAATAATATTTAGATTCTTAATCCCCTGCAACTCTGACTCTTCTTTGAGAATCCTTGCCATAGCAGGCGCAGGTTCAACAGCAGTAACCTTTTCCAGCCTCTTTGCCAGCGCCAGCGCCAATGCGCCGGCGCCAGCGCCTATATCAAGGGCGCTTTTACATTCCTTTAATATCGGCTCTATCACAGCAATCACCTTATCAGGGTAATCGCTTATCCTCTGGGCATTCCTGAACCAGTTTGCCCTTTTTTCGCTCCATTTTGTTTTGAGTGTATTGTTTTGTTTCACCGTCTCGCCGCTACTCACTTTTTGTCACCACCAGCCCCAGCACCTCTTTTGCCGTATCCTCTACAGACTTGCCTGTAACATCAAGGATAGGCCAGCGGTGGTTTCTGCCAAATATCTCATGCGCATATTTAAGCTCTTCCTTTATATTTGTTATATCAGCATAACTCGACCGCAGCCCTTCCTTTATATTTTTTAATCTTGCCTCCCTTATTCTTGTAAGCCTTTCAGGGTCAATTGTCATGCCCACGATCTTTCTCTGGTCAATTTTATACAGCTCCTGCGGCGGCTCCACGCCGAGGGCAATTGGTATATTTGCCACCTTCCATCCTTTATGCGCAAGAAATACAGAAAGCGGTGTCTTTGATGTCCGCGACACGCCGACAAGGACTATATCTGCCTTATCCAAATCGTGAACCTCCCTGCCGTCATCATGCTTTACTGTAAACTCTATAGCCTCTATACGTTTAAAATACTCTTCATCTAATTGATGAAGAATGCCGGGTATTGCAATAGGAGGCTTGTTAAGATATTTGGCAAGGGTATAGAGCAGGGAGCCGATGAGATCTACAGTCTGCACCTTATGAGCCTTGCCCTCTGTAAAGATCTTTTCCCTCAGCCTTTCAGAAACAATGGTATGGACAATAAAGGCGTGTTTTTTTGCAGCGTCGCTGACAATGGACTTTATGTGCCTTACTGACCTGATATCGCTGAAGCGGGTAACGGTTATGTCCTCATCCTGAAACTGAAATAGCGCAGCCCTTACCATCCTGTCTGCTGTCTCGCCTGTTGCATCAGAAACAATAAAGACATGATGCCCCTTTTCCTTTGTCATATCCTTATAATAGCCGAATTTCAGGAGAAAATCAATTTTCTTGCAACAGTTCAAAGAAAGATATAGAATCTATTATCAGGCGAAAACAATTCAGCGCAGGGAATTTAGAAGCTAACAGGCTGTTGAAAAAGTCATCAACAGCCTTGATTACACAGATTAGGAAAAATGATTACACAGATATTTCAAGGAGTTTAAATCTGTGTAATCTAATCTTTTATCTATGTAATCAGAGATTGTTGAGTTTTTTAACAAGCTCCTAATGAAAGGATGACAAATGCCATACAAACACGCGCTTGTATTAAACCCATACGCTAAAGAATATGCTGATACAATGGATTTCTTTCCGCCAACAGGCCTTGAATATGTGGCGACTGCAATGGAAGGCCTTGTACAAAGGATATCCCTTGTTGACCTCAGGGAGGAAAAAGAGCTTCATCACATAGAAAATATCCGGAAATTTATAGACAAGGAAAAGATTGACCTCATCTGCGTAAGCTGCAATTGGAGCTTCTATTTTAAAGAGGTTATCGCCCTTATAAACACCCTTCCAAATAATATAGACATTATTGTTGGCGGCCAGCAGGCAACAGATTATGTAATGGAGCTTTTTGAATCGTGCCCAAATATAAAGATAATAGTAAGAGGCGAAGGCGAAGAGCCGATGAAGGAGATTTTAAATGGAATCGGCTTAAGTGATATCAAAGGCATTTCCTTCAGGAATAATGGCAATGTGGTGCACAATACAGTAAGGCCGCTTGCAGATATAGACAAGCTGCGTTTTCCAAATAGAAAATTAAGAAGGGCGTCATATCATTTAAAAAGCAGGAGTATAATATTGAGCAAGTCAGGTTTTGATACCGTTCTAACAGCAAGGGGATGTCCTTATAGCTGTAAATTCTGCACCTTTAACATAAACCCCCTTGGGCAGAAAAGGTCATATTCCGCAAGAAGGCCTGAGTCGATAATAGAGGAGCTTAAAACTGTTGATGCAAAAACTATCTTTATAGCAGACGATAATTTTTTTGTTAATCCAAAGAGGGTCGATGAGATATGCAGCCTAATCATAAAGGAGAAAATTAATAAGAGATTTGGCGCTCATGCAAGGCTTGAGATAGCAAAACATCCAAAGGTGTTAGAAAAAGCGTATGAAGCAGGTTTCAGGGTAATGCTGATGGGAATTGAATCGCCTCATGATAAGGTGCTGAATCTTTATAATAAAGGCTTTACAAGAAAGGATATAGAGGAGTCTTTTGCAGTTCTATCAACATTTCCTTTTTACTATCATGGTTATTTTATATTCGGCAATATTGGCGAGACAGAGGAGGAAATGCTTTATATCCCTGAGTTCGCAGACAAAATATGCCTTGACTCAATATCAGCGCAAAAGCTCCGGCTGGAAAAATACTCTACGATGAAAGATATTATAGATAAGGCCCCAGAACACCACTATAACTCAAAAGGTTTTGTATACTCAGATGAATATGATATAGATAAGCTTGACCAGATTGGCGAAGAGATTACTAAAAGATTCTACACGCCTTTACGGCTTTCCAAGATTATTAAAAAGCTCTCCACAACTGATATATTTACAAAAAAAGACTTATTAAGAATAACCTATGATGTTGTTAGAACCTTTGTGTAAATTATTTTTGAAGCAATTTGCGGATATTCTCAACTTTCACCTTAATTATTTTTAAAAATGATGATGAGACATCTATTCTTTTCAGCCTTGTATCTGCATAGGCATTGATCTTAATTTTATTATCATTGATGTTCACTAATATTGCCCCATCCCTGTCTGTGCGGTATATTCGCGCGCCGTTCTGCTCGTATGCCTCTACATGCTCAGGCGCAGGATGCTTGTATCTGTTCTGGAAGCCGACAGATATAACAGCAACCTTCGGGTTAACGGCCTTTATAAAATCTTCATTAAAAGAAGATCTGGCGCCATGATGGGGCACCTTTATGATATTGCTCTTTATGCTGTCATATTTCAACAGAGCCTCCTGCGCCCCTTTTTCAATATCCGCTGCAAATAATAGCGAGTAATCCCCATTAGATATTTTAAGCACAATGGAGCGGTCATTTATTGAGGCCCCAGTTAAACTATCAATCACCGAAACCTTTACATCTCTGATGTCCGCCTTCATCTCTGATAATTCAGTTTTTTGCAGGATACTGTTTTTCTTTATAAGCCTAGCGAATCTTCTGTACGCGATGGACCCGCCTTCATCCCCATTTTCCCACACCTCTTTTATCCTCATCTTCTCTAAAAGATATGGGAATCCTCCAACATGGTCAAGCTGGGGATGTGTCAAGACAAGATAGCTAATTGTATATATCCCCCTGTCCCACAGATAGGGCGCAAGCACAGCCCTGCCAATATCAAAGGTCTCGCTCATTATGCCGCCGCCGTCAATGACCATAACCTTTTTATCAGGAAACTCAATTACAGCAGAGTCTCCCTGACCAACATCAAGGAAGGTTATCTTAAGGCTGTTATCAAAGCGGGCAGTTATTATTTTTGCAAAAATGGTAAAGAGCATCAGGCCCACAAATATTATTTTCCTCCAGTCAGGCATGGGGCGCTTTATTACAAAGAAGGCAAGAAGATAAAATAAAAATAACCAGAAGATGCCCGGGGATGGTATATGTATCTCTGCAAGAGGTATTAGTGAAAAGAGCCTTACAATGCTGTAAAAGAGATTTAAAAGAAATTCATTTACATTAGCTAAGAAAAAGCTTCCAGTAAAAACAGATACAATGGATGAAAGGAGACCGAGCGGCACAATAATAAATCCTGTAAAAGGGACAATGATGGCATTTGCAAATAAGCCGACCCATGCTATTTGCCTGAAGTAATATGCGACAATCGGCGCTGTGCCGAGTGATACGGCAATGGTGATAAAAAGATATAAAAGAACCTTTTCCCTGATTGAATGTGTAAAGTCTGTCTTTGCTTCCACCTTATCAGGTTCGTCTTTCTTTGCCTGCTGTCTTTTTAGTTCAATTGCCAGTGCGATAAAAAGGACAGAAACCATTGTCAGTTGAAAGGAAATGTCATGTATGGATAGGGGATCAATCAGAAGAATAATAAGGGCAGAGAATGCAAGGCTGTTTAATATCTCATTGCCCCTGTCAACAAGCACAGCCAAGATATAGACGAGTATCATTATCAGAGAGCGGTTGGTTGCCACCTGCGCACCAGATATCAGTGTATAGAATATCACAGGCAGTATCGCGGTCATTGCAGCAATCTTTGTTGGAGTTGTATAGAGGGTTATTCTCAAAAGTATTTTTTCAGGAAGGATGCCGATGAGAAGCCTCATGATAAAAAATATAAAGACTGCAATCAGGCCAAGGTGAGAGCCAGAGATAGATAGGATATGGGTTGTGCCTGATGCCATAAAGGCATCTCTGATCTCATCAGTGAGACCTGCTGTGGTATCACCAATAATCATGGCCAGCAGAATGGCAGCAGGCGGGCCAGTCAATGAGTTCGTAATGGCCTCTTTTATCTTATCACGCATCTCAGACAGCCTTACAAAAAATATATTTCCTGTATTTCCAATTATTTCTATCTGATCCTTCTCGCCTATACTTGCAATTGCATATGTCCCTTTTCTTGCGAGGTAGGCCTCATAATCAAAGGTGCCGGGATTCCAGAAACTCCTCGGCCTTTTTAGCCTTGCCTCAAACCTTATTATATCGCCGTATCTTAATCTTATATCATTATTATATATAGAGAGCCTTAATCGCCCTGTTGCCTGTCTGACCCTGTCATTTATATAGACTCTCTGCGCCTTAATATAGGCGACATCCTTTCTCTCATATTCCTCAGGTGGTTGATAGACCATCCCTTCTATTATTGTCTTTCCCCTGTCTATATATTTTGATATATCAT
>Ga0105164_10001803_pt1 | contig 13517 bp, 11 predicted proteins | sample VDWuncwatermetaG_FD_89674 | JGI IMG/M metagenome (GOLD analysis project Ga0105164, IMG submission 89674) | Wastewater microbial communities from Netherlands to study Microbial Dark Matter (Phase II) - VDW unchlorinated drinking water | ecosystem: Environmental > Aquatic > Freshwater > Drinking...
GGCTACGGCTTTGCAAAAATTTTTCGCCAGATACCTGTATATGCCTCAAAATTTTTGCTTCGCCTCGCTCAAAATCTGAAAATTTCGTTACGAAAATTATTACGCAGCAGGTCTATTGTAAAATTAAAGACCCACTGAATAAATATTTTTTTACTGTAATTTTGATATTTCAGTTGCGGCTTTACGAAAGTTTGTGAGCAGATGCGTTGCATACGTTTCAAAATTTTCGTTTCGTCTCACTTGAAATCCTTAAATTTTACTGAGAGAATCTTTATTCAGCAGGTTTGTGGTATGAAACAGTTTAAGTCTCAAAAAGCGAAAACCGATTTTTATTCTTTGAAAGTTAATATTGCGCAAATCGGTTTTGTCGCAATTGCGCTTGTTATTGTGTGGCGTCTTTATAATGTTCAAATTTTACGAGGTTCTTATTATCGCGAAACGTCTTTAAACCAAATTAGTTCCGGCGGAGAAAAAAGAGAACGTGGCATTATTTACTTTGAAAATAAAAATCGCGAACTTATCCCAGCCGCTGTAAATAAAAGCGGCTTTACGCTTGCCATAAACCCAAATTTAATTAAAAATTCAGAGGATGTTTTTAAAAATTTATCGCAGGTAGTTACTTTAGACAGGAAAGATTTTTTTGTGAAAGCCGCTAAAAAAGGAGATCCTTTTGAGGTTTTATTGAACAGAGTTGACAAGAATGACGCGCTTAAAATCAGGTCTCTAATAAAAGATAACAGCGGAATAATTTTAGTCCCCGAGGGATGGCGTTTTTATCCGGCAAAAAATTTAGCCGCGCATATTTTGGGATTTGTCGGATATGAAGGCAACGAATTAAAAGGCAGATATGGGGTTGAAAATTATTATGATGAATATTTAAGCGGTAAAGAAAAAACGGCAGGAGGTTCGGTGTTTCACAGTTTACTTGATTTTGGAGAACGAGTTTTTTCAAACTATGAACTTGGCGGTTCTTCTCTAGTCTTAACTATAGAACCGATGCTTCAAGCCGTTTTAGAAACGAATTTAGAGAAGGTTTTAAGCGAGTATAACGGGCTACTCGCGGCCGGAGTGATTTTAAATCCGCAAGATGGAAGGATTTTGGCTTTGGCGGCAAAACCGGATTTTGATGTTAATGATTACAGAAACACAAAAGATATTTCTGTTTTTAATAACCCGATAACTCAGAATATTTATGAAGTCGGTTCCATTTTTAAACCCCTTACTTTAGCCGCCGCGTTAAACGAAGGCGCGATTTCGCCTGAAACAAAATATTACGACAGCGGTTATGTGGTTTTGTCCGGCAGAAGAATTGAAAATTATGACGGAAAGGCGCGCGGTGAAGTTAATATGCAGCAGGTTTTAAATCAATCCTTAAACACGGGGGCGGTTTTTGCGATGCAGTCGCTTGGCAAAAGCAAGTTTAAGGATTATGTTATAAAGTATGGTCTAAATTTAAAAACAGGAATTGATTTACCAGGAGAGGTTTCAGGAAAAATAGATAATCTTAATTCTAAACGGGACATAGAATTCGCCACCGCTTCTTTTGGACAAGGAGTTGCCGTAACTCCGATAGAATTCGCGGTAGCGGCCGCGTCACTTGGAAATGGAGGTAAAATTATAAAGCCCTATGTTGTTGACAGAATAATTTTAAACAGTGAAGAAAGTGAAAATGAGGCAGGAAAGAAAGATGGTAATGAGAGATCGGTGTTAAAAACTGAACCGCGGATTATTGGAGAATCGTTAAAAAAAGAAACATCTGAAAAAATAAGTGCAATGCTAACCCATGTGGTTGACGACGCGCTTTTGGGCGGTACTGTAAAAATGGAGCATTATTCAATAGGCGCGAAAACTGGAACCGCTCAAAGAATAAAAGGAACTGAAAAAGGATACTCAGAAGATTATTTGCACACTTTTTTCGGATACGCGCCATCTTTTGACCCTAAATTTTTAATTGTTTTGTTTCTTGAAAGACCGGAGGGAGTAAAATACGCCTCTCACAGTTTAACGCCGGCTTTTATGGAAATTATGAAATTTATTATTAATTATTATGAAATACCGCCTGACAGATAAAACTTACGATGTCATTATAAAATACAATTATTTTATAAAATATTTATAAGGACATCGTAAGTTTAACGCCACAATGCAGTTGTTCATAATTATGTAAGAATTGCAACAGTACGAACATTATAAAATACAATTATTTTATAAAATATTTATAAGGACATCGTAAGTTTAAGACAAAATTTATTGTTAAAAATTCTAATTTATGTTTAAAAAAATTATAATTGCGATTATAACTTTTGAAGCGAAATTAGTTCTTAAAAAATACAAGCCAAAAATAGTCGCGATTACTGGAAGTGTGGGAAAAACCTCAACAAAGGAAGCGACTGTTTCAGTCTTGGGAGGCGCGTTTTATGCGCGGGGAAATAAAGGCAGTTATAATTCCGAGATTGGAGTTCCACTTACTATTTTAGGCGTAAAAAACGGTTATTTTTCTTTGTTCGCTTGGATTAAAAATATAACCTTCGGTCTGTTTTTGATTTTAAGAACAAAAAATTATCCCCGTATTTTAGTACTTGAATTCGGCGCTGATAAACCAGGTGACATTGAGTGTCTTACAAATTGGATAAAGCCGGATGTAAGCGTGATTACCGCTTTAGGGGACACACCGGTGCATGTGGAATTTTTTACCGGACCAGAAGCGCTTTGGGCTGAAAAATCAAAAATTTTAAAAAAATTGCTTAGCAAAGATAAAGCGATTTTAAATTTTGACGATGAGACAGTTTTCACAATGAAAGAAAAAACAGAAGCGGAAGTTATAACTTTTGGTTTAAAGGAAGGAGCGGATGTTAGAGGTTTAAATTATAAAATTATGTTAAGCGAAGACGGGAAAATTCCGCAAGGCATAACTTTTAAAATAAAACATAAAGGAACGATAAATCCTGTTAGAATTTATAACGGTTTTGGAAAACAACAAATGTATGCTTGTCTTGCGGCTGCGGCAATTGGAATCGTGTTTGAATTAAATATGGTAAAAATAAGCGAATTTTTAAGTTTCTACAAATCGCCGCCCGGACGGCTTAAATTTTTACGCGGAATAAAAGATACCTATATTTTGGATGATACTTATAATTCTTCTCCTATCGCGCTTCACGCCGCGCTTGACACCCTTCGCGATTTGCCGGGGAAAAGAAAAATAGCGGTGTTGGGAGATATGATGGAACTTGGCAAGCATACTATATCCGCTCATAAAGAAGCTGGGCAGGCAGTTGCCAAAATATGCGATTTGATTTTTACGGTCGGGTTGCGCGCGAAATTTATAAAAGAAGGAGCGCTTGAAGCTGGATTTCCGAAAGAAAACATTTTTGAATTTGGAAACAGCAAGGAAGCAGGTTTAGAACTTCAAAATCAGATTAAAAAAAAGGATTTAATTTTAGTAAAAGGCTCGCAGTCAATGAGGATGGAGCGGGTTGTGGAAGAAGTAATGAATGATCCGCAAGACAAGGAAAAACTTTTGGTGCGACAGGATAAATTTTGGATTAATAAGATTTAAACTATAGACCTGCTGAATAAATATTTTTTTTCCGCGGTTTTGATATTTCAGATGCGACTTTACGAAAATTTGTGAGCGGATGCGCCATGTATATACTTCAAAATTTTAGTTTCGTTTCAGTTAAAATCTTTAAATTTCGCTGCGAGAATTTTTGTTTAACAAGTCTTTTTAATTTTTCCACTTTTATAAATAAATTATTTGTTGTATTATTAATGTAATTAGAAAATAAAAACTCCGCATTATTAAGATGACGGAGTGAACCATCTCACCTAAAATAAAATAACATTATTTGTATAAATTATTGAAATTAATTTTAGGCGCGGCGGCAAAGGTCGGATAAATTAATGATTTTTTAAAAATTATAAAAAAAATTTTATGAATAATTTAAAACCGTTTTTACTGCTTGTAAGTTTTATTTTTTTAGGACTTGTTTTTTTAAGCGGAGCAAATCACTACGGACTTGCTTTTCTTGATAACAACGATTTTTTGGCGAATTTTACGGGTATCGCAGGGGTGATTGATGAAAAAATTTCTCCGAGCACAACTCCTTTTATAACGCCTTCCGCGCCGCTTATCCCTATAATGGGAGAAAACATTATGGGAGTAACAAGAGAAATGGAAGGAAAAATGATGAGAACTGAAATACGGCAGAATGAAAATTTTATGGGCCAAAGCGAAATGTCTGACGATCAAAATTTTTCTGAAGAATTTATTGACCCGAAAGAGGTAAAAAATTCTCTTCGCGAGATAAGAGATATGAAAAAAGAATTAAAACGTCTTGCCGCGTCTTCAAAGAAAATTCCAAATGCAGATACGATAAAATCGGAAATTTCCGCTCTTCTTGCAAAAATTCAGGGATTTGAGGATTCAATCAAAAATGCTGAGTCATCAGGCGCAGGAACGCGAGATGTGATAGATGAATTTAGAGAGGCGGAACTTTGGAATGAACTTAGTTCTTTAAGAGTAAAAATTGAACTTCCGAAGCAACTTAAAAATTCTGAAAGGGATTTAAAGCGGCTTGATAAGATGGTTGGACAAAAAAATTATCAGGTCTTTGGATTAAATTTGGAAAGTTTAAAATCGTGGATTTCTGAATCAAGAGAAAAGTTTGCGCGGTTAAATGAATTATATAATTCTGGAAATATGGAAGAATTAAACGATGAGATGCAAGATTTTCAGGAAAGAGCGCACTCAGGCGAACCTATGAGCGTTTTATTTAGAATGCGGGATTTGAAAAATAAAATGAAATGGATAAAAGATGATGAAGTGAAAAGTTCCATAGAAGAAGCGCTTTCTGAAGTTATAAAAAGTTTTAATGAACAGGATTATAGGGCAGCAAGCGAAACATTAAATGAATATCAAGATGATATGGAGAGATTGATAATAGGCGCAACGAAAATAGGAAGACGGGGAGGAATGAGTGAAGAGGATTTTGACGGAAATTTGATGAAAGTAAAAGAACTTATTGAAGCGAAATTGGGGCATAGAATTCAAAAAGGAGAAATACAGCCGCCCTTGCTTGAACCTGTGGAACAGACGCAATCTTCTGCTGCCTCTTCTTTTTAAGAAAATCTTAAAAAATTAAGTTTAAATTTTTTTGGAAATTTAAACTAAAAACAATCCAATTTTGGATTGTTTTTAGTTTTTAGAATTTTATCTTTTTGTTTCCGCAAGCAGAGCGTCAATAACTTTTGCAAATTCAGAAAATGGTTCAGCGCCGTTTATAACTTCTTTATTTATAAAACTGGTTGGCGTACCAGTTATTCCAAGTATTTTTCCGTCTTCAAAGTCTTTGTTAACTTCTTCAAAATATTGGTTTGAATCAAGACATTTGTCAAACTTATCAATTGAAAGATTTAAATTTGCCGCCATTTCTTTAAGCGCGTCTGGTGTGATAGACATAATTTCACGGTCGTCCTGCACTTTGTGAAGCGCGTAGGAGAATTCCCAATATTTATTTTGTTCAAGAGCGCAATCTGCGGCTTCCGCGGCAAGCACTGAATTATCGTCTAAAAAAGGGAAGTCGCGAGCAATGATTTTAACTTTGCCGGTTTTCACATATTTTTCAATTATTTGCGGTTTTATTTCAAGTTCCAGTTTTCGGCAAAAATGGCACTGAAAATCGCCGAAAATAGTAAGCGTAATTGGCGCATCAGGATTTCCTAATACAGGGTCATCTCCTTCACCAGCGATATTTACATCTTCTTTTTTGCGGGTTTCTTTGTTTTCAGCGCTTTCTTTAGATTGTTTGTTTTGAGAAATTGCGGATTGCAAAGAATCGTTCTTTAATCCGCCTTTAAACATAATGGCGACGGAAACCATAAGACCGGCTATTATAATCGCTATAAAAATAATATAAGGATGTTTATTTTGATTTTCCATATTTTTAAACTCCAACCCCATAGTTTAACCTATATATTTAACATTAATTTATATTTGATTAAATTCAATATGAAGAGAGCCAGGATCTCTAAAATCACACGCAGGCGCGCCTTGATTGCATCCAATTCTTTTAACATTAAGTTCTTGTTTGTTGTTTCTTATGCAATTTAATAATCCTTGATTTGCGAGGTCGGCAGTATATCCGTCGCCGTGATTAGTATTATCCGAGTGTCCTTCTTTTTCTTGCAGACCAACTACTTGTAATCTATTGTTAGGACTGCATATAGTTTTAACATTAGTTAAGTTGTCTACTGCTTGTACTGATAGTCCTTCTGTTCCAGTGCATTTTGTTCTTTCCGCCACAGGAAGCATTTCGCAAGGAGTGTTTGTTCTTCCAGATGTATCAATTATATCAATTCCTTTGTCATTTAACGCTTTTAAACCAGTTGCGCTATTTAATGTTCCAGTCGCACCAGTTGTCACCGTGCCTGGAGATGGTTCAATAATATGTAGAATCTGCGTTCCTCCTTCTGTATTACATTCAGGAATTTCGTTCCACGGAAGCCATAAAATATTATCATTTGGACCCAATTGGTCTATAACAGTATTTACCGCGATCCATGCGGAAAACGCAATTACCGTGCCTATCACTGTCACCTGAAGCGTTTTTCTGCCTTTTGTTATAAGATTTGGCTGGGTTCCACCGAAAAGGAAAAATCCTCCAGCGACCACAAATGCGACAACGGCAAGCGGCGCGATTACAAAATAAAGGAGAAAATTAATTATTTCGCCTATCATTTCAATCGCTTTGCAAAAGTCGCAAGGAGTTCCTTGTCCTGCATCTTCCGTTCCTGATTCTAACTCGCAATTTACAAGTCCGGCGCGCGTATTTTGCGCGGAAAAAACAAATAAAAATAAAATTAAAAAAGCCGAGATAAAAAATAATTTTTTCCATTTCCGCGTTTTTAAATTCATAAATTTTCACTTATCGGTTAATGTTCATTATTATATAGTAAATATTATTTTAAGGAAGTATATAATGCTGAAAATTGGCGGAGGTGGTTAATTTTTATTTTATAATTGCGTAAAAGCGCATTCTGAGTTTTAAAAATTTTTAATTATTCAATATTTTAATATTTTCTATTATTATGTCTTGAACAGGATGATTGTCTTTTGGATTATTTGTTTTAATATTTTCTATTTTTAAAACCGTGTCCATTCCTTCTATTACCTCTCCAAAAACAGTGTGCATACCGTCAAGCCACGGGGCAGAGTCGCCAGTCAATATAAAAAATTGGCTGCCGTTTGTGTTTGGACCGGAATTTGCCATAGCAAGAATACCTTTTATTATCTTATGTGAATTTATTTCATCGGGAAACGCGTAGCCCGGACCGCCAATGCCGTCGTTAGACCAATTATTATCTTTACTATTGGGGTCCCCGCTTTGTATCATAAATCCTTTTATGACTCTATGAAATTTTATGCCGTCATAAAACCCTGATTTTGAAAGTTTTACGAAATTTTGAATAGTTTTCGGCGCGTCTTTGTCAAAAAGTTTTAGTTTTATATTGCCAAAATTTGTGGAAATGAGCGTGATTGTATTCTCTGATTTTATTTTATTGACATCCGCGTCAATTTCTTTATTCTCTGTTTTTTGCTCTTTGTTTTCATTTTTTAAATTAATTTCTTGCATTTTTTCTTGATTATTTTTGTCTGCTGCTAAATTTTCCTCCGTTATTACCGTAAAGTCCTGTTTTTGGGACATAAAAAAATAAACGCCGATTATAATTCCGACTCCGATAATAATAAAAATTGCAAATAGAACGTAAACACCCACATTTCCTTTTTTAAATTTTTTGTCCGCAGTCATATTATTTCTGTCATTATTTTATAAAATTTAAAAATATTTGCAAATTTTTGCATAACCCCACCCATTTTTGCACTCGGCTGGTAATTTACTAACATAATATTTGGAAGTATTCAGAAACGCAAACGGCGTCATCTTGTTTTTAAAAGCGCTTCAAAAATTTAACGAATTAAGCCCTTTTTCTTATGAAGTTGATTCTAAAGGAGGACTTATAGATAAATCTAAGCTGGAATTATGGAAAAAATTCTGATTATTAACTTGGCTCCTGCAGAGCCAAGTTATAAAATAAGGTATTAGACCTGCTGATTAAAATAATTTATTTATTACTCAAAAAGATAACCGCTAAGTCCTAGTCCGTATGCCACGCTTGTAAAAGTGTCCGTTATTTTTATTTTCTCGGCTCCGAATTTATTCGCAAAAACATTTTTTATACGCGGAATATACGAAGTTCCTCCTGTAAGAAACACAAAATCAATTTCTTTTTCCGATAATCCACTTTTTAACAATGTTTCGTTTACACATTTTTTTATTTTTTCAATATCTTCGTTTATTATTTCTTCAAATTCAACGCGCGTAATATCTTCTTTTATTTTTAAATCGCCGTTTTCATAATTAATTTGTGATTTATCATATAGTGATAATTCATATTTTGCTTCTTCAATGGCTTGAAAAAGCATAAGCGCGTAATTACCACGAATTAATGTTTCAAGATTTTGAATTGATTTTGAATCGTCGGCTGCGAGTTTTATTTGTCGTAAATCGGAATAAATTTCTTCGTTCCGCAAATTAGGAATCAAATGCCATTTGCAGATAGTTTGTATTATGTATTGAGGGATATTTAACGAATATCCTGAAATTGATTTGTATTTTGTATTTTTCCCAAAATATTTTGTTAGTTTTTCCCACATTAACAAAGAATCAAATGCGTCGCCTCCCACAAAAACTCCATCTACTGATAAAATATCTTTTTTTCTGTCTTTCGCTATTTTTTCTTCTTTACCTTTTAATTTTATGACGGCAAAGTCGGATGTTCCTCCTCCGAAATCTCCAACAAATACATTTTTTTCTTCCGTATTTTTCAGCGAGTCTTCAAAAGAAAGCGCCGCCGCTATCGGTTCAAATTGAAAACGAATATTTTTAAATCCCGCGTTAAGCGCAGCAGTTTTAAGCCGTGTTTCAGCAAGTTTGTCTTCTTCTTTGTCGTTAGAAAATATTGCCGGTCTTCCTATAATTACATCATTAATTTCTGAGCCAATATGACGCTCTCCCTTTTTTTTAATGTGTTTTAAAATAACGGTTATTAAATCTTCCAATGTATATGTATTTCCGGAGATATTTGTACGATCAGCTGTTTTATGAGGAAGCGAGGTCTTAATTGATTGTATAAGACGACCGTTTGCGCCATTTTTTAAATATTCATTAATAGCATTTTGACCGACAAATACGCCGTTATTTTCGTCAAAAAATAAAATAGAGCGCATAGTTTTTTCAGCTATGTTAAATTCATCAATATCCAGTAAGCGCGAGTTTCCATTTTCATTTATTGATAGTGCTGAATTAGTTGTGCCAAAGTCTAGTCCAAAAAATGTGTTCATAGATTAATTAATAATAGACCTGCTGCGTAATAATTTTCGTAACGAAATTTTCAGATTTTGAGCGAGGCGAAGCAAAAATTTTGAGGCATATACAGGTATCTGGCGAAAAATTTTTACAAAGCCGTAGCCAAAATATGGAAATTGCAGTAGAAAAGTTATTACGCAACAGGTCTAATATATTTATATAAAATATTTTTTATTATTTTTTTAATTTTTTAGTTGTTTTAATATTTTATTTGCCACGATTATAACATTTTCCGGAATGTCTTGTTTTATAATATCTCCTTTCTCGGCATAAATTTTCAAACGGTCTAACTCAGCAACTGTTCTTTTAATTACTTCGTTTTTTGTCTTGTTGTTTTTAGATTTTTCATTTTTTGTCATTTCATAAGAAAGATATTCAGTAAAAGTCATTTTAGGACAAGAACAGCATAACTCAACCTGCGGAAATTGTTTTTTAAAAGTAGCAAAACATCTTTTTAAATGAAACGGTTTTGCTACAAGAATCGCTGAATTTATTTTAATATTTTGATCTACAAGTGTTTGTATTCCAAAAATAACATTTTCTAAAGTATTTGTTGCGTTTTCTTCAATTATAATTTTTTCTTCAGGAATTTTTAATTTTATTATTTCTTTTTTCATAAAATCGGCTTCAGTTTTTGCGTATAAATTATTGCATCGTTCGCTTTTATGCCCGCTTATTAAAATATAAGGCGCGAATTTTTCTAAATAAAGTTTCGCGGCATATTTTGCTACATAGTGTTTTGTGCTTCCAAAGACAAAAATAACATCGCTTTTTCGCGGCGGATTTTCTATGCAGTCAGTTAAAAAATTTAAAATTGGTTGCAATATGTCCAAATAATTGTCATTCCGTTTCATTGTTCCTATTAATTGTTTTTATAATTTTTCTTAATCGTATTTATATTTTTTTAGTTTATTTTGTTCTTCTATTTTCAGCAAAGCGGAAAATTCCATATGCAATGAATGTTCCAATAATCATTCCGCCTAAAATGTCTGAGGGATAATGAACACCCGAAACAACACGGCTTATGTTCATTAAAATCGCGGCAATAAAAAACCATAAGCCCCATTTTTTGTTGTAGAGATAAATAGCGGCCGCCATTGCAAAGAAAAAAGCCGAGTGCCCAGAAGGAAATGACCATTCGTTTTCAGGAATAAGTTGTATCACCGCGCGGCTTACAAACGGACGCGGGCGATGATAAAAAAAGCGGATGGCCTCAGTTATTACAAAACGGGCGATTACGGATGAAATTATTGTCGTGCAAAATATATAAATTTTTTCTCGTTTTGAATACGCGGAAAAAAATAAAAGCAGTAAAAACGCGGCAATTAAAAAATATTGTAAATACGAGGCGAGAAAAATAGCAGTAATATCAAAAATGCGAGATTTACCCGCAATATCATTTAAGAAAAAAAATAGTTTTAAATCCGTATCCATACATTTAAAATTTATCAGATTTTATTTTTTTCGCAACTTACCACAAGTGTTGCAATTGATGGTTGAACTGGGGAATTGAGGGTTTGACATTTTTTCATTTTTTTATATTATTATAAATAACTAATAGACCTGCTGCGTAATAATTTTCGTAACGAAATTTTCAGATTTTGAGCGAGGCGAAGCAAAAATTTTGAGGCATATACAAGTATCTGGCGAAAAATTTTTGCAAAGCCGTAGCCAAAATATGGAAATTGCAGTAGAAAAGTTATTACGCAGCAGGTCTTATATCAATTAAGGTCGATTTTAAAAGTTTATTTTTAAAAATGAATATGAATATAAAACCATTAGGAGACAGAATACTTTTAGAGCCGTATTCTGAAAAAAAAGAAAAAGACAAAACAGAATCAGGTATTTATTTGCCTGACACCGTAGAAAAAGAAAGGTCTGAAAAAGGAAAAATTATAGCGGTGGGTCCCGGAAAAACAACAGAAGACGGAAAACTAATTCCTTTAAATTTAAAAGCGGGGCAAATCGTTCTTTTTACAAAATACGGTCCCAGCGAAATTAAAATTGACAACAAAGAATATCTTATAATAAAAGAAGAGGATGTGCTTGCAATTCTTGAATAATTTTTTTAAAAAATTATTCAAGAATTGTTAGATTAAAAATTAAAAGTCAAAAATTAAAAGTTGTAATTCAAAATTAAAAATCTAAAAAGTTATTTCGTGAAACGAAATTTATTAATTTTTAATTTTGCATTTTTAACTTTTGATTTAACCGAAAGGGAAACATGGCTAAACAAATTACTTATAATATAGAAGCGCGGGAAGCGCTAAAAAGAGGAGTTGACGCTTTGGCAAACGCCGTAAAAGTAACTCTCGGACCAAAAGGCAGAAATGTCGTTTTAGACAAGGGTTTTGGAAGTCCAACTATCACAAACGACGGAGTCACAATTGCCAAAGAAATTGAACTTGAAGACAAAGTTGAAAATTTAGGCGCGGAAATCATAAAAGAAGTGGCTACAAAAACCAACGATGTCGCGGGAGACGGCACCACAACCGCCACTTTGCTCGCGCAAGCGATAATAAAAGAAGGAGTTAAAAACATAACCGCGGGCGCAAATCCCATTAGTTTAAAAAGAGGGATTGAACGAGCGGTTCAAATAATCGTTTCTTCGCTTCGCGATATGTCAATTGTTATTTCCGCGAACAAAAAAGAAGAAATAGCGCAAGTTGCTACAATTTCGGCAAAGGACACTGAGATAGGAGAAAAAATTGCCGAAATTATTCAAAAAGTCGGAAAAGACGGAGTAATCACTGTTGAAGAATCTCAAACATTCGGAATTTCTTATGAAATAGTTGAGGGGCTACAGTTTGACAGAGGATATATTTCACCATATATGATAACAGATGTAGAAAGAATGGAAGCGGTCTATCACGACGCGCAAATTTTAATAACCGATAAAAAAATTTCTGGGATTAACGACATTCTCCCGATTTTAGAAAAATTGACAAAAGCGGGTAAAAAGGAGGCTGTAATTATTGCCGACGATATTGATGGCGAAGCGCTCACAACTTTGGTTGTGAATAAAATAAGAGGAGGATTTCATTCTTTAGCTATTAAAGCGCCTGGGTATGGAGACAGAAAAAAAGAAATGTTGGAAGACATCGCGACTGTAACTGGCGGAAAAGTAATTTCGGAAGAATTAGGAATGAAACTGGAAAATGTTGAACTAAGTATGTTGGGAATGGCAAAAAAAATAATTTCTGGAAAAGAAAATACGACTATTGTTGGCGGTAAAGGAAAGAAACAAGAAATCGAAAAAAGAGCAAATCAAATTAAAATGCAAATTGAAAAATCCGATTCAGAATTTGATCGCGAAAAATTAGAGGAACGGCTGGCAAAACTTATGGGCGGAGTAGCGGTCTTAAAAGTCGGAGCGGCAACCGAAGTTGAGCAAAAAGAAAAAAAGCACAGAATTGAAGACGCTGTTTCTGCAACTAAAGCCGCAATAGAAGAGGGAATTGTGCCGGGAGGAGGCGTGGCGCTTATCAGAACAATTTCTGTTTTAGAAGAAGAAATAAACAAAATGGAATCAGGCAAAATAAAAAATATTGATCGTGATGAAATAACAGGTGTTGAAATTATGAAAAACGCAATAAAAGAACCATTGTGGCAAATAGCGGAAAACGCAGGAGTGTCTGGAGCGGTTGTCGTGGAAGAAGTAAAAAAATTAAAAGGCAGCGTAGGGTACAACGCCGTAAAAAATATCTACGAGGACTTAATAAAAGCCGGAGTGGTTGATCCAACCAAAGTGACCCGTTTTGCGATACAAAACGCGGCGTCCGCCTCAGCAATGCTTCTTACGACCGAAGTTGTGGTCTCGGAAATTCCGGAAAAGAAAAAAGATATGATGCAAGGTAGCGGAATGCCTCATAACGATTATTAAATTAAGTGATGATTAAACTGCAAAACATTAAATTAAAATCTCAGTTAAGTTTAAACAAAAATCATTCCAATTAGGAATGATTTTTGTTTAATAGACCTGCTGCGTAATAATTTTCGTAACGAAATTTTCAGATTTTGAGCGAGGCGAAGCAAAAATTTTGAGGCATATACAGGTATCTGGCGAAAAATTTTTGCAAAGCCGTAGCCAAA
>Ga0105164_10001804_pt1 | contig 13515 bp, 13 predicted proteins | sample VDWuncwatermetaG_FD_89674 | JGI IMG/M metagenome (GOLD analysis project Ga0105164, IMG submission 89674) | Wastewater microbial communities from Netherlands to study Microbial Dark Matter (Phase II) - VDW unchlorinated drinking water | ecosystem: Environmental > Aquatic > Freshwater > Drinking...
ACGCTATATTATAGCCGCGAGCGCTGAATAGGCCCGCTATGCGCGCAAGCACTCCGAATTTATTTTCAACTAAAACAGAGATAGTGTGTCTCATTACGCTAGCCCCTCTATCATGCGGTTCAACGCCTCGCCCGCGGGAACCATTGGAAATACGTTTTCTTCTCCCTCTACCTTAAAATCAATAAACACGACATTGTCTATAGAAATAGCCTTTTCAATCGCCTTGCGGACATCTTCTTTTTTCGTAACGCATATGCCGGCCGCTCCGTAACTTTCAGCCAATTTCACGAAATCAGGATTTGTTAAAGTAGTGTACGAATACCTCTTTTTATAAAATAACTCCTGCCACTGCCTCACCATTCCGAGATAGCCGTTATTCAGTATCGCGACCTTCACATTGATTTTATTACAGACGCACGTAGCGAGCTCCTGTATATTCATCTGTATTGAACCGTCTCCGGCTATGTCAAAAACTATTTTATCCGGAACGCCTATCTTTGCTCCCATTGCCGCAGGAAAACCAAATCCCATGGTCCCAAGCCCGCCTGATGAAATAAACGTGCGCGGGTAATCGTATCTATACCACTGGGCAGCCCACATCTGATTCTGGCCGACTTCTGTCGTAATAATGGCTTTTCCTTTTGTGGCTTCATAAATCTGCTCTACGACATACTGAGGTTTTATTATATCTTTCTTATCCTGATATTTAAGAGGGTACTTCTTCTTCCAGGATTCGATTGTTTTAAGCCACTCGGATGTATCAGGCAGCTTATTTATGTCTTCTATTAATTGGCCTAAAATATTCTTTGCGTCTCCCACTATAGGTATATCCACCCTCACATTTTTACTGATGGATGTAGGGTCTATGTCAATGTGTATTACTTTGGCGTAAGGCGCGAATTTATCAAGCCTTCCGGTAACCCTGTCGTCAAAACGCGCGCCGCAGGCAAGTATCAGATCCGCCTCCATGATAGCGTGGTTAGCGTAAGCGGTTCCGTGCATGCCAAGCATGCCCAGAGAAAGTTTATGCGTAGCAGGAAAACATCCTATGCCCATCAACGTCCACGTAATAGGGGCATTAATTTTTTCTGTCAGCTTTTTTAACTCATGATGAGCGCCTGACGTGATAATTCCGCCGCCTGCGTATATAAGCGGTTTCTTGGCGGACGCTATCAGCTTGGCTGCCTTTTTAATCTGCCCGGGATGGCCAAAACAAGTCGGCTTATAGCTTCTGATGTCTATTTTCTCGGGCCATATAAATTCTGTTTCCTGCTGCTGGATATCCGAAGGTATATCGATCAAAACCGGCCCGGGCCTTCCGCTAGAAGCGATATAAAATGCCTCGCGGATAGTCTGCGCAAGGTTTTTAACGTCTTTAACTAAATAATTATGCTTTGTTATAGACCGCGTAACGCCTGTAATATCCGCTTCCTGAAACGCGTCATTCCCGATAAGAAACGACTTCACCTGTCCGGTAATTGCTATCATCGGGATAGAATCCATGTATGCGTTAGCAATGCCGGTAGTAAGATTTGTAGCCCCCGGCCCTGAGGTTGCAAGACACACCCCGACTCTTCCTGTCGCTCGGCTGTAACCATCTGCCGCGTGAGCAGCGCCCTGTTCGTGCCTGGTCAATATAAATTTTATGTCAGCGTCGTATAAGGCATCAAATATAGGCAGGACCTGGCCGCCGGGATAGCCGAATATTACTTCAACGCCTTCTCTTTTTAAAGATTCTATTAATATTTTTGCGCCTGTCAGTTTCATGATTTATTCCAATATCGCGCCTTTAGACGGAGACGAGACCATGCGGCTGTATCTTGAAAGCCAGCCGCTCGTAACTCTTGGCTTCGGGGCCTTCCATTTTTTAAGACGTTTTTCTATCTCAGAAGCAGGCAAGTCCGCATCTATGCACCTATTTTTTATATCTATTGTAATGATATCTTTATCTTTGATTACAGCTATGGGGCCGCCTTTACTGGCTTCGGGAGAAACATGGCCTATGCAAGGGCCTCTTGTGCCGCCGGAAAATCTTCCGTCCGTAACAAGCGCCACGTCATTGGATAAACCCATACCCACTATTGCTGACGTGGGAGAAAGCATTTCTCTCATGCCCGGGCCTCCGGCCGGACCCTCATATCTTATTACAATCACGTCGCCTTTTTTAATTTTCCCGCTTAGGATGGCGCTCATTGACTCTTCCTCAGAATTAAAAACCTTTGCGCTGCCTTGAAAAAACATCGCCTCTTCGCTCACCGCGCCCTGCTTTACAACGCAGCCTTCAGGGGCGATATTGCCTTTTAAGATAGCGATGCCGCCTTCTGCTTTATAAGGATTATCCAAAGGCCTTATAACCTCTTCGTCAGAAACTTTACTGAGCCTTGCGATTTCTTTTATGGATAAACCGCTCACAGTAGGATTATCATTTAATTTTGTCTCAAGCCTTTTTAAAACACCGGGTATTCCTCCCGCGTCTTCCAGATCTTCCAGGAAATATTCTCCTCCGGGCCTTAAGTCGGATATCTTAGGAGTAGCCCTGCTTATCTTGTCAAATACATCGAGCGGCAATGAAATCCCGGCTTCCCTGGCTATGGCTATAAGATGCAAAACCGTATTTGTAGATCCGCCGAGCGCCATATCCACTATTATTGCGTTCAAGAATGCCTTTTTATTCATAATAGAGCGCGGTTTTACATTTCTTGAAACAAGCTCGATTATCCTCTTTCCGCTCTCAAAAGCTATCCTCATTTTCTTGCTGGATACCGCGAGAGACGCGGCGCATCCGATTAAAGACATGCCCATTGTCTCGGTAATACAGCTCATTGTATTGGCTGTAAAAAGCCCCTGGCACGAACCAGGGCCCGGGCACGCGTTCATCTCAAGCTCATCCATGTCTTCTTTTGAAATCTCGCCTTTTTTAAATTTACCAACAGCCTCGAACGTATCCCTTACGAGATCCAGACGTCTTCCTTTATAATGCCCTGTCAGCATCGGGCCGGCTGTGACAATAATGGTTGGTATATTCACTCTCGCGCTTGCCATCAGCATGCCCGGGGTAATCTTGTCGCAATTGGTTAAAAGCACAAGGCCGTCGAGCGAATACGCGCCTGCAACTGTCTCAACCATATCTGCTATCAGTTCCCTTGACGCAAGAGAATATCTCATGCCTGAATGGCCCATCGCGATGCCGTCGCATATACCGGGTATTCCGAAAACAAACGGCTTTCCTCCGCCGGCGTAAATCCCGTTTTCAATAGAGCGTTCCAGCGTCCGCATGTGCATATGGCCCGGTATAAGGTCAGTAAAACTGGACGCTATACCTATAAAAGGTTTTTTAAGATCGCTGCAGCACACGCCTGTAGCGTATAGAAGAGCTCTATTGCCTGCTTTAGAAATACCTTTCTTAATAATATCGCTTCGCATAATACCCTCGACAAAAAATACTGTCGTAGGGAACGGTTTCAAACCGTTCCCTACAGAATCTCTATCTTGGCGTTTTTCCTTAACGCATCTACGGTTTTATTTACCTCATCCCTTTTGCGCTTGTTAAGTAAAAACTTTGCTATGTCTTCGGAAACTTCCTCGTATGTTAAGGTATGAGCGGCTTTCTTATCCGTCACCTTTATCACATGATAGCCGAATTGAGTCTCGATCGCAGGGCTTATCTGATCTTTTTCAAGGCCGAAAGCAGCATCTTCAAAAGGCTTCACCATATCGCCTTTTTTGAAATAGCCGAGGTCTCCGCCATTGGAGGATGAAGCGTCTTCAGAGTTTTCCTTAGCAAGCTTGACAAAATCCTCGCCTGACATCGCCCTGACCCTTAATGCCTCTATCTTTTCCTTTGACTTCTGTTTTTCTTCCGCAGTTGCCTTCTCCCCGACTTTTATAAGTATGTGGCTCGCCTTTACTTCATCAGGGACATTTAATTTATCTTTATTAGTTTCATATTCCTGCTTCTTTTCATCTTCTGTCACAGGGCTTAATTTAGAAAAAACCTCCTTTTCTAAGTACGCATTTATATAGCTGCCTTTCTTGATATCTTCCTTCAGGTCTTTTATTTCTATACCTCTTTCCTTCAAGACCTTCTGAAATTCCTGATCAGCGCCAAAGCCTTTTTTAATATTTTCCAGCTGGCTGTCAACCTCTTTGCTCAGGTCTCCTATATCTGCCTTCTGGCTTGCCTGGTACAGCAATTCCGCAGATACGAGTTCGTTGAGGATATCTTTTTTTAATTTATCCTTTTCTTCATCCTTTACGGTAACTCCGAACATCTTCTGATTTTCTATGTAATTATTGACCGCCGCGTCTAACGTAGATGTTTTGATTTTGGCGCCATTAACCTTTGCCGCAAAACCTTCTTTCTGGGCAGCCGCATTCGAAGAAACAACGCAAGATAATGTTAACGCTACAACCGCTACCGCAATAAACCAATTATTCCTGATACGCATGACATCTCCTTTTCTTCGGCCGGTTTAAAATCTCTATGGCCATTGAATTTTTATTATCTCATTTTGGCAAATAAAATTCAACACAATTCTATTATCTGGATATATCGGTAATTTTATATCTTAAAGTCCCCGCTGGCACCTTTACATTAACTATGTCGCCGATTTTACAGCCCAAAAGCGCCTTTCCCACCGGAGAGGAAATGGAAATCTTGCCTTCCGCGTAATCAGCCACATCCTCGGTCACCAGCATGTAATCTATATCTTCTTTTGAATCTATATCTACTAATTTTAACTTAGCTCCTATATACGCCTTATCCGAAGATGTGCTTTTATTATCCAGGATCCTGGCAGTCAGAATCTTTTCCTCAAGCTCTCTGATCCTTTTTTCGTTTATTGCCTGCGACTGTTTTGCGGAATCATATTCCGCGTTTTCGCTCAAATCTCCGAGCTGCCTCGCCTTGTCAAGGGCATTCGCTATTTCCTTGCGTTTTACGGTCTTAAGTATTTTTAATTCCTCTTTAAGCCTATCGCATCCTTCTCTCGTCAAAAAAGTGCCTTCAGACATAAATTCCTCCTATTTGTATATTCTCGGAACACGCTGGCCTATATTGCATAATACCTCGTAAGGTATGGTATTTATAATCCCTGCTAATTCTTCCGCCCTTATAGTCTCTTTGGCCTGGCTGCCTATAAGGATTACATCGTCGCCTACTTTTGGATTTTTTAAATGCCCTACATCCACCATGCACATATCCATGCAAACACTGCCTACTACAGGACAACGGCTGCCATTTATTAAAACCTGCGCTTTATTTGAAAAATGCCTTGAATATCCGTCGCCATAGCCAACAGGTATCGTAGCTATTTTTGTAGGCTTACGAGTCACATAAGTCATGCCATAACTTATGCCGCGGCCTTTAGGCATTGATTTCAGATAAGTAACCTTTGTTCTTAAAGTAAGCGCGGGTTTTAAAAGTATATTTTTCATAAGGCATTCTTTAGGATATATGCCGTACATCATGAGGCCGGGCCTTACCATGTTCATATGGCTATCCTTAAAATCTATGAGGCCCATGCTGTTTGCGGTGTGTTTTATAGGTATGTATATGTTGTTATCCCATAGATCTTCTACGAGGCGCTTAAAATTTCTTATCTGGTTATGCGTAAAAATTTTGTCGGTTTCCGCGTTCGGAAAATGCGTAAAAATCCCGTCTATGACAATATTTTTCAACCCTGCTATTTTTTTTATAAATCCTATTGCCTCTTCGTGCCAAAATCCAAGACGGCCCATGCCGGTATCTATTTTCACGTGCACTTTTACCGTTTTATTTTTTGCCCCGGCAAGTTTAGAAAGCATTTTAGGCACATCCAGATCGGAAACCGTCTGTATCACGTTGAACCTTAGAACGCCTTCTGTTTCCTCCGGCAGGATAGCACCTATCGCAAGTATAGGCTTTTTTATCCCTATCCTGCGCAGGACAGCTGCTTCGTCAATAGACGCAACCCCAAAATAATCCACATAATCAACAATAGCCTTTGAGACTTCCTTTATCCCATGGCCATAAGCGTCTGCTTTTACAACCCCGAGTATCTTTGTATCGTCCTTAACAATATGGTTCACTATTTCCAAATTATGGCGGATAGCTCCCAGATCTATTTCTGCGAATGTAGGCCTGTAAAATCTCATGGTTTTCTCACCTGGCAATCTTCAGGATACAGGTATAAAGGCGTAAGTTTATTCATATTGGTTTTTTTTGCTTTTTTGACTCTTGAGAAACCCAGCTTGATAAGATTTCCCGCGCCCGGATACCAGTATTGTTCTTCTAAAAATACTGCTTTTTTATTTATACTCAATATATTATTCATGTAAAGAGGCACGCCGTCACCCAAGAAAACAGCCTGCGTTTTTATCTTGGCCATCAACTTATCTATGGGCAGTACCATATAATCTGATAATCTCACAACCAGGCCGCCTTTCCTTCGGTAAATAGCGGAATAAACCTGGCCCCTTTTTGCGTCTATTATAGGGACGATGTCTTTATCACTCTCTATTGCATTGCAGGCAATAGAATCCATGCTCGCCACGCCGATGCACGGTTTTCCGGAAGCTGCGCCAAAACCTTTTATCGCGCTGACGCCTATTCTCAAGCCGGTAAACGAACCCGGCCCAAGGCCTATTATAAAAGCATCTATCTTATTTATCGACACTCTGGTTTTCCTTAGAAGTCCTTTTATCTTTGGCACAAGCTGGCTTGCGTGTTTTCTATCCAGCAAATAAGATTCTTCTCTTATTATATCTTTATCTTCGCTTAAGGCAATGTTCAAAAATTTCGAACTTGTGTCAATCCCTAAAATCTTCAATTACGACCTCTCTTTTAGTGTCGCCCTTTACCTTGAATTTCACAAGTATGCGCTTTTCAGGCAAGAGGCATTTTATTTTCTCTGCCCATTCTATTACAGTAACGCCAGTTCCGTAAATATATTCTTCTACGGCCAGGTTTTCTATTTCCTTCAAAGCGTCAAGCCTGTATAAATCAAGGTGATACAGCGGAATCTTTCCGCTGTATTCCTTTATTAAAACAAACGTCGGGCTATTTATGCGCTTTGAATCTTTCACGCCAAGGCCTTTTCCAATGCCTTTTGTAAACGTGGTTTTACCGCTCCCCAGGTCTCCTGAAAGCGCGATTATATCCCCCGGCTTCAAACCCTTGGCCAGTTTTTCGCCGATCAACATTGTCTCGCTAGCGCTATTCGTTAACATGCCAAAACCCTTCTCAATGTTACACTCTGACATTGTCAGAGTGTAACCTTATTAGAAATGAGTGAAGCCAGCGGGCTTGATTCTTTCTGATTTTCCGCTTTTCCTTACAAGAGAAAAGCCTTCGCGGCCGTTCAATACCCGGCCGATTTTAGAAAGCCTTGTTCTGAACGGCCACGTGTCCTCTAATCTATCCGCGTAGCGCTCAGACAGCGTAAAAACCAATTCAAAATCCTCGCCGTCCCTGACAGCTGAATCAAACCCTGCCGCATATTTAGATACAGGTATTGTTTTTTCGAAGATCGCCGCGCCTTTATTGCTTTCTTTTAATATATGCCCCAGATCAGCCAAGAGAGCGTCAGACACGTCTATCATTGAATTAATCTTAAAATTCTTTACTAAAAATCTTGCCTCTTTAAGCCGCGGAGTAAAATTGAGATGCCTGAGCTTTATTGAACCGCCTATATTGCCGGTAACAAATATAACGTCGTTTTCTTTAGCGCCGCTTCTCAGCGTTAAATTTTCTTTTTCTACTTCCCCGATAAGGGCGATGTTAATAACTATCTTGCCGGAACCGACCGTATCACCGCCCACTAAATCAACTTCAAACCTCTGCGCTATTTTTTTTATGCCCCCATATAATTCATCCGCATATTTTAAATCCAGGGAACCGGGGAAACCTACTGAACAAACGGCAAATTTAGGCGACCCTCCCATCGCAGCGATGTCGCTTACATTGCAAGACAGGGCCTTGGCCCCTACCAGTCCGGCCTTGTCGCATTTATGGAAATGCTTTCCTTCTACGAGCATGTCAGTCGTAAAAAGCAGGTATTTATCTTTTGTATACTTTAAAACAGCTGCGTCGTCGCCTATGCCTTTTATGACCCGGCCGGATAATTTAATCGTTCTATTAATCCTATTTATAAAATTAAATTCGCCTAAATCTTTTAACTTCATAAACACCTTTTTCAGTTATTATAGCGGATATCAGGCTGCGGGGAGTAACGTCAAACGCGGGATTGTAAACCTTTGAACCAAGCGGCGCAGTCTGTTTTGAACCTGCGTAAATAAGCTCGATTCTATTTCTTTCTTCAATCGGGATGTCTTTGCCTGATTTTATATTTCTATCTATAGTAGAACTAGGGGCTGCTATGTAAAAAGGGATGCCGTGGTGCTTCGCGAGAATCGCAAGGCCGTACGTGCCTATTTTATTCGCGGCGTCTCCGTTCCGCGCAATCCTGTCCGCGCCCACTATGATCTTCGTGACGCCCTTATTTTTTATGACGCTCGCCGCCATGTTGTCGCATATGAGAGTGGCGTCTACGCGATTTTTGATCAGTTCCCACATGGTAAGGCGCGAACCCTGCATAAGCGGCCTGGTCTCGCCTGCGTAAACCTTGAATCTTTTCCCTTGTTTTTTAGCCTCGTAGATTATTGAAAGAGCAGTGCCCTGGCCGGCAGTGGCTAAAATCCCGGCATTACAATGCGTCAATATCACGTCTTTATTTTTTATCAGACCGGCGCCGTTTTTTCCGATTGCCCTGCACATATCCTTGTCTTCCTTTAAAATATTAAGCGCCTCTTTTAGAATAAGCCTCTTCCGCCTGTCAGGTGAGCCATATGGATCACCTGACAGGTGAGCCAAGGTTTTTTCCATTCTATCAAGCGCCCAGAATAGATTTACTGCCGTAGGCCGGGTGGCCCTTAATTTTTTAGAAGCAGCTTCTAAATCTTTTTTAAGCCCCTTGTATGTTTTTGCCTTCGAGTTGACGGCGCTAAGGGCATAACCCAGCCCGACCGCTACTCCTATTAAAGGAGCGCCGCGTATGCGGAGTTTTTTTATTGCCTCGCACAACATATCAATATCCCCGCACGCCGCATACCTCAATCTTGCGGGCAGTTTCGTCTGGTCAATAAAAACTATTTTGTTATTTTTCCATCTGATAGGTTCTATCATAGCCCAAAAACCTTTGCTAAAAAATTGCGTTTCAACTCTATCGCTTTATGCGGGCAAACCTCGTGGCAGCACATGCATTTGATGCATTTTTTTAAATCTATGGCCGAACTTTTCGGATTTATAGTTATAGCTGATACAGGGCAAGTGTCTTGGCATATCATGCATTTTTTACAGAGCCTTTCGTTTATATCAGGTCCGAATTTTATAAATCTCGCTACAAATTTAGCGAAAGGCCCTAGAACGGTTATTAATCCGGGTTTTCCCGGGACATTGAAATCATTTGCCAGATTCTCTTTTAAGCCTTCTCCTAATATTTCAATATTTTCTAAATCAGCTTCCCCAAGTTTCCTTTTATACGCTTCCTTTGTGGTTAAAATATCAAGCGGCTTCATGCCTATCAATTCCGCAAACACAGAATCAATAGCCACGCTGTCTCCACCAGCTATGAGAAGTCCGGGATATCTCAGCCTCCCGGAAGAAGGCCCCTGCCGGTCCATCGCGACAATGCCATCCATCAAAACTAAATCGGGTTTTACTATTTCAAACGTATCAACCAAAATCTTTACAAACTCCTCCGGGCTTGGAAATCTTTTATGAAGTTCGCTCTTGTGAAGCCCTGCCACGGCGCCATACATGTTTTTAACAGCTCCTGTGAGCCCCATCAGGACATGCGTCTTCATCTTCGGAAGATTTATAATCTTATCGCATTCAAAAAAGTAATCTGCTATGGGGATGCCGTTGACTATTTTTATGCCTTTAGCCTCTTTTAATTCTACATCCTCCTCTTTAGCAAGCAACGCCAATCCGGATCCTTCGTATGCTTTGGCAGGGCTTATTGAACCGCCCGGGTTGTCGCCTATGCAGGGCACAGCCCCGCAGCCCCTGACTGATTTAACGACAGCTCTTATTGCCTCCGGATGCGTGCACACCCCGTCTTCAGGCATGCGGGCTGAAAGGATATTAGGCTTAATAAGTACTTTCTCTCCCTTCTTAACAAAAATACCTATCCCGCCTAAAAGATCAAAGGCCTTTTTTACAGCCTGCTCAACTTCAATTCTCTCATAATTCTTGCATTTTACAATCGCGACTTTTGCCTTCATCTGCCTTCATCCTTTAAACTTTCCTAAGGTTACAAACTGACATTGTCAGAGTGTAACCTTTGAAGCTGTCATTTAAGCAATTCCTTTATAAAAAACACAAAGCACACGATAACCGAATTATGCAATATGTGAACGGTTATGGGCGCAACAAGCGACCCTGTTGCTTCATACAAAAACGCCATTAAAACACCTAATATCATTACAGGAAGAAATCCTGCGATATTTATATGCAGCATGCTGAATAAGACGGCGCTCAACAACGCGCCTGCAATCACTCCGAAACGCTTTCTTACGGCGCTGTATAAAAAACCTCTGAAAAATATTTCTTCTATTATAGGCCCCAGGATAGAAACGAATATTGTCAAAAACAAAATCACGCTGCTTCTTTTTTCTTCAAAAAACATATCAAATACAGGCTGCGGGGGCGCTTTATATCCTACCCTCTCCAGGAACAGCATGGATAGGATAAGAGCGCTGATTAAAATAGGCAATATGAATACATACGCGGTAATGCCGGATAAAATATTTTTATAAAAATCCGCAAACGTAATCCCGAGACTGGATATTTTTTCTTTGTATTTTACCAGGATAAAATACAATATTACAGCCCCGGCGGTCATATCTATAAAAAATGTGCCGAGCATCATGCGCAAATTAACATCCATGTTAAAATTCGGCAATTTAAAAACAGCGGCGCCTGAGGCAGCCAGCGCATAACCTGAGAATATCACTATGATGCTGACCCTTAGCGCATCCGCGATACCCCACGATACGGGGTTTTTTTCTTGAATCTTGTCCGGGATCATTTTTTTTCTGCCGAAAAAGAAAATGAGGTTCATAACCATGCCTGAGATGAGCGCAAAAAATCCGGCGAAAAGGCTGTATTTGAAAAATGCCGCGCTTGGTTTCTCGGATTCAAAAAACAACTTCACCTTTTGTTCCGTAATTCCCATATCTTTAAATGTCTGGCCTGAAAGACTCTTTCTATCAACGTCATCCTGATCTTTTTTGTGCGCATAGCCCAGGCTAAGCAAATTCACCATTACTATAAAGAAAGCCATCCAGATATATATGCGTTCGCGTTTAATAAACTCTAACATTTTTGTAGCCTGAAAAGTTTGGTTGCGTTGTCTGTAGTCATCTCTGCCACCTTATTAAAATCTAAGCCCTTTATCCTGGCCACCTCTTCTGCCGCGCACCTGACATGCATAGGCTCATTGCGTTTTCCCCTGAAATCCTGAGGCGCCAAAAACGGCGCGTCTGTCTCAAGAAGAAGCCTATCCATGGGAACTAACTTCACAATCTCCCTGAGCTTGCCGGCATTTTTATAGGTAATATTGCAGGTAAAAGATATGAAAAACCCCATGTCCATGCACTTTTTAAGAAACATCCTGTCTCCTGAAAAACAATGCATCACCCCTTTGACTGAATCGCCCGCGATATTTTTTAAAATGTCTATCATGTCTGCATGGGCCTCGCGATTATGTATTATTAAAGGCAGGTCCGCGTCTTTTGCGGTTTTAAGAAGACTGATAAATAATTTTTTCTGATTTTCCCTGGACGAAATATTTTTATAATAATCAAGCCCGATTTCGCCTATCGCCACGACCTTTGGCTTATCAAGAAACCCTGCGAAAAGCCTGATATCATTTTCGCTTACGCTGTCCGCTTCATGAGGGTGAATGCCTATAGCAGCGTAAATAAAATCATTATCTCCCGCTATCTGTATAGACCGGGCCGTCCCTTCCATGCTGGACCCGACATTTATAATATACATTACGCCGCTATCCCAGGCGCGTTTTAAAACATCGCTCCTATCATCATTGAAATCCTTAAAGTCAAGATGGCAATGCGTATCTATCAGCATAGAGGAGACATTTTCCTGAGTTTTTCTACTATAGGCGGGATTTCAGCCAGGCAATAATCTACATCCTCTTCTGTGTTCTCGTAACCAAAAGAAAATCTCACAGACCCTTGCGCCATATCAGGAGGAACGCCCATTGCGGTCAATACATGAGACGGTTCGAGAGATCCCGAAGTGCAGGCAGAACCGGTTGAAGCGTAAATTCCTTTCATATCAAAATTCAATACCATTGATTCGCCTTCTATATATCTGAAACTGATGTTAAGCGTGCTTGAAAGCCGGTTTTCAGGATGGCCGTTAAGATATATCTCCTTCAGTTCTTTACTGAGCCCTTCCCACATCTTTTTTGTAAGCTTCTTTAAATGGGCATCATTCTTTTTCATATCCCTATCGGCTATTTCAACTGCCTTTCCGAAACCAACAATGCCCGGGACGTTTTCCGTGCCTGCCCTTTTGTTCCTCTCGTGGTGCCCGCCGTGCTGAAAAGGAATTATCTTCACTCCTTTTCTGAGATACATCGCACCTGTCCCTTTGGGGCCATAAACCTTATGGCCGGAGAAAGAACAGAGGTCAACGCCCAGCTCTTCCACGTCTATCGGCAATTTCCCCAGAACCTGCACGGCGTCCGTATGAAAATATATTTTATTTCCGGCCGCTATTTTAGCGATTTCTTTTATGGGCTGTATCGTGCCGGTCTCATTGTTGGCAAACATGATGGATATCAGGATCGTATCTTTTCTGATAGAATCTTTCAATTCATCAAGGTCAACTACTCCATATTTATCCACATGAAGATACGTGACATCGAAACCCAGCTCTTTTTCTATAAATCCGCAGGGTTCCAAGACTGCCGGATGTTCTATATTTGATGTTATCACGTGCCGTCCTTTATTCAGGTTCGCCATTGCAACGCCCTTGATCGCAAAATTATTTGACTCTGTGCCCCCTGAAGTAAATATGATATCTGCAGCCTCTGTGCCCAGCGCGCTTCCTATTAATTCTCTTGATTCATCTATTTTCTGCCTCGCTTTCTGGCCCATTGAATATACGCTCGAGGCATTGCCGTATTCTTCGGAAAAATAAGGCATCATGGCGTCCAGTACTTCTTTACGGACAGGCGTCGTAGCGTTGTGATCCAGGTATATCTGTCTCATTTTTCCAGCTCCTTCTATGTAAACTTTCAAACAACTATGAAACCTGCGGGAGTCCGACTCCCTATGGGAGTCGGACTCCCCTACTATGCTTCAATTCTTGGGAACAAAGGCGCTCCCTTATTGATCTTTGTGCCCGGTTTCAATAAACCCCATTTTAAATCGCCGGAACTTCTTTTTTCTGTATTTTCAAGCCCAAGCTGCCCGGCTATCTTGACTGACGTATCAGGCATGAAC
>Ga0105164_10001805_pt1 | contig 13513 bp, 16 predicted proteins | sample VDWuncwatermetaG_FD_89674 | JGI IMG/M metagenome (GOLD analysis project Ga0105164, IMG submission 89674) | Wastewater microbial communities from Netherlands to study Microbial Dark Matter (Phase II) - VDW unchlorinated drinking water | ecosystem: Environmental > Aquatic > Freshwater > Drinking...
ACCTAATAACATTAGAGCATCTGAGCCGCCCACGATTATAAAAGTCTTTTTCGCGGCCGTCCTCGATTTATCATCCCCGGTCAAATTGATAAGCAGGTACAAAGTTAACCCTAAGAATCCCCAGGCCATTAAGAGGACCAATAAATCATTCGCCAGCACTGCGACCAAAGAAGCCAGGAACGTAAGTAATATATAGGTATAATTTATTATCTGACCGGCACTTTCCAGATGGACAAAATCCGGATTTCCTTATCAACTTATCAACTTATCAACTTATCAACTTTCGCCTACCTCTGCCTTGCTATTGCCTGTTTTGCCAAGGCCGGAGCCATCCCCCTGCATTCCTGGATTCCGGATTGTGCCTCTTCGGCGTCTGTCCCGGTGACGGCTTTTTTACCGGCTTCTCTGGATAAATTGCTGGGAATATATCTATTGGCTCGTATATCGCTTAACCTATTTGTCATGAATCCGGTAATGAATATGTTTCTGATGCTTATCGGGGCAGTAACTATCTTGGCGGCAGTAATGATGGCTTTGATTCAGCATAATCTAAAACGGCTCTTAGGATATCACGCCGTTTCCCAGGTCGGTTACATGGTTTTAGGCATAGGTACGGGAAATCCCATAGGTGTAGCCGGAGGATTATTCCACATGCTCAATAACGCCATATATAAATCTTGCCTTTTCTTGGGCGGAGGTGCGGTAGAGGAGATGACCGGAACATCAGAGCTGGATAAATTGGGTGGTTTGGCAAGATATATGCCGTTTACTTTCTTTAGCTTTTTGATTGCCAGCCTTTCTATCTCCGGAGTTCCTCCTTTTAACGGTTTTGTCTCTAAGTGGATGATTTATCAGGGATTGATTCAAAAGTTCACCAGTCACCAGTCACCAGTCACCAGTATTTTGTGTCTGGTAGCGGCGATGTTTGGCAGCGCTTTAACCTTAGCTTCTTTCATGAAATTACTCCATGCGGTATTTTTGGGTCAGCGCGAAGAAGAGAAAAAAGAGGTAAGAGAAGTCTCCTCCTTTATGTGGATTCCTCAAATTATACTTGCGCTTTTATGCGTTGTCTTTGGAATATTTGCCTATGCCGTTCCCTTAAAATATTTTATCGACCCGGCAGTTGGGGGTGTTAAATTCATAGGTATCTGGATTCCCGGTATAGCCACAATCTTGATTATGCTGGGAATGGCTGCCGGATTTCTTATTTATCTTGCGGGAAACTGGGGCAAGAATGTTCGCCGCGATGCGCCTTATATAGGCACTGAACTTATCTCTGCTGCTTACCGGCCAACCGGAGTAGATTTTTATAATACGGTCAGGGAAACCGGTAAGCTCAAATGGATATATCAGAAGGCAGAGGCGGGATTTTTTGATCTCTACGAACAGGGAAAGAAGTTTATATTTTCTGTCTCAGGCGTGTTTCAATTCTTGCACAACGGTATATTGCCTACATACTTAGTTTGGTGTTTATTAGGAATGATTGGTTTATTTTATACCTTATTACTAAGATGATCGAATTACAATTGCTTCTCATATTTATGGTTCTGGCTGCGGTTGTGGCAGTGGAAATTGAGGATTTACTCTCGAGTGTAATTGCCGTAGGGGCGGTAGGTCTGGGTCTATCCCTGGTATTTTTAATCTTAAAGGCGCCGGACCTGGCTATTACTCAGTTGGTGGTTGAGATATTGTGTCTGATTATCCTGATTCGGGCAACCCTAAAGAAAGACTTGCCTTTGGTTAAAGATGGCCGCTGGTTCTTTAATACTGCATCCACGTTTTTATTTATTGTTCTCTTCCTGGCACTTGCTTATCTTGCCTTGAAGGAATTACCCCGCTTTGGAGCGCCGACCATGAGAGTGTCTCAAGAGTATATCAAAAATGGCCTGGAAAAAACCGGAGCCGCCAATATCGTTGCCGCTATAATCCTGGACTTTCGCGGTTATGATACCTTAGGCGAGGCCACGGTTCTTTTTACCGCCGTGATAGGTGTATTGGCAGTAATAAGAAGGGTAGGGAGAATTAAAGATGAAAACAAATGAAACTGAGCAAGGCATGACCTTGATTGTTAAGACGATTACCCGACTTACCGTAGGCCTGATATTGCTTTACGGCATATATATTGTCCTGCACGGCCATCTTAGTCCCGGTGGCGGTTTTGCGGGCGGGGTAATCATCGCCCTTTCTTTTATCCATTTGATGCTTGCCTTTGGCAAGGATACTGCTTTAAAAAAGCTGTCTCAAGCCAGAGCATCCCTGTTAGAAAATTTAGGTGCATTGATGTTTTTGAGCATAGCTGTAATTGGCTTATGGGGTGGATATTTTTTCTTGAATTTCTTTCTGCACAAAGGAAAGCCGTTTGCTTTGTTTAGTGCGGGTATTATTCCCCTGTGTAATATTGCCATATGTCTAAAAGTGGGAGTGGGGTTATTTGCTATTTTTGCCGCCTTGATATTTTTTAAAGGAATGGAGAAAAAAGAATGAGCCTTCGACTTGGAAATATAAATGTCGGGTTATCCATTGCCGAAGGGCATGGTGAGCGTAGTCAAACCAAGCAAAAGGAAAAAGTTAAATCATGAGTGCATATATCTTGTGTCTTCTTTTATTCTGTATCGGGATTTATTGTGTATTAAGGAAAAGAAATATTATCAAGATTATCGTCGGCTTAGGGATTATCGAATACGCGGTTAATTTGTTCTTGGTTTTGATTGGTTACCGTTCCCACGGCCGCGCGCCGATATTAGCCAAAGACCAGCAAATCCTTAACATGGTTGACCCCATACCTCAGGCCCTGGTTTTAACTGCGATAGTTATAGGCCTGGCGGTGACGGCGCTGATCGTAGCAATCGCCATAAGGATATACGAGAAATACGGCACTTTTGATATCACTCAGATTCGCAGATTGAAGGGATGAAAATGCTACCGTTTTTTGTGATTATTCCTTTGGGTTCGGCTTTTTTGATTTCGCTTCTGGGCAAGAAGATAAAGAAGTCTCCTGATATTCTGGCTAATTTAGGCGCCTTGGGCTTGTTAGCACTTTCATTCTATTCTATTGGCTTGGTATCTGTGCATAAAGTTCTCGTGTACAAGGTTGGGGGCTGGATGCCGCCCATAGGCATTTGTATGGTCATGGATGGCCTGACCTCTTTTATGTTAGTCACGGTAAATTTAGTTAGCTTCTTAGTGACGCTGTATTCTGTCAATTACATGGAGAGATATTCCGATAAGTATAGATTCTACACTTTATTCATGCTTATGCTGGCAGGAATGAACGGCATAATCATTACGGGAGATTTATTTAATCTGTTTGTCTTTTTGGAAATTGCTTCGATTGCCAGTTATGCCCTGGTTGCATTCGGTACTGAAGCCGAAGAATTGGAAGCGTCTTTTAAATATGCGGTGATGGGTTCGGTAGCTTCCAGCTTTATACTGTTAGGGATTGCCCTGCTTTATAGTTACACTTCAACCTTGAATATGGCCGATATCTATCTGGTTCTATCGCAGAAAGGAACAGGTATAATTGTTAATTTTATAGCGATATTGTTTTTGGCAGGTTTTGGCCTTAAGGCAGCGCTGGTTCCTTTTCATGGCTGGCTTGCGGATGCGCACTCCTCTGCACCTGCACCCATATCAGCCATGCTTTCCGGAGTTTTTATCAAGACTCTGGGTATATATGCCCTTTGCCGGATTTTCTTTAATATCCTGGGAGCCTCTGCCCGGGTATTTTCCGTTTTACTAATTCTAGGTGTGATTTCCATGGTGGTTGGCGCATTCTTAGCGATTGCCCAACGTGATATCAAGAGGATGTTTGCCTACTCGAGTATTAGCCAGATAGGTTATATCGTATTTGCATTAGGCATCGGGACTCCTTTAGCCATACTGGGCGGATTATTTCATTTGTTCAACCATGCTGTATTCAAATCGTTACTTTTCTTGAATTCCGGAGCCATTGAGTATTCCACAGGCACACGTGACCTCAAGAACTTGGGCGGATTAAACAGCCGGCTGCCTGTTACAGGATTTACCAGCCTTTTGGGCTCAATGAGTATAGCGGGTATTCCTCCTTTAGGCGGGTTTTGGAGCAAGCTGATTATTATTATTGCTGCCGTACAGGCAGGCTACTTAGGGACAGCGGTGGTTGCTATTCTGGTAAGTATTGTAACGCTGGCGTATTATTTAAAATTTTTGAGTTTTGCTTTCTTTGGAAAACTTGATGCGGCTTGGCAGAAAATAAACCCCGTTAGAAATACTAATTTTTGTGAAGAGAGAAATAAAATTTCTAACGGGGTAAAAGAAGTTCCCGGGTTAATGCAGTTTGCAATGTTGGTTCTGGCAATAATTTGTTCAGTCAGCGGTTTGCTAATCGCGCCCTTATGCAAAGATTTCCTTCCATCCGCAGTTAATGTATTGTTACTGGGTAAGGGATACGCACAAACAGTTTTCACGGCGCTGAAATGAGTAAAAGCCGAATTATTCTATTTATACTGGCGTTTTTAATCTGGTCCTTCCTGACCTGGCCTCTGGATTTACAGCATTTGATTATCGGGATTCCGGTTTGTGGCTTGGTAGCATTTATAACCGGCGATATGTTTGTTCACCCCGTTAGAAAAAAGCCTCCTAATGGGATCGGGCTTTCTAACGGGGTAAAAAGGCCCCATGGGCTGGGGTCCATAAACCGCTATCTTTGGTTTCTATATTACGTGCCCGTGTTTATCTGGGAGTGTATTAAGGCTAACCTCGATGTTGCTTATCGGGTGGTTCACCCGGATTTACCTATTAACCCGGGTATCGTTAAGGTGAAAACAACTTTAAAATCAGACACGGCTTTGACCTTCTTGGCCAATACAATTACCCTTACTCCTGGAACCATGAGCGTGGACATAGATCGGGAAAACGGGATTCTATATATACACTGGATTAACGTCAAAGATAAAGATATCCGGAAAGCCACTGAGATTATAGTAAAGACATTCGAGGACATATTAAAGAGGATATTCGAATGAACCCCGTTAGAAACTTTAATATTGGCATAGATGGAAAGTTTATAACGGGGCAAATGGGAGGTTTCTAACGGGGTGAAAAGATTACGCTGGTTTTTAGGGTTATTGACCATTACAGCCGGATTTTTGGTTATCTTTTTCTATCCCCTCCCATCTTTGCTGGAATGGCAATCCAATTTTCTAAGGCACTGCTTTTCGGTTATTTTTTTCTGTGGAGTGTTTTGTCTCTGGAGGATATTAAAAGGCCCGACTGCCGCTGACAGGGCAGTGGCAATTGATATTCTGGGAATCCTGGTTCTGGGGTTCTGTGCCGTAATGGGCATTCCTACCGGCAGAGACTGGTATATTGATATCGGTATCGCCTGGGCCTTGCAAAGTTTTATTTCCACTCTGGCCCTGGCTAAATATCTTGAGGGGAGAGATTTCGATGAATAGACGCGGATTAACGCGGATATCAACGCGGATTAACGCGGATAAAGAAAATGAATGAGACGATAGGGTATATATTTATTGTAATAGGGCTTGTCTTTGATTTTCTTGGGTGTTTGGGATTAATCCGGCTTCCCGACGTCTATAACCGGCTCCAGGCTGCTACAAAATGCGTGACCTTAGGAACGTGCAGTATCCTGTTAGGATTATTTTTCTTTAAAGGATTTACTGCCGCGGGAATAAAGGCAATCTTGTGCATTATTTTCATATTATTAACCGCGCCGGTATCTGCTCATGCCCTTGCCCGAGGCGCACATAAGTCCGGGGTCAGGCTCTGGGATAAAAGCGTCTGCGACCAATACGAAGAGGATAAAACCTAAATTACGGGAACCTTAACAAACCAACAAACTATCCGACTAGCAAACTAATAATGAAATATCCTAAACTGCGTGAACTAAAAGAGGCCATAAAGTCGCTCCTCAGCAAACCTTACACCTCTAAGTTTCCTTACCAGCCGCATGAACCGGCAAAAGCCTTCAGGGGGAAACCGCAGTTCTATATAGAGGATTGCGTTGGCTGCATGGCCTGCGCTCAGGTATGTCCGTCCGGAGCGATAACTTTTCATGACCATAAAGAAGGCGATATACATAAACGTACTTTAAAGATAAGATACGATATTTGCATATTCTGCGGCCAGTGCCAGGCAAATTGCCTTACGGAAAAAGGAATTATGTTAACGCGGGAATTCGATCTGGCAACAACACAGGGCAGGGACGTTTTGGTGCAGTCTATCGATAAAGAGCTTTATCTATGCGACGGCTGTCAGGAGGCGCTTATGCCGAAAGACCAGATAATCTGGGTGGCCCGAAAACTGGGCCCCATGATCTTTTCTAATACCTCTGTGATGTTATTTTATCTTGCACAAAAGAACCTGGCCGAGCTTGCTTGTCTTCCCTCCCAGGAAATTCCTGCTTTAAGAAGCGACCGGTTCAAGGTACTTTGCCCCAGATGCCGTCGCGAAGCGGTTCTCAAATCCTAATTACAGATTTAGACACAAATTACCATCCGCCATAAATATGGCGAGACCTCGCCCGCCACAGAGTGGCGAGGCGGGCGAATAAAAATCGAAATTCCGCGAATTAATCCTTCGACTACGCTCAGGATTAATGGTGAGCGAAGTCGAACCATTAAAACACAGATGAGCACAAATTTAGGGACTATATTAAAAGAATTAGAAAGTAAGCTGAACGGTCATACTGTTGTCCTTGGTATCGGTAATATTTTAAGGGGCGATGATGCCTTCGGTTCGCTCCTTGCCCAGAGGATAAAAGATAAAGTTAGCCTTAAAGTCTGGGATGGGGCATCTAGCCCAGAGAACTTCTTAGGAAAGATTGTAGATGAAAAACCTGCGACTGTTTTACTTGTTGATGCCATAGATTTTAGTGAAAAACCAGGCGCGGTGAGATTATTCACTAAGGAGACATTGAAAACAGGTAATTTCTTTCTTACCCACAATCCTTCGCCACGCCTCATTTTTGATTTTTTGCGGGCAAGCACAATGGCTAAAACATATATCCTGGCTGTTCAACCTAAGAGCATTGGCCTGGGAAACGAAATGAGTACTGAGGTAGAGCAGCGCTTGGAAGAACTGACCCGGTGGTTTAAGACAAGGTATTCCAATCATGTATGTTGAGAAGATAATTAAAGAAAAGAATATCTTGGATATTCTAGAAAAGACAAAAAATCCCGACGTTGAGATAATTTTGGCTATTCTCGAGAAAGCAAAAGCGAAGAAGGGACTATCTCTGGAAGAGACAGGTTTTTTAGTAAATATGGAAGAGCCAGGGCTTATCGAGGTATTGTTTACGACTGCGGGCCAGGTCAAAAATGAAATTTATGGAGAACGGCTGGTATTTTTCGCGCCCTTATATATTTCCGATTATTGTGTCAACGACTGCGAGTATTGCAACTTCCATGTAAGAAATAGACAGATGCAGCGCAAAAAATTGACTCTGGAAGAAATAGGCGAACAGACCGAGTTTCTAATTAACGTAGGCCATAAAAGGATTTTGCTTGAGTGCGGCGAGAATCCCCAGAGTAATTCTATCGATTATGTGGTAGATGCAATCAATAAAATATATGCCACTAAAATTGAAAAAGGAAATATTCGAAGGATAAATGTAAATATTGCGGCAACTACGGTAGAAAATTATCGCAAGTTAAAACAAGCCAACATTGGAACCTATCAGCTTTTTCAGGAGACGTATCACCGCCAGACTTACGAGAGATTACATTGCGGTCCAAAGCAAGGCTATGCGCGCCAGATTACTGCTCACACCAGGGCCTTACAGGCAGGCCTTGACGATTTTGGCATAGGCGTGCTCTTCGGCTTGTATGATTGGCGATTTGAGGTTTTGGCGCTGGTTTCTCACGCCCAGTATTTAGATAGGGAGTACAAAGTCGGCCCGCATACCGTTTCGGTACCCCGGTTTCAGCCCGCGCCGACCGTAGATTTAGAACCTGCTTATTCGGTAAGCGACGCAGATTTTCTAAAGCTCATTGCTATCCTGAGGCTCGCGGTGCCTTACACCGGGATGATTATCTCAACTCGGGAACGGCCGGAAATAAGGAAGAAGGCGTTCAAAATCGGCATTTCCCAGGCTTCCGCAGGCTCCCGCACAACAACGGGGGGCTATGGCAAAGAAATTTCTCAACCGCAGTTTGAAATTCAAGATGAACGATGTTTGGAAGAGGTCATCAAGGCCGTACTTGAGGATAGATTTCTCCCCAGCTTTTGCACTGCCTGTTATCGCCTGGGTAGAACGGGAGAGACTTTCATGGATATTTCCAAGCCCGGCAACATCCACAATTTCTGTCGGCCCAACGCTGTCCTTACCTTCGCCGAATACCTCGAAGATTTTGCCAGAGACGGTATTTATAAGCGAGGATTCGAGGTTATTAACTCCTATCTTAATAAAATCGAAGACGAAAATATCCGCAGACAAACCGAGGAACGCTTGAGTAAAATCAGGCAGGGTCAGAGAGATTTATTCTTTTAATTGTGGATTGTCGATTGGAGATTGCTGATTTTAAAATATGAAACCCGAAGAATTGAAGAAAAGAACAAAGAAGTTTGCCCTAAATGTAATTACCTTAGTTGAATCATTACCCAGAACAAGGTCAGCAGATGTTATTGGGAGACAGTTATTATATTCCTCTACTTCTGTTGGTTCAAACTATCGAGCTGCTTGCCGGGCTAGATCGCGTGCAGATTTTATTTCAAAGATTGGAATCGTTGAAGAAGAAATCGACGAATCTGCTTATTGGCTTGAGCTTCTCTTGGAAACCGGGATATCAAGGACTAAAAATGTTGAAGATTTATTAATTGAAGCAAATGAATTAACAGCTATCTTCGCAGCCTCTGGTAAAACAGCAAAATTTAAACATAATCCACAATCCGCAATTCGCAATCAGCAATCTTAAAAATGTGCTATGCTATCCCGGGTAAAGTTCTGGAAATAAACACAAACACGGTAACTGTAGATTACTTCGGCGAGAGGAAAAGGGCTAAAAACGACTTCTTTGCCTTAGAGACTGGTGATTATGTCTATGCCCAGGGTGGCTTTGTAGTTCAGAAAGTTTCCGAGCGCGAAGCCCTGCCTATTTTAGAATCTTGGAAAGAGCTGTTCTTTAAACTTCAGGAAATCGATTTAGAGCTTACCCAGAGACCCCAGACGCTTTATCAGAGAGCCAATTATTTACGTCAAAAATATTCGGGCAACTCCTGCTGTATTCATGGGATAATTGAATTTTCCAACTATTGCCGCTCGGACTGCCTCTATTGCGGAATCAGGAAAAACAATAACAACATTTCTCGCTATCGAATGAGCATTGCCGAAATAGTTGAAGCAGCCGATGACGCAGTGAATAAATTAGGATTCAAGGCGCTGGTTCTGCAATCCGGAGAAGATCCCTGGTATGATGCTGAAAAAATCAGCTTAATCATCAGTCAAATCCGGGAAAGATGTCCTGCGCTACTTATCTTAAGCCTAGGCGAAAGAGAAGAGGAACTTTATCAGAAGGCTTACCAGGCAGGAGCTCGGGGCGTGCTTTTGCGTTTTGAGAGCAGCAATCCTACAATATACGAAAAGGTAAGGCCAGGTCATCTTCTCCAAACCCGTATTGGTTTGATCGAAAAGCTGCGCGATATGGGTTTCCTTGTAATGACCGGTTTTCTAATTGGTTTACCCGGTCAGACTCAAGTAGATATCCTAAGAGATATTGAGCTGACCAATTCCTTAGGCGCACAGATGTTTTCCTTCGGGCCATTTATCCCGCATCCTCAGACACCCTTAGCCGATTACCCTCGTGTTACGCTTGAGAAGGCATTAAATACCATTGCCCAAGCACGCCTAAAGAATCCTGAAGCTCGAATCCTGGTAACCACGGCCCTGGAAACTCTGGATAAAGAAAACGGCCTGCGTTTCGGACTTCTTTCCGGCGGGAACTCTTTAATGATTAACCTAACCCCCGAAAGATATCGGGCTCTTTATGAGATTTATCCCCCTCGCGCCGGTACAGAACAAGATACTCAAGAAAGGATTAACTCGACGCTGAATCTATTGCGTTCTATTGGGCGGGCACCTACGGATTTAGGTTTATAAATCTTTATGCAGATCGGTAACACAGATTGGCACAGATAATAATCTGCGTTAATCTGTGCTCAGAGGAGGCCTTCGCGGGGAATAGCGAAGGTTTTTTGTTTTTAAATACGGGCTACAGTAAGTAGTCCAATTCTATTTATACATTCGCGGCCACAAAACCGTACCCTCAGGGTGCGGATGAGCATGAGCACTTGGTATAAATTTCAGACAAGCTCTGGACTTCGATCCGTAGAAATTGATTATTTAAATCGGTAAATTTGGAACAAATTGCACTAATTCAGGGAAAAACTCTCGCAGAGCACCTAGAATTACTCGCTGTTGGCGGTGTAGTATCATCCAACTCTGATAATATGATGCATCATGTACTAAAGCATTGTTTAAAATATCCAAAAGATAGGGTTTTAATTCCTGATGCTGTCTTATTGTATCAAGCAGTTTTTCTAAAGTGTAATAATTTAAACCAATTTTAGCTGCCTCTACAAATACCTTACCGACTTTTTCGATTTCCAAATTATGCTCTAACATAATGCGGCCAACTTCAAAAATGGCTTCGCCGGTAACCGCTGCACCCAAAGCGTTGTTGTAATCACCTCGCCGAGCCAGAATTTTAGCAATTTCCAAAGTCGCCCGGGAGGTATGTTCAGTATCATAATTGGATATTTTGCCTAAATATTCCACAGTTTTCCCCATATCATTTCTTTGCGCAGCGGCAATAGCCATTTTTTCGTAACATTCATCCTTTGGTTTTTGCTCGGTACTTGAACCTAAATGTTGCTCCCATTCGATTCGGAATTTCTGATCTACCAATTCCGTGAGTGCTTCTGCCTCATTGTAACGCCCTGCCCTCGCCAGTTCGAAAATAGTATCTTGGGCAAAGAAAAGAGTTGAGGTACCCAACCCTTGCTTAAAATCCAGCTTTTCTATCTGCGAAATAGCCTCTTTCTGCGCATACTCTAAAAGTTCATTTGCCCCCAATTCCCCGAATTTTATATTTGACTCTCGGGCAATGCGAATGAAGTATCCTGGAATATGTTCTTTGTGAGCATCTGTGCCCGAGGATAAATTCCATGCCTCCTGATATAATTCTTCGGCTTCCTTTAATTTCTCACCTTCCTTTGTTTTATTTTGCTTACGCAATTCGTCACCGGTATCAATGAGTATTTCGAAGGTTATCTCGCCTCCGATTTTCCTAACATGCTTCAGGGCTTCTTCCCTATATTCAGGAACAGCGGTAATCTGGGCAATCGTAGAAGAAGATAAGCTACCGACCTCCTCGACTTGCATAAATAATTCAAAAGCTTTATCCATCTGGCCAAACTCTATATAAGCTTTAGCCACTTTCAAAAGGGCATCGCCTTTGTCCTGCTTGCCAGAAGGATTAGACTTAGCCAATTCAACTAGTTTAGGTAATAATCTCGGGAATCTGCTGAGAGCTTCAATTGCTTGTGAGACTTGGGCTGCATAGAAAATAAAATCAAGTTCACCGTATCCCTTTTGTATCTTGACCTCGCGGTACAATTCTCCTAACTTAATACGCGCATCAATTAATTTCTGGGATAAATCGAGGTCGCTGTCTCCTATACTCTCAGTTAAACTGTCGAATAATCCAAGCATTTGCTTTATTAGCTCTGGATCATAAATTGAAACTTCTCTTCTTTCAACAGGCAAATTCTGAGAGGAACCTTCTCCCGAAGGACCTGAAGCAGAGGATATTTCGATACCGATTAATAACAAACTTACTACTTTATTTAAATCACTGATGTTGTAGATGTCTTGAAAATAATACGTTCGAGGGTTAAAAATTAATTCCATGGCTCTTTGCCGCAAAGCAGGGTGCTTGCCCATTTCAGCAATGACAGCTTTAGCTACTTCGTAAGTTTCATTAATTTGATTACCGAATTTATCTCTCCCCATCCCAAGCTTTATTCCTTCGGCATAAGACTGTTCTAATAAGCCATTAGCGAACCCGAAAAGAGCCGGATGGTTTAACAATTCACCTGCCATTTCGGTCTGGCATATCCAATCGGATACACTTTTGCCTCCGGATATTTTAGACTTACCCATTGTCGCTTCAAACATGGCAGTAATTGTTCTCTGATACAAATCCTGCACAACAGGCGTAATGTTTGCTGGGACATTTATCTTCTTCACCCTTCTTGTTATGTAATTTAATTCCTTAGAAGTAAAAATTGGGTTAATCTGGCTTGATAAAAAGGTCAGAATAATTAGATGAAAAATTACCCGATAATAAGTCTGCCTGTGTTCTTGATATAAACCTTCATTAATAGTTTTCACAACCCACTCTCCAAGGTTCGCTACTCCTTTAATTTGCTCTTAGTTAGCATAATTAAATCCTAAAATAACCAGGCATAAAAATGTTCTATATAAAATATAACACTAACTTTGCCCATCGTCAAGGTCTGGGGCAAAGATAATTACGACCTGATGGAGGAGGGTTAAACCAAAAGATAAGACAATGTTTCTTAGAAATCATTCCAACTCGTAAGAGGGGATGTGTCATATTTTACTTCTATTCATTTTAATTCTGCGGAGTTTTATCTGCTTTCATGATGTATATCATAGATTAGATACGTTAATTTACCGATAATAAATCTGTGTAATCTTTTAGAAATAACTGTAATCAAGTTCCTTAATATTGCCGATATATTTAAAAAACTAATTTTTTTCTTGACAAAATGATACAAGTATGGTATCATTTATCAAATGAGGGGAAATGTACCCCGTTAGACCTAATGGGTCTAGTGGGGTAAAAGGAGGTCTAACGGGGTGAAGCTAATTAACCGTAATACAGATTATGCAATTAGAGCTCTCTGCTTTATGGCCGAACATAACCGAAAAGAAGAAACGATTCCGGTCTCGGAGTTAGTGGAAAGATTAAAGGTACCCCAGCCATTCTTAAGAAAGATTCTCCAGATACTCAATAAGAAAAAACTGGTTAAGTCGTACAAAGGCATAAGAGGAGGATTTAAATTAACTAATTCACCTGACCAAATATTTTTGGTTGACCTGATTGAAGTTTTTCAAGGTCCGTTTAAATTAAACGAATGTATTCTTAAAAAAAATATCTGTCCGGATATTATGTCCTGTGCTCTTAAGAAAAAAATAGATGCTATAGAAAAACATGTAATTAGGGAATTGAAATCCGTTACTATCGGGTCATTACTAAACGGGGCCCAAACTCATACCTACAAAAAAGGAGGACTAAGATGCCAGAAGTGACTACAGTGAAAACAATAGAGCAGAGAAAAAAAAGAGAAGAGTTGAAACAGATGTTGAAGAAACTTCATGAGGCAAACCCAAATGAACTCGAGCAGGTTAAAAAAGAGGCAGAGAAATATTTCAAGGACACCGAACCCCAGGAACTTGCTTTAGCAGAACAGGAGCTTATTCAGGAAGGGA
>Ga0105164_10001806_pt1 | contig 13513 bp, 14 predicted proteins | sample VDWuncwatermetaG_FD_89674 | JGI IMG/M metagenome (GOLD analysis project Ga0105164, IMG submission 89674) | Wastewater microbial communities from Netherlands to study Microbial Dark Matter (Phase II) - VDW unchlorinated drinking water | ecosystem: Environmental > Aquatic > Freshwater > Drinking...
CACCAGCAACGTAATTTTACTCCTTTGCGTCATCCTTGTCTCCTTTTGACCTATTCTTCGAGCGGAGCGAACCCTTCGACAGGCTCAGGGTAAACTTCGTGAGCGAAGTCGAGAAGAATACTTGTTGTTCTCGACTCGGCCTTCGGCCTCGCTCGAACAATATTCGCGGGAAAATCCTTTTTAATAATTGAATTTTTGCTATAATCATTTTAAGGCCGCACACGCGTTTAAGCAATAGTTTTCGCGTCCCGGGCGCAATTAGCGAGGAAGGCAAAATGGACACCCTTAAGACAAAATCCATCAGGAACATTGAAGAAAAAATGGAAGGCATTGAACCGGATTCTCTGCGTCACCACGTCCTGGAGAGCGCTAAAAATTTCAAGACTTCTTGGATAGAGCTGGGCCGCGTTTTGTATTCGGTGTGGAAGGATAAGATGTTCAAGAGCTGGGGTTATACCACCTTTGACGCTTATGCCGCAAGCGAGATCGGCATCAAAAAGCAGACAGCGGTCAAGCTTTTAAAATCTTATTATTTTTTAGAAAAAGAAGAGCCGCAATATCTGGAGAAGAATAACTCTGAGCCTGAAAACGTCGCCGCAATGCCTTCTTATGAATCCGTGGATCTTTTGCGCACGGCCAAAAACAAAAAGGGCCTGGACAAGGGCGATTACGAGCACATAAAAAAAGAAATCTTTGAAAAGGGCAGGGATGCCCGCGAAGTAAAGAAGGATTTGACCAGCCTGATCAGGCAAAGGCAGGAGCTGGATCCGGATGAGGCCTACCAGAAAAGAAAATACGCGGCTGTTAAGAGGCTTTTGGGCACGCTCAAGGCCCTAAAGACGGAAATTGAAATGTCCAAGCTGCTGCCGGCACCTCTCGTAAAAGAGTTATCCGGTTTAATAAGCAAAGTGGAGGCAGAGATAGAAGAATGAGGGGGCTTAAAGAAATCGTCTTTTATTTGATCGGCGCATTGCTTATCATTACCAGCATTTATTTCGTCTATCTTAACCATCGGGATTTTGAGAGGGCCATGGTCAGGCAGGCGGAATCCTATTTGTTGGCTACTGTCCGTTCCCAGGCCCAGAGCATAGAAAAATATATCGGGGATATCCTGGGAGAATTAGAGACGTTGTCCTCATCGCCCATCCTCAAGAGCAGCATTGCTTTCTCGCAGGATAAAAGCGGCATAGAGGCCGAATATTATTATTTACTGCAGGATTCCTACCGTGAAGTAGAGAGGCTGGTTGATGCAATTTATCTGATTGACGCGCGCGGCACGGTAGTAAACGTCAGCCCTTTTAAGCCCGATATCACCGGCCAGGATTTTTCCAGGATGCCCGACGTCCGGATCGTCCTGGCCGAGCACCAGCCGTATACCAGCGGAATATTTGAGAACACGAGCCAGGAAAAGACTATTGCCAATCTTTACCCGGTATTTGTGGATAGTAAATTCGCCGGCATGCTGCGCGCCATAATTTTAGTTGAGAGAATAAGCAGCCTGACCAGCCACATTAACGAGGAGGGCTCCCGCCGCGCCATAATAAGCGATAACCGCGGTATCGTCATCAGCCATCCGGACAAGGCCTACATCGGTAAAGCCACATCCGAAGTATTCTCTAAAGATAAATTCTTTGGTTATGGCCCAGAGCAGGCGGGTTCTATCGCGGAGCGTATGCGGCAGGGGCAGGTTGGCGCCACAGTCGTGGCCAAGACCCTGATCGCCTATTGCCCCGTGCACATAGGCAGTAATTTCTGGTCCATTGCCGTGGCCATGGACTATAGCGTCATTTCCTCGCCCATAATAAAAAATGCCCGGAATAACCTGATATTCGCGGGTTTTATATTCCTGATATTTTTTGCAGCCGGCATGATCTATTACAGGACGCATAAAAAGAAGGATGAGCTTTTGATATCGGCGGCCACACTGGACATTATCAATAAACAGCTGCATCTGGAAATCAAGGAGCGTAAGGAGATCCAGCAGGAACTGCAGGATTACCTCCATGGCGGAAAGAAAAACACGCCGCCGGAATAAAATATTAAAAATATTTTTTGACATTTTCCTATTTTGTGTATAATGAGTATATACCATGCAGGATAATGAGCTCACAAAATTAGAAAATTCGTTATCGGCGTTGAACCCGGGGCACAGCGCTTTAGGAAGCAAGGGCTGCGAAGTCTTTGGTTATGAACTGCTGTTGGACCTTTATGATTGCAAGCCCGGCGCCTGCGATGACCTGGCACTCTGTTACAAGTTTCTTGACGAAATGGTGGGTTATCTGGGTATGGAGAAACAGGCGCCGCCAAACATCTTTTTTACCGACTCCGCGCGCTTCCCGGACAAGGCAGGTCTCTCCGGCTGGGCCCCCTTGGTGGAAAGTTCAATCGTCATACACACCTTGAGCGTAAAAAACTTTATTTCCATTGACATATATTGCTGTAAGAAGTTTGACATAGATAAGGCCGGAGCGTTCGTCCGCAAATTTTTCCTGCCCAAACGCATGGATAAGCAGTTTCTCCTGCGCGGCGTCCATTATTACAAATAACAGGTAAGTGCCTGCCCCGTAAATTTTGTGTCGGACCAAAAATAGGTTGTGAATATATTTGACTTATGAGGCAAAACAGGGTATAATTATTACCTATATAAGGGGGTGAAGACGATTGGTTTTAGTTAAAGAGAAAAAAACAAGCATTATTGATCAATTTAAGGTGCACGCCAGGGATACCGGTTCAGCCGAAGTCCAGATCGCTATCTTGACCGAGAGGATTAATGAGCTGGGGCCCCATTTTAAGCAGCATAAGAAGGATTTTCACTCCCGCCGCGGGCTGCTTTCGCTTGTAGGCAGGCGCCGCAGATTCCTCAACTATCTCAAGAAAAAAGACATCAAAAAATACGAAGAGATGTTGAAGAAACTAAACTTGAGAAAATAACCCTAAGGGAATGTTCCGACTGGTTAAATCGCGAGTTTTTTAAAAATTAAGAGGTTTATATTATGGGTAGTGGTATTTTGAAGGCAAAATTCGGAAAGCAGGATTTTATTTTAGAAACCGGCAGGCTCGCCAAGCAGGCAAACGGTTCAGTGACTGTTACCTACGGAGGCACGGTAGTGCTGGTAACGGCTTGCATGTCCCAGGAGCCGCGCGAGGGGCAGGACTTTTTTCCTCTGACCGTGGAGTATCAGGAAAAGACCTATGCCGCAGGCAGGATCCCGGGTGGTTTCTTTAAGAGAGAAGGAAGGCCTTCTGAAAGCGAAATACTTACCGCGCGGCTGATTGACCGGCCGATCCGCCCGCTTTTCCCAAAGGGCATGTTTAACGACATCCAGGTCATGGCCATTGTGCTTTCCAGTGACGGAGAAAACGACCCTGATATCTATGCCGTGATCGGCTCATCAGCGGCTTTATGTATATCCGACATCCCCTTTGGCGGGCCGTTAGCCTGCTGCCGCGTGGGAAGGGTCAATAACGCTTTTATCCTTAATCCCACATACGCGGAACTAGAACTCTCCGATTTGGACATTATCGTTACCGCCAATAAAAAAGGCATTGTGATGCTGGAATCAAAGGCCAAGGAGATCTCGCAGGAAGATTATATGGCTGCGGTAAATTTCGGCCTGGAAAATCTTCAGCCCATTATTGCCTTGCAGGAAGAATTCAAGCGCCAATTCGGCAAACCAAAAGCGAATATAGAGTATAAAATCATAGACCCCGTACTTATGAAAAAAGTGGAAGAGCTGGCTATGGACAAGCTCAAGGAAGTCTATAAGCTTAGCCAGAAAGAAGAGCGGGAAGAGAAAATGGCCCTTTTGGGCAAGGATCTTGTGAAAAAGCTTACTCCTGACGGCTATGAGGCCGGTGATATCAAGATGGTCCTGGTGGATATAGAAGAGAAACAGGTCAGGAGCCAGATATTGCAGAGCAACACGCGCATAGACGGCCGGGGATTGAAGGACGTCCGTCCGATCACCTGCGAAATATCCGCGCTGCCGCGTACCCACGGTTCAGCTATCTTTACCCGCGGACAGACCCAGAGCCTGGCAGTTACTACTTTAGGCACTGGTCAAGACGAGCAGCTGATTGAAGCGCTGGAAGGTGAAAAGTATAAGAATTTTATGCTGCATTACAGTTTTCCGCCCTTTAGCGTCGGAGAGACTAAGCCTGTGCGCGGGCCCGGGCGCCGTGAGATCGGCCATGGAGCCCTTGCCGAGCGCTCACTTCTTGCGGTCATGCCTACAAAAGAAAAATTCCCTTATACGGTAAGAGTGGTTTCGGAGATTTTGGAATCTAACGGTTCCTCAAGCATGGCCACGGTATGTGCCGCGACCCTTTCTTTGATGGATGCCGGCGTTCCCATAAAAGCTTCGGTAAGCGGTGTGGCTATGGGGTTGATAAAAGAAGGCGGCAAAACCATTATTCTCACTGATATCACCGGGCTTGAGGACCACTTTGGAGATATGGATTTTAAGGTTGCCGGCACAAAGGACGGCGTCACCGCGGTGCAGTTAGATCTTAAGATCGACAGCATTAGCCCGGAATTGCTCAATGATTGCCTGACACAGGCAAATGAAGGCAGGCTCTTTATTTTGGACAAGATGAACGCGGCTCTATCGGCGCCGAGGCAAGAGCTTTCGGCTTATGCCCCGCGCATTGAGGTGATCAAGATCAATCCTGAGAAGATAGGCGAAGTTATCGGCCCCGGAGGCAAGAATATTAAGGCAATCATCGCCTCCACCGGTTGCAGCATAGATATTCAGGATGACGGAACGGTGCTTATCGGTTCAACCGATCCGGCCAAGGCCGCTGAGGCCATCAGACAGATTAAGGCCATCGGTGAGGATGTGGAGATCGGCCGCATATATACAGGTAAGGTAAAAAGGATCATGGCCTTCGGCGCTTTCGTAGAAATCGCACCGCGCAAAGAAGGGCTGGTACATGTCTCCGAGCTCTCCAGCACTTTTGTGAAAAAAGTAGAAGACTTAGTCAAGCTGGGCGATGAGATCAAGGTCAAGGTTATCGGCATAGATGAATTAGGCAGGATCAATCTGAGTAAGAAACAAGCCGAAGAAAAAATCAGCTAACAGTGAAAGAAAGAAGAATTAATGAGGCCAAAGGCGTTATCCTGATAGCGGCCGGGCTCATGGTGTTGGCAAGCCTGATCAGGTTTGACTATCTTGACCTTAGCTTTTATACATCCCTCCCCAATACCCCTCCCGTAAACCTGCTTGGTATATTCGGCGCGTATCTGGGTGGCGCTGTAATATTCTTATTCGGCAGATTTACCGGTTTTCTTATCCCCGCGCTGGTGATATTCTTCGGCATAAAGTTCTTCCGCCAGGAAACCCCCTATCTGGGCATTGCCCGCATCCTCGGCATACTCATCCTGTTTTTTTCCATCTCTACTCTAGTGGGCATGTTTAATACCTTCAATGCCTACAGCAGATTCAATACCGCAGGATTCATCGGATCGTCGCTGTCGCGTTTTATCACTTCGTATTTTTCACCCGTAGGAAGTTTTATCATCCTCGTCACTTTCATTATTTTGTCATTGGCGCTGGTGACCGAGGTTTTGATCTCCTCGTTGTTTAAGGGCCTGGCTGATAAGTTCAAGTTTGTTATGATCCCACTTGCGAATTTCAGGAAACGGCAGAGGTCTCAGATTACCTTGAGGCCAAGAGTGGCCGCGCAGAATCCGGGGCAGGCACAGGGCGCTCTAAAGAAGGAATCTCTCCTGGCGGCAGTTAAGGCCAAGATCGAGCAATTGGACAAGATGCCGCGGCCTTCTCCTAAGATACAGATCAAGTCAAAGTTCGCCCAGGAGGAAGAATTTAAGGCCCGGCCGCAGGAGGTAAAGATCGGCGATTATCACCTGCCGTCCATAGAGCTGATGGATTCTCCGCCGCCGCTGGCGGCCAGGAAGATCGAAGAAGACCTGGAGGCCAACGCGCGCATACTCGAAGATACGCTGGCAGATTTCGGCATCACCGTTAAGGTCACCGATATTGAGCGCGGGCCGGTGATCACCCGTTACGAACTTGATCCTGCACCGGGCGTAAAACTCAACCGCATTGTTACTTTAAGCGACGATATTGCCCTGGCGATGAAAGCCCAGTCGGTCAGGATCATAGCACCCATACCCGGAAAAGCCAGGGTCGGGGTGGAAGTCCCGAATATGCAGAGCAGTTTTGTTTATCTCAAGGAAGTGATTGCTTCTTCGGCTTTCCAGCAGGCAAAATCAATATTGACCCTGGCATTGGGCAAGGATATCTCGGGACAGCCGATAGTCGCGGACTTAGACGATATGCCGCATCTGTTGATTGCCGGCACCACGGGTTCGGGCAAGACGGTCTGCGTCAATTCGCTCATTCTTTCGCTGTTGTTTAAGAACAGCCCCAATGATTTAAAGTTCCTGATGATAGACCCTAAGATGGTGGAGTTGATGCCCTTTAACGGCATGCCGCATATGCTCTGTCCGGTTATAACCGACGCCAAAAAAGCGTCAACGGCGCTGAACTGGGTGGTTAACGAGATGGAAGAGCGCTACCAGCTTCTTGCCAAGGCAGGCGTCAGGAACATCGAATCTTATAATGAAAAACAAGAAAAAATTCCTTATATTATTGTGGTCATTGATGAATTCGCGGATCTGATGAGCGTCTCGCGCGATCAGATAGAAACTGCAATCACGCGCCTGGCGCAATTATCGCGCGCAGTAGGAATTCATCTAATGCTGGCGACACAGAGGCCGTCGGTGGACGTGATCACCGGTGTGATCAAGGCGAATTTGCCGGCGCGTATATCTTTTAAAGTCGCCTCAAAAGTTGATTCGCGCACGGTATTGGATGCCAACGGAGCGGACAAGCTTCTCGGCAAAGGCGATATGCTTTTCCTGCGCCCGGGGGAATCAAAATTGATCCGCATCCAGTGCACGCTGGTCGCTGATAAGGAGATCGAGCGGATCGTGGATTTTATCAAAGCGCAGGCCCAGCCGGTCTACGACGAAGAGATATTAAGGGAAAAGCAAAAGGCGGGCTTGGTTAACGGCGAAAAAGACGACATCTACGAAGAAGCGGTAAGGGTGGTCATGGAAAGTAACCAGGCATCGGTTTCAATTCTGCAGCGCAGGCTGCGCCTGGGTTACACCCGCGCGGCGCGCATCATTGATGTTATGGAGCAGGAGGGCCTGGTCGGCCCTTATGAGGGCAGCAAGCCGCGTAAGATCATCATTGACCGTGAAGCCTGGGTCAAAGAGAATGTTCTTGGGCAGCAACAAGGGAGTTAACGCATAAATGTAGGGACAGGTTTCAAACCTGTCCCTACGGAGATACAGTAGGGGGATTAAAGTATAATGGACGATTTGGGAGCAAAGCTAAAAAAAATACGCATGGAAAAAGGCCTCTCTCTTGAGGAGGTCCAGAAAAAGACCAAGATCCATTTGAATATCCTCAAGGCCATTGAAGGCGAGAGCCTTACTAACCTTAGCCCCGTATACCTGAAGAGTTTCTTGAAGATTTATTGCCGTTTTCTGGGGATAGCCGATGAGGGATGTTCTGTTGTGCTTAAACATTCGCCTAAGCCTGCGGCACAGGAAAAACCGGCCTCCCAGGCAAAGGCGGCATTTAAAAAAGCCACGGAGAAATTAGGTGAGCGCCTGCCCGGGATAGATTTAAAAAAGATATTAATAATTTTAGCCGTCGTTGTATTGTCTGTTATGGTTATTTTTGCTCTGACGCGAATGTTCGGCGCCTGGCGTAAAGCGGCACTGGTGAAGAAGGAAATGGCCTCGGTAATTGTGGTAAAAAAACAGGAAAAGAAACTGCCTGCGCAAAAGACAAAGCCCCGGGTGGCTGCAGTCAAAAGCGCAGACAAGCCGGTCCTGGCCGGCAAAGAATCTCTCTCCTCCGGCATAAGGTTGGGCATCAGGGCAAAGGAGAATTGTTTTATTGTGCTCAAAGTTGACGGCAGGATAGTTTTTCAACGGGTATTGGGCAAGGGCAGGTATGAGAATTGGCAGGCGAAAAATAAAATTGAGCTTTCAGTCGGTGATGCCGCGGCAGTCGAACTGGAAGTCAACGGCCAGCTTTTCCAGAAGATCGGCAGGAAAAAGCAGGCGATTAAGAACATTGTGATCACCAAAGACGGGATGGACATTCCGAATGGCCGGTAATTACGAACGCAAGTTGGGTGTCTTGAGCCTTGGCTGTCCGAGGAACCTGGTGGATACAGAAAACATCGTCGGCAGGCTAATGGCCAAAGGATACAGCGTAGTTGAGATGGATAACGCCCAGACCGCGCTGGTCAACACCTGCGCCTTCATAGATGAGGCTAAGCGCGAGTCCATAGATGCCATCTTGAACCTCGTGGAATTAAAAAAACAGGGGCGGCTGAAGAAAATCGTGGTCTATGGGTGCCTGGCGCAGCGTTACGGCGATGCCTTGCGTAAAGAGTTGCCTGAAGTGGATGCCTTTGTGGGGAGGGTTTCTCTAAACCATTCAAAGGCGCGATATCCCATTAGCCCGAAGCATTTTGTCTACCTTAAGATCTGCGAAAGCTGCCTGAATAATTGCAGTTTCTGCGTTATTCCCAAGATCAAGGGGAAATTTTCCAGCCTGGATATGCAGGCTGTATTAAATAAGGCCCAGGAGCTTGACCGCCAGCATCCGTCGGAAATGAATATCATCGGCCAGGACACCAGTGCCTGGGGCATGGATCTTTATGGCACACTGAGGCTTCCGGAACTTCTTAATTCGCTTGCCGCCCGTCTTAAGAATACCGTTTGGCTAAGACTCCTTTATTTGTATCCCAGCCGCGTAACTGATGAGCTGTTAAAGGTGATCAGAGATGAGCCTAAGATTTGCAAATATATTGACTTGCCCATCCAGCATGTAAATGCCCGGATATTAAAGCTGATGAATCGTAAGACTTCCACAGCCGATATCCTTAAGGTTATTGAGAGAGTCAGGAAAATTATTCCCGCGGCCGCTATCAGGACATCTGTAATCGTGGGTTTTCCGTCGGAGACGGAAAAAGAATTCGCCCAGCTGATGGAATTTTTACAGGTTGCCAGGTTTGAGAGGCTGGGGGCGTTTATTTATTCCCGCGAAGAAGGGACAGCGGCCCACGGTTTTAAGAAACAGGTGCCGCGCAAGGTTAAAATTGAGCGCTTTGACAGGATCATGTCTTTGCAGCAGGAGATCTCGCGGGAGTTTAACGCCAAGTTTATCGGCAAGACAGTAAATGTTTTAATAGACGAGCCGGAAGGCAAAAATTATCTGGGGCGCACTGAATTTGACGCGCCTGAAGTTGACGGGACAGTCTTTATAAAGTCAAGCAGGACATTAAAACCGGGTGATTTCGTAAAGGCAAGAATAACTGATACCTTAGAATACGACCTGGTAGGAGAGGTTTAAAGGATGAATATCGCTAACCGTATCACCATGGCGCGCATAGTGCTTACGTTTGTGTTTATGTTTTTTCTGTTCTGCCACGGGCTCTGGGCAAAAGCAATAAGCCTGGTTGTTTTTATGCTGGCGGCACTCTCGGATTTCTTAGACGGGTTTATCGCCAATAAAAGGAATATGGTTACGGATTTCGGCAGGCTCATGGACCCCATCGCCGACAAGATCCTGGTCTTGGCCGCGTTTTCCGCTTTTGTCCAGCTTCAGATCATCGAGGCCTGGATGTTTATGATCATTGTTTCGCGCGAGATCCTGATCACATCGCTTAGGTTGTTTGCGCTCAATAAAGGCAAGGTGCTTTCCGCGGCCCGCGCGGGAAAGCACAAGACGGTATCTCAAATGCTGGTCATCTTTACCATATTGGGTTTTATTGTGCTCAAGGAATCGATGTTGACTTATTCTACCTGGAACCCGCTTTGGGAAAAGGTTTTCCGCCAGGGCATCTATGTGTTGATGTTGATTACTGTAGGCCTGACACTTTATTCAGGTATTTCTTATCTTTGGGAAAACCGCAAGATAATCGCGATGATGTAGATGCCATTTATCACTCGGGTTGTAAGCACATTTTTCTTTATCGGGTATTTTCCTTTCTGGCCGGGTACTTTAGCGAGCCTGGCCGGCCTCTTTATGTTTTACCTCTTAAGAGGTAACCCCGTTTTATTGATCGCGGCAGCGGTATTTTTTTGCGTCCTGGGGTTTATTTTTAGCGGCAGGGCAGAGAGGATGTTCGCCAAATTGGACGCTCCCTGCATCGTTATCGACGAAGTGGCGGGTATGCTTTTGAGCTTTATCTTTATTCCTTACAGCCTGCCAACGGCGGCAATCGGTTTTTTATTATTCCGTATTTTTGATTCCATAAAGCCGTATCCGGCAGGCGCTTTGCAGGAATTAAAGGGGAGCGCCGGCATCATGTGCGATGATATTGCGGCGGCGCTTTACACCAATATTATACTTCAGCTGGTTTTAAGATTCTCTTCTTTCTGAGCGGCGTAGACGGGCCCCTTAGGGGAGAGGGTGCTTTTAAAAAGGGTAAGTTTTGATATATTGAATACGAGATTAAGTTTGGCAAGATTTTGAGCCTGATCCGCCAACGCGTGCGTCAGGTTTTTCCGTTTAGAAGGGGAGCGCACCCTGCCGATAGTGATGTGGCTGGCAAAGGCGCGTTCGTCTTTTGCGAGTCCGAGTTTGGATAATCTGTCTTCTAAGTCCCGCGCGATTTTTTTTGTTTGAGTGTCACCCTCGCTTATCCCTACCCAGATCACTCGCGGATAATCTACATTTGGGAAGGCGCCACACAGGCCGATGACCGCCCTGAAGGGTTGGTTGTCCGCGGCCGCGGCGCCAAGTGCCGCGCCTATTTTTTCTCTTAAGACATCGTCTATGTCGCCGAGGAATTTCAGGGTCAAGTGGATGTTCTGTCTTTCCACCCATTTGACGTCGGCGCCGCTGGCCTTCAATTGATCCTGTAGCTTAGCCAGGATGCTTCTGATATTCTCCGGTATTTCAATCGCAATAAATGCTCTCATATATAAAGGGGACGTTCCCCAAGGTGCCACCCTTTTGGATTATAAGTGACAGAGCTGCAATGCTTTAATCGCGGCCTTTTTTCTTACTGCGTCGCGATCGCCGGTGAAATGAAACTCCTTGCAGATAGACCTATTTTTTCTGACCATGGCGATAAAGACTGTGCCGACCGGCTTTTGTTTTGAACCGCCGGTTGGGCCGGCGATGCCGGTGATGCCGATGCCAAGGTCGGCGCCGCTTATGCGCCGGATAGACTTAGCCAGTAGAGAGGCTGTTTTAGCCGATACTGCACCTTCTTCGGTAAGTACCTTCGCGGGTATTTTCAAGATATTCTTTTTGGCAAGATTACTGTAGGCGACGATCCCCAGGAGGAAGAAACGCGAGCTTCCTGGAAGGTCGGTAAGCAGCTTGGAGACCAGGCCCCCGGTGCAGGATTCGGCAACGGCAACGCTCAATTTGTTCTTAAGCAGGAATTTATGGGTAATAGCTGCAATATTGCGTTTCATGACCAATATTATAGGGGCAAATTGCCGCCTTGACAAGACAAGTTTTTATGTTATAATCTATAATGTTAATCTTCGGGGCAGGGTGAAATTCCCGACCGGCGGTTGCCCACAAGGGCACACCGGCGTTTCCATTAACGCCGGGTGTAAAGTCCGCGAGTCCGCCATGAAACGTGGCGGACACGAACTGGTGTTATTCCAGTACCGATAGTATAGTCTAGATGGAAGAAGATTAAAAGCACTGTCCCCCGGAGATTATTGTCGGGGGTTTTTTCTTGATGAGCGCATTTAATACGATTCCGGAAATTTTAGAGGACCTGAAAAACGGCAAGGTGGTTGTGGTCGTTGATGGCGAGGATCGCGAGAACGAAGGCGACCTGGTTGCGGCCGCGACTTTCGCCAGCCCACAAGTCATAAACTTTATGGCTACCTATGGCCGCGGCCTGATCTGTGTGCCGATGGAAGCAGAGCGGCTGCGTCAACTCCAGCTGGAGCCGATGCTGGCGGCCGGCAGCTTTAATAAAGAAGATCCTTTTAAGACCGCCTGGATGATCTCAGCGGACGCTGCCGCAGGCATTACTACCGGCATATCCGCATATGATCGCAGCCGCACCATAGAGATTTTGCGTGATCCGCGTTCAAAACCCGAAGACCTGATCAGGCCGGGGCACATTTTTCCTTTGCGCGGCAGCCGAGGCGGCGTCCTGGTCAGGGCCGGTCATACCGAGGCCACCATAGATTTGATGAAATTGGCCCGTCTTTACCCCGCAGGCGTTATCTGCGAGATCATGAATGAAGACGGTTCCATGGCGCGGCTTGAGCAATTGATGGCATTTGCCGTCAGGCATAATTTAAAGACCTGTTCCATTGCAGGCATCATTGAATACCGCAGGCGTTCGGAGAAACTGATCGAGACGGCAGCACATGCTTCTCTTCCTACGGAATTCGGCGAATTCAAATTAGCTTTGTACCGTGACTTGATAAACGACAAGGTCCATGTCGCTCTTACTATGGGGGATTTATTGACGCAGCCGGTTTTGGTGCGCGTGCATTCCGAATGTCTTACCGGCGACGTGTTCGGATCCCTGCGCTGTGACTGTGGCAGGCAGTTAAAGACCGCGATGCGCCTTATCGGCGCGGAAAAAAAAGGGGTTATCCTTTATATGAACCAGGAAGGCCGCGGCATAGGTTTAGTGGATAAGATCCGGGCCTATGACCTGCAGGAAAAAGGCATGGATACGGTGGAGGCAAATGAGGCGCTGGGCCATGCCGCTGACCTGCGCGATTACGGCATAGGCGCGCAGATCTTAGCCGACCTGGGCCTTAAGGAGATCAGGCTCTTGACCAACAACCCGCGTAAGATAGTGGGGCTTGAAGGTTATGGCCTGCGCGTGGTGGAACGGGTGGCGCTTGAAGTTGAGCCCAATCCGGAGAATTACCGTTATTTAAAGACGAAAAAAGAAAAATTAGGGCACGATTTAAAAATTATTTAACCACATATCTGCGTAGGGGCGGGTTTGAAACCCGCCCCTACAGAACCCAGGGAGGAACAAATGCCAAAGAATATGGAAGGTAACCTTATCGCAAAGGGCAAGAAATTCGGTATAGTCGTTTCACGCTTTAATGATTTTGTAACCAAGGAACTTGTCTCGGGATGCCTGGATACTTTATTGCGCCACGGCGCCGAAGATAAAGACATTGCCGTAGCCTGGGTGCCGGGAGCATTTGAGATCCCGCTTTTGGCGCAGAAACTAGCCGTCTCCAAAAAATATGACGCGGTTATTTGTTTAGGCACGGTTATACGTGGTGCCACCCCGCATTTTGATTATATTGCCGCCGAAGTCAGTAAAGGCATTGCCCGCGTTTCCCAGGATACCGGATTACCGGTTATCTTCGGTGTGATCACCGCCGACACTATTGAACAGGCCATTGAGCGCGCCGGAACCAAAGACGGCAACAAGGGCCGTGACGCGGCCCTTTCGGCCATTGAGATGGTTGATCTGTTAGGGAAAATATAATCAGATGCGTAAGCGC
>Ga0105164_10001807_pt1 | contig 13507 bp, 16 predicted proteins | sample VDWuncwatermetaG_FD_89674 | JGI IMG/M metagenome (GOLD analysis project Ga0105164, IMG submission 89674) | Wastewater microbial communities from Netherlands to study Microbial Dark Matter (Phase II) - VDW unchlorinated drinking water | ecosystem: Environmental > Aquatic > Freshwater > Drinking...
AACGAAATTTTCAGATTTTGAGCGAGGCGAAGCAAAAATTTTGAGGCATATACAGGTATCTGGCGAAAAATTTTTGCAAAGCCGTAGCCAAAATATGGAAATTGCAGTAGAAAAGTTATTACGTAGCAGGTCTAATACTTTTTATTATAAATCAATAAAAGCCAAAGGAGGGAATCGGTCACAAATAATTTACTCGCCGCCGCTCGTAAATTTTCGCGACCCCGCCTCGCGGCTTCGCCGTGCTCGGCTCAGCATCGCTGCGGCTTTCGATTCCCTCACGGCAAGTGAAGCAGTTCACTTGCCTCATTGTCTCACCTCATGAGCCAAAGGAGGGAATCGAACCCTCGACTTCAGTCTTACCAAGACTGCGTTCTGCCACTGAACTACTTTGGCAAAAAATATGGGCACACCAGGACTTGAACCTGGAACCGCGGAGGTATAAGCTCCGTGCTCTGCCAATTGAGCTATATGCCCAATCATATTTATTTTACTCCTCATTAACTATGATGTTTATGATATATTTGGTTTATTCGGCAAAAAAAAGTTATTTTTTATGCCTCGCTGATAAACATAAATTCAATGCTCTTCTAAATCGAGCTGCGCACCCGCGCTGTTTTAAATTTACATCAAATTTTTAGTTAATTTAAGTTTTTTAACAAAAACAGTGGAGTAATGAAGATCAGCCGTTTCTTAATTAAATTTTAAAAAACACTTAACTTCATTTCATCAATTCTTCAAATTCTTCTCTTTCTATTGTTTCTTTTTCAATTAAAGTATTCGCGGCTTTATCTAAAAATAATCTTTTTTCCGTTAAAATCTTTTGAGATGTTTTAAACGCTTCCTGCATAAAATTCATTACTTCGCCGTCTATTATCCGCGCTATCTCTTCCGAATGCTTTCTTTCAGTCCCTAATTCTTTGCCCAAAAAAATAATATCTTCGTCTTCACTCCAATAAACAGGTCCTATTTTTTCCGACATTCCATATTTTGTAACTAAACTTCTCGCTATCGCGGTAGCTTTCTTTAAATCATCGGAGGCGCCTGTGGTTATATCATTAAATACTAATTTTTCAGCGACATAACCGCCTAATGCCACAGCAAGTTCCGAAAGAAAATGTTTTTTTGAAAAAAGATGCTTGTCTTCTATCGGAAGTTTTAATGTATATCCTGCGGCTCTTCCACGCGATATTATTGAGACTTTATGCACTGGGTCGGTGTGCGGTAAAAACGCGGAGGCTACAGCGTGCCCGGCTTCGTGATACGCGGCTATTTTCTTTTCTTCAATTGTCAAAAGATGGCTTTTTCTCTCCGGGCCAAGCAAAACCTTTTCAATTGAATTTATAAGGTCTAATTGGCTCACTTTTGTTCTTTCATTTCTCGCCGCAAGTATTGCCGATTCATTAGCTAAATTTTCCAAATCGGCGCCTGAAAATCCCGGTGTTCGTTCCGCAATTTGCCTTAAATTTACGCCGTCTTCCATCTGTTTGTTTCTTACGTGAATTTTCAAAATTTCTTCTCTTGATTTTAAGTCCGGCATATCTAAGATAACTCTTCTGTCAAACCTTCCTGGACGAAGAAGCGCGGGGTCTAAAACATCGGGGCGATTAGTAGCCGCCATTACTATCACACTTTCATTTGTTTCAAAACCATCCATTTCAACGAGTATTTGATTTAAGGTTTGCTCCCGTTCATCATTCCCTCCTCCTAAACCCGCGCCTCTATATCTTCCTACAGCGTCAATTTCATCTATAAACATAATAGAAGGCGCGGCTTTTTTAGCATCCTGAAAAAGCGAACGGACACGGCTCGCTCCGACTCCTACAAATAGTTCAACAAATTCTGACGCCGACAAATGAAAAAACGGCACATCCGCCTCCCCTGCCACGGCTTTCGCAAGTAATGTTTTCCCTGACCCGGGCGGACCTATAAGCAAAACGCCTTTTGGAATTTTTGCGCCAATAGTTAAAAACTTCTTGGGATTTTTTAAAAAATCGACTATTTCTATAAGTTCTTCTTTTGCTTCTTCCACTCCCGCCACATCTTTAAATTTAACTTTTTCTTTCTTGTCATCCGGCATTATTACTCTCGCTTTTGATTTACCAAAACTAAACGCCTGAAAACTGGTGCTTTTTACCTGCCGCGAAATAAGCCAAAAGAAAAAAAGAATTATAAGAAACGGCGCTAAAATCGGAAAAATAATTCCGAGCCAATATGAAAATCCGGATTCTTCCTTTATTTCAATTTTCACTTTTGCCAAATTTTCTTTAGAAACTCCGTAGTTTAAAAATGTTTCTGAAAGAGAACTTTCCAGCTCTTTTTTTGAAATCGCCTTATCGCCATTTAAAAAAGAAATAAGAAGCCGGTCGCCTCCGACTTCTATTTTTTCCACCTTTCCATTTGTTATGCCGTGTGCGAGTTCAGAAAGAGGAATAATATTTTCTTTATTCTTAAATTCCGCGGCAAAAGAATAAACAAGAACAAGCAAAAGAAATATTGCCGTAGCGGTTAAAATATTTTTTGAAAATAGTTTCATGCGCGCTATTTAGTTTCCTCAATAAAATTAAAAGTTAAACGATGCTCTTCAGGCGAAAAAAAAGAAATTTGAAAAAGATAACTTTTGCCAAGTTCTAATTTTGTTTTCATTTGTTTTTCGTTTCCGAATTGCGAAATGTGGACAAGACCGGCCACTCCCTCTCTTACGCTTATAAGCGCTCCATGTTTATTAAAACGAATAACAACACCTGGGACAATATCTCCTTTATGATACTCGTCTTTCACCTCTTGCCACGGATCGGGCTGCAGCGCTTTTATGGATAAAGAAATTTTATTATTTTCAACTTCTATTACCTTTGCTTTTACCTTGTCTCCTATTTTAAAAAGCTCGGACGGATTTTCCACAAGTGACCAATTAAGTTCTGAAATATGAACCAGCCCCTCCAATTTCTCGTCAATTTTTACAAAAATTCCAAAATCAACTATACCTGAAACCTCGCTTTCTATCACATCTCCAGCATTATATTTTGAAATAATTTTTTCCGTGTTTTCATCCCGCACGGCTTTTTCCGAAAATATTAAAGCGCTTTCTTTTTGATTTACATCCGTAATAACTACTTGTATGGTCTGTCCTATTATTTTTTTCAACTCTTCAACGATTTTACCTTTATCTCCGCCTTCAACGCGCGGATAATGATTGGCTTTAAGATTTGAAGTCGGCAAAAATCCGGAAAGAGTATTCCATACGAGTATTAGTCCGCCTTTATTCGCTTCAACAACCGCGGCATTTACCGGAACAGATTGTTTCCTCAAATCCTCAACTTCGCGCCACACGGCATCTTTACTCGCTTCTTTTAAAGAAAGCCCTACACAGCCGTTCACATCGTTAAATTCCAAAATTTTCGCGGTTATTTTATCTCCCGGCATAAGAGACTTAACTATTTCTCTTGCCTCAATATAATCCCTGCCAAATACAATGCCAGTCGCAAAACCAATATCTATATAAAGAGAAAGTTTTCCTTTTCCTAAAACGGTTCCCTGAATAAGGTCATCATTTTTATAACTCTCGCAGGGTATATTTTGCAGCAAATAGTCCATTACCTTGTACTGTTTTTTTACTTCTTCAATAAATATCTTCATAAACGGATAATAACAAAAACTTTTAAAAATTACAACAGCGTCCCTTGAATATCGTTTTGAATCTTGTACGCGCCATCTGTAATCTTCGCTTCCAAAATCCTTGATATTTGAAAAATTCTCGCTTCTTTTCTTAAATGACAATATCCTTGAACGGAAGAATTATTAATGCTATAAATATCAACTAAACGCAAATTTTTTACCGTGTCAATTTTTTTTTGGGGAATTCCCGTTACATAATCAATTTCCACAGATTTTCTTTCATTAAACGCTTCTTCCAAAATTTCCCTGATATTTTTCTGCTTTTCGCGCGACCAAAAAACTGGAATCGCCTTTTTTTCTTTTCCTCTGTTTATAAAAAATATGTGGGCGTTTTTTTTGCCGTATTCATAAACATTTTTTGTTATTAAAACATCAAGCGCGCAATATTTTTTAATATCTTCCATATTTCCTTCTTTATACCATTTTATGGCTTGCAGCCCGTCCGCGCTCTTTTTAGTTCCCAAAGTGGCGCTCGCGATGTTATCAAGCGAAATCCTGAATCCCGCTCCGCTTTTTACGTCATCCATCAAATCCAAAGAAACAATATTATCCAAATTAAAATTGTAGTGTTTCAATATCGGAACATCAAATCCATTGCTATTAAATCCTATCAAGGTCTCGGCTCCGTCAATCATTTTTTGAAAATCGCGGACATTTTTTTCTTCAAACACGAATGTTTTGTCATAATTATAAGAATAAGCCGCGAGGACCGAGAGGCCGAGCAAATGCAAATTTTCTCTTCCTCCTACTTCGTCAAAACTCTTCTGAGTTTCAATATCAAAAACAATAACATCTTTCATAGATTAAATATTAAAATTATAGATTAGAAATTAAATTACCGCGCTTTTATTGCGCTTTAATAAAGACTTTATTTAAAAATTTAACAAGACGAGATTTTTTTCTTGCCGCGGTGTTTTTTTTAATCACCCCTATTTTTACGGCTTTATCAAACGCCTTATAAGCCAAAGGCAATAATTTTAAACCTTTGTCTTTATCCTTTTCTTTTACCGCAACTCTTATTTTTTTCAAAACAGCGCGAGTCGCGTCTTTTCTTTTTTGATTGATTTTCTTTCTTCTTAAAGACACTCTCAACGCTTTTTTAGCTGATTTTATTATTGGCATAAAAACACTATATCAAACTCATTTGAAAAATACAAGAGTTTTTGCTATTATGCAAAATATGAAGATTAAATATCTAAAATTTCCTTATATTTTTGCGGCAGGATTCATAATCGTTTTGTTTCATATATTATTTTTAATTTTAGGGAATTATTATCATTATCAAATATGGCAAGCTGACACCTTACTCCACTTAAGCGGCGGATTTCTTATAGGCCTTTTTGTTTTATGGTATTTATTTAACCACTCAAATTTTATCGCGGAAAAAGAAAAACTGCCGCTCTACATTATAATAGTGGCTGTTATAAGTTTCACGGCTTTAATAGGAGTGCTTTGGGAGTTTTATGAATTTATTTTAGACAAAATAACTGGCTACAAAAGTTATTCCGTGGCAGTAATAAAAGCGAATTTGGCTGACACGATGAGCGATTTATTTTTTGACTTAATAGGAGCCGCGGCAAGTAATGTATTTTTAAAATTCAGAAAAAAGAATTAAAATTAAAATAAACCTACTGCTTAAAGATTTTCTGTCAGCAAAATTAAAAGAATTTTGAGCGAGACGAAATGAAAATTTTGAAGCATATACAACGTATCTGCTGAAAAATTTTCATAAAGTCGTAGCCAGAATTATTGAATTTTGGTAAGAAAAATCTTTAAGCAGTAGGTCTAATGTCTTACACAAGAAATTATGAACGAAACATTGTTAAAAATAGAAAATTTAGAAATATCTTTTAATGGAACAAGCGAACCCGTAGTGCGGGATGTTTCTTTTGAATTAAAAAGAGGCGAGGCAATAGGTGTAATAGGCCCGAACGGTTCAGGTAAAACAACTGTTCTTCATGCCATTTTAAACATTATTCCATATAAAGGAGAAATAAAATTTTATGAGTCAATTGATAAAAACGACGAAATAGGATACCTTCCTCAAAAACTTGAAATAAACAAAAGCATTGCGTTGTCAGTAAATGACTTTTTAAAACTTAATTTAAACGGCAAAAACAAAATAGCGGACAAAGGCGGAAAAATAAAAAAAATGCTTGAATTTCTCCACAGCGAAAATCTTTTAGACAGGCAGTTAATTTACCTGTCGCGCGGCGAAGTCCAAAGAGTGCTTTTCATCGCAAGTTTGTTGAACGAGCCAAAAATTTTACTTTTAGACGAACCAACTACGGGCGCTGACCCAACCGCTGAAGAAACAATTTACAACCACATCACTGAACTTAAAGAAAAAGGCGAAGTGGGAATAATTTTTGTTTCACACGATTTAAACATCGTCCACAAATTGGCAGACAAAGTTCTTTGCCTCAATAAAAAAATGCTGTGCTTCGGAGCGCCACGCGAAGCATTCAACGAATCCAACCTTATTAAGTTATACGGAGAAAATATGAAATTATATGAACATGAGCATAAAAATATTTACTAACCCTGATTTTATAATTTTCGGCAGCGGAATTTTACTTGCCGTCACGGCTTCTTTTCTCGGCGTTTTTCTTATTTCAAGAAAAATGGCTTTAATTTCAGACGCCTTATCCCATGTCGCGCTTCCCGGAATAGGCATTGCTTACATTCTAAATTTTGATATTTTCTTGGGAGCGATATTAGTTCTTGCTCCAGTTCTTTTCCTGCTCATATTAATTGAAAGAAAAACTAAACTTGATTTTAACTCTCTTATTGGAATAATTTTCGCCTTGTCTATCGCAATTGGCGCGTTTATCCTGCCAAACGAAGAATTATTGGAAGGTCTTTTTGGAAACATAAGAGAACTTTATATCCGCGATTTTATTCTAATTGCCTTATTTTCCTCGTTTATACTCGTTTTCCTTATTAAATATTACCGTGAACTTATGCTAATAAGTTTTTCAGAGGAATGGGCAAAAATAAAAAGAATAAATATTTTCTACTTAAATGTAATGTTTTTTTTAGCCACAGCGCTTGTAATTTCTCTCGGCATAAAACTAATTGGAGCGCTTCTTATAAGTTCGCTTCTTATAATCCCGGCTTCAAGCGCTCTTAATCTCGCCAAAAACGCAAAACAAATGATTTTTTTCAGCGTTATTTGCGGCGCGCTCGGCATTACTTTTGGTCTTTACTTCGCAAAAACGGCAAACATATCATCTTTCACGGGACCTATAATAATAATTTCAGAAACAATAATTTTCACCTTAACTTTGATTTTAAAGAGGTTTAGGAAGATGTAGATAAAAAAATGTGGTATTTTATTATTTTCCTAAAAATAGTGTTCAAAACTCTCTTTAAAATTACCTTCATTACAACGAGGACAAATAATATCTTCCAAACTCCTAAAAAACATCTTTTTGTTGTTACATTCTGGACATTTTATTTCAATTTCTTTTATTTTAGGAATATAAATTGAATCATAAAATATGGGGTCGGATAAAAATGCTTTCAAACGAACCCATAAACTAACTTTGGGCGTTTTTTCTTTACAATGTTTATAATAAGGAATTTCATATTCATTTGTAATTATATCAAATACTTTATCGCATTTATCGCAATACGCACTGCTTCTGTGTCCATATATACCGCTTTCCCTTGCCTCTTTTGAGACGGGCACAGTAGGACCATAACTTTTTATATTTCCATTTTTATCACGGTAAAAATTCCAAGACCCTGACATGATAATTTCATAGTTACATTTTTTACATTTATTACGCGAATAAGACACGCCCATATTATTGTTTATTTTTGTAAGTTAAGCAATCTTTTTTTATCGGACACTTTTCGCATAACGGTCTACTTTTACAAATTGTTCTGCCAAAATGCCAAAATATTCTGTCTAATTCCCCTGGTGAATAACCGCTTTCACAAGATAATTTTACAATTAAATTTCTTAAGAACAAATAGTTTTTCTTATTGCCTGGATTAGTGCCAAAATTAAAATCGCCATACCCATAAACCAACAAACCTGTCCTTAGCAAAACATCCACGATATGAAAATCAATAGCGGGATAATCTTTTAAAAAACAACTTAAAGCTAAATCCCTAACTTTAAAACCCACTCCTCTAATATTCAAAACCTCATCTTCTATAAAATTATTTTTAAAATCATTTTTTGCTTTGTTTAAATATCTACCCCAATCGCTATTAAGTTCTTCAAGAAATAATTTTTTAAATTTCAAAATAATTTCTACCCCTCTTTGTTGTAAAGAATAACCAATTATTATTAATATTTCATCAATATTTTTATTGGTTACATCATTAAAACTTCTAACACGGCTTTCTAAATGTTCGTACAATCTACCAGCAACATTACCGCTAGTACGCTGCATCAATAAACAAGTGATATAAGTGTTAAATTTACCAATATCGTTTTTAGAATTATTTAATTTTAATTCCTCCAAATAACTTAAACGCCATTTTTCAATACTTTGTATCGCTGTTTTTCCTAACACGGGACGAATAAAATCACCAGTAAATGTCGCTTCAATAGGTAAAATCTTTTTTAATATTTTTTTAATTTCCGGCAATTTTAAATTCATAAATTTAATTTAGTGTTAATTATGTTCATTGGTCTAAACATAATTAAAATATTTATTGATAAATATCATGATTTCCCGCCGAATGAAAATAAATTGTATTATTTTTTCCAAACTCAAAAATAATTCTATATTTATATCCAACGGAAAACGACCAAAATTCTTTAAGACGTCCATGTAATTTATGAGGGTATAAAACAGGATCAAACGGATTTTTTCTAAATATTTCTTCTTTTTCTTCAGCTGAAATTTTTATGTTTTTAGGAAATTTCTTGTATTCTCTTAAAAACTTAGAGGTATAAATTATTTTCATAAAAAACGGCAAAAAAAAACTATCGCAAGTCCTTTAGTGACTTTAAAACCCTTCCTTTCCCTTCTGCGGCTTCTTTCTGACTTTTTCTTAATTCTTTTAAAACTTGTTCTTCTTTCCATGCACGCAAAAGATAACGAAAAAATTCGCTTCTTGTAGCATATTGCCCATCTTTTACCGCAATATCCACTTCATTTTTTAATTTCGCGGGCAATGATATGTTTAAAACCTTTCTCATATCTAAATTGTAATATTTTGTATTACAAAGTCAATATCAATGTTTAATTTACAAAAATACTGCTTTCGTAAATATCACTTTTCCTTTCCGACTCTTTCCGTGTATTCTCCGGAATTGGTGTTCACGCGCACAATATCGCCCGCTTCAATAAAAAAAGGCGTTTGAACAGTAAGACCGTTTTCAAGAATAACCGTCTTCCCTCCTCCAGAAGAAGTATTGCCCCGTATTACAGGAGGCGCTTCTATAACCTTAAAATCCATTTTTATCGGAAGTTTTACTCCTATAATTTTTTCTTTAAATTTTTCCGCAATAATAATAGTATTCGGCTTTAAATATTTCATAGCGCCTGCCAAAATTTCTTCGCTTATCATAAATCTCTGTTTTGGATCTCCTTTTTTAGTGAACCAATATTCTCCGCGGTTAGAATAAATAAAATTAATTTCTTCTTTTTCAATTTCCACTTCTTCAAATGTTTCATTTTGATGAAAATTCCTTTGAACTATTTTTCCGCTGATTAAATTTTTTATTTTAGTCTGCGCAAGCGGCTTCCTTTGTTGCATACGCAAAAACTGGTAATCCAAAACTTGATACGGATCGCCTTCTAAAATAAAAACAGTACCTTTATTTAAATCGGAGTATGAAAGCATAATAAAATTAAAATTGATAAATAAAATTTATTTTGTATTATATAAATAATATGGAAAAAATCAAATATATTCCTACAATCGGTCTTGAAATACACATAGAACTTAAAACAAAAACAAAAATGTTTTGTTTTTGCCTAAACGACCTTTATGAAAAACATCCCAATACAAATGTATGCCCAATATGTTTCGGGCACCCAGGCACACTTCCTGCTACAAACAAAGAAGCTATAAAAAAAGTTTTAAAATTAGGACTCGCGTTAAAATCAGAAATTCCCGACTTTTCCCGTTTTGACAGAAAACATTATTTTTATCCAGACTTACCAAAAGGATACCAGATTTCACAATATCAATATCCGTTAGTAAAAGGAGGCTATTTGGAAATTCCCCTTTTTCGCCAAGGCTGTGAAGGACAAAATACATTCAAAAAAATTTGCCTTACAAGAATTCATCTTGAAGAAGACACGGGGAGTTTAGAACACAAAGAAGACGCAAGTTTAGTTGATTTAAACCGCGCGGGCGTGCCTCTTATGGAGCTTGTCACGGAACCAGATTTAGCTTCCGCTTACGAAGCAAAAAAATTCGCCGAAGAACTGCGGTTAATTCTCCGTTATTTAGAAATATCAGACGCAAATATGGAAATGGGACAAATGCGAATTGAAGCGAACATTTCAATAAAACCGGAAATACAGAAAAAATTAGGAACAAAAGTTGAAATTAAAAATTTAAATTCTTTTAATTCTGTTTTTAAAGCTGTTGATTACGAAATAGCGCGTCAGACGGAAATTTTGGAAAAAGGAGAAATAATTATACAAGAAACACGCGGTTGGCACGATACTAAAGAAATAACTTTTTCCCAAAGATCAAAAGAAGAAGCCGAGGATTATCGGTATTTTCCGGAACCAGACTTGCCGTGGCTTAAAGTAAAAGAAATATTTGATTTAGAAAAAATGAAATTAGAAATTCCGGAACTTCCAAAAGAAAAAAGAGCACGGTTTAAAAACGAGTTTAAAATTAAAGACGAGCAAATTGAAACTTTTATTTCAGAAAAGCAACTCGCGGATTATTTTGAACAAGTTGTGTCAGAACTTATCGCGTGGTTTGAAACCGAGAAAAACGCGGAGCGCAACATAGAATCAATAGATAAACTTACAAATCTTGCCGCGAATTATTTTACTTCCGATTTAATAGGGATAATGAAAGAAAAAAATCTCATAATAAACGAACTAAGAATAACTCCGGAAAATTTCGCGGAACTCATAAAAATGCTGGGAGAAAATAAAATTTCTTCGCGCGGGGCAAAAGATATTTTGTTTCAAATGGTAGAAATAGGCGAAGATCCTTCCGTTCTAGCGGAAAAATTGAATTTAACGCAAGTTAATGATGAAACGGCGCTTTATGAAATCGCGCGAAAAATTATTGAGGAAAATCCAAAAGCCAAATTAGACTTTAAAAACGACAACCAAAACTCTCTACAGTTTTTAATGGGACAAATGATGCGCGAAACTCGCGGCAAAGCCAACCCAAAAATAGCGCAAGAAATAATCAAAAAAATTTTAGAGAATTAAAAATAAGGTGAACAATAAATAAAACTTCTATAACAATAATTTTACATATTACCATTATTAAATGAAGAATAGAGTTTAAAGAACGCGCTATTCACGAAGACGACGAAATACATATTCGCATATTTAAAGCTGTGGCTGAAATTCTTAATAAAAACGGAGTTTCATTATAAAATATTTTTTAATTTAAAATAAAAGCCGACTCAAATTTTGAGACGGCTGTTTTTGATTCCATATTTCATAAAACAAAATAAGGAGTTATAAAAATTTAATTTCCTATTTTTAAAATTTGATCTTTTGCGTTTATTTTTACTGCAAGTTCTTCCGCCTTTTCGCGCAATTTCCTTCCTGGCAACGGATTGCCCATTTCAAGCCAATCTACTAAATTAGCGCAATGTTTATAAATCCTCACGACTTGTTGAAGATTAGTTTCCTCAACTTGTTCCGCGATTTCAAGCGCGTCATTTACATATCTTTGAGTTTTCATCTGATTTCCATAATGTTTATATATTTCAGCCAATCCAATATTTAACAAACAAAGAGTATGCGTTTCAACTTTTGATTTTAAAAGTCCCACCTTAATACACTCGCCCGCCTCCAAATATCTGCCACGCTTACGCAAAATACTTTGTCTAATATCACACATTCCAGTAGTCATATTTTTATAACCGCCGCTTAATTTAAAAACTTTATTTGATAAAAAAAGCATTCTTATATTACACCAATAAGCAAGTATGCCCCAAGTAAAACAAAATAACGGTAATTTTATCAATAAAAACCTTCGCGATTTAAAGATTTTCTTAAATTGAGCGTAAGCAGTTCCTACTATGCTATAATAAGTGCTTGAAAGCGCTGAATATCCTTGCGCTTTTATTTTGTTGTCATTTGATTTTATCCTTTTTCTTTCCTTACGGTTTGACTTAAAAAATAAACTTAATTTCTCTATAAATGAATCTTTATTCCAGCTTAAATCATAAATTTTATCCATTCTTACCTCCTTTTATCCATTTTTTAAATTTTCAAAGAGCAAAAAATAACTTCATAATATACAATATATGATACTCAAAATAAAATTTTTTGCAAATTATAATCTGAAAAAGTCTTGTATAGAAAATTATGATATAATTCCTAAAAAACCTTATAAAATATATAAAATTAAGTAAATTTAATATAAAGGAATTTAGTAAAAAATGATTTTTAATTATTTTTTTGATTGATATATTGCATATCAATAAACCTCTTGTTTGAATTTAAAAATTTCTAAACTTTCTGAAATTCTTTTAGGGTAATTATTTTATCAAACAAAGTGCCATCGCGGTAGACGGTGAGCGTGATTTCATCGCCAACTTCGCGGTCGCACATTATATCTTCCAAAGTTCTTTTTTCCGTTATTTTTTCTTTGTTGTAGTGAGTAATTATATCAAACTCTTTTATGCATGCGCGATCTGCCGGACTCCCGGGAATCACAGCAAAATCGCCGGGTACTCCTTCATTCACAACCAAAACCCCGTCTTCCAAAGCAAGATGAAACCTTTCTTTTATTTTTTTATTTAAAACCAAATAACGCACTCCTAAAAACGGCCTTCTGATGCGTCCGAATTTTTTAATGCTTTCAATATCCTTTTTTGCCTGCGAAATCGGTATCGCAAAACCAATATTCTGCGCACCAAAAACAATAGCAGAATTTATGCCTATCGCTTTTCCCGCGAGGTTCACAAGCGGTCCTCCCGAATTTCCGGGATTTATCGCCGCATCTGTCTGTATAAGTCCGCGCAACCGTTCTTGATGTCCGGAAATATCAGTAATCGCCGTTATAAAACGGGAAAGACCCGAAACAATCCCTATTGAAACAGAGTTCTGAAACTGGCCTAACGCGTTTCCGACCGCAACTACGGACTCGCCTAATTTTAAATCAGGCGAAGCGTCAAAAGAAACCGCCGGAAGATTTAAACAGTTTATTTTTAAAATCGCAATATCATTTATCGGGTCGCGTCCCAAAACCGTTGCTTCATATTTATTACCCATTGAATCAACAACGCTATACGCGGCGTTTGGGTCCATCACTACATGCTTATTAGTCAAAATGAGCCCGCTCTCATCAACAACAAATCCCGAACCGCCGCCTATTTCAATTCTTCCTTTTTCATCATAAACGGCATTATCAATATCTTTTTGCACATCTTCCTGAAAAACAGGCGCACCGAATAAATTCGTGTAATAAGGATTTTCGGACTTTATAGTTTCCAATTCCTTTGATACCACGACACTAACAACAGAAGGCAAAACCTTTTTTATAGTGTTTATAATTTTTGTTTCAAATGATGTCGTTGCCATAAATTAAATAATAGACCTGCTGCGTAATAATTTTCGTAACGAAATTTTCAGATTTTGAGCGAGGCGAAGCAAAAATTTTGAGGCATATACAGGTATCTGGCGAAAAATTTTTGCAAAGCCGTAGCCAA
>Ga0105164_10001809_pt1 | contig 13499 bp, 13 predicted proteins | sample VDWuncwatermetaG_FD_89674 | JGI IMG/M metagenome (GOLD analysis project Ga0105164, IMG submission 89674) | Wastewater microbial communities from Netherlands to study Microbial Dark Matter (Phase II) - VDW unchlorinated drinking water | ecosystem: Environmental > Aquatic > Freshwater > Drinking...
AAAACTTTTAGCAGAGGCGGTAAGGCTTCCTATGGAGATCCATTGCCATAATGACCTGGGCCTGGTGGTGGCTAATTCTCTGGCCGGAGCAAGGGCAGCGTTTGATTCCGGCTGCGACGCCTACATCAATACCTGTGTTAACGGAATGGGTGAACGCGCGGGGAACGCAGACCTTGTTTCCGTAATCCTGGCAATGAAATACGCAAGCGCGATGCAGGATTATCAGCTTGATCCGAAGATAAACCTAAAGACTGCCTGGAAAATCTGCAAATACGCATCCTATGCCTTTGGCGTATCCATACCTATTAATCAGCCCGGAGTAGGGTCAAATGCATTTGCGCATGAATCCGGTATACATGCTGACGGAGCGCTTAAAGACAGACGTAATTACGAACTCTACGATTTTGAAGAGCTTGGCCGCGGAGAGCCGGAGATAATCGAGACCGGGCGTAAAATCACCGCTGGGGAATACTCGGGGATTAAAGGCTTCAGGAATGTCTATGAAAAACTAGAGGTGGTCTTTCGCGATGACGAGGAGGCAACGCAGGTTTTGGAATTGGTGCGCTATGCTAATGTGCATAACCAGAAGCCACTGGTGGATGATGAGCTCAAGTTTATTGCCAGTTATCCGGAAATTGCGCGTAAAATCTTTACTATGGCGCCATAATTTAGGTCGTAGGTTAATTCCTATCGCCTATCACCGAATATGAATACAGTGATTGTGGGCACGCAGTGGGGGGATGAGGGTAAGGGCAAGATAATCGATATCTTATCAGAGAATGTCGATTATGTTGTGCGCTATCAGGGAGGAAATAATGCTGGCCATACCGTGGTCGCAGGGAGCAAGGAATACATATTCCACCTGATGCCGTCAGGGATTTTACATAAAGGAAAAATCTGCTGCATCGGTAACGGCGTTGTTGTAGATCCGCAAGTCCTTCTTAAGGAGATAAATAATTTACGCGCTTCAAAGATAAATATCTCAGGCCGCTTAAAGATTTCATCACTCGCGCACGTAATCCTTCCTTATCATCGTATTCTCGATTTGCTGCGTGAAACAAAAAGGGCGAATAAAATAGGCACAACCGGAAGGGGTATCGGGCCTTGTTATGCGGATAAAATATCGCGCTGTGGCATCAGGATGATAGACCTTTTAAACCCCAGGGTACTTCGCGAGAAATTAAAGGATAATCTGAAAGAAAAAAATGAGATTTTCAAAAAAGTATACGGCCATCCCGGATTTGATTTCGAAAAAATTTATAAAGAATATTTAAATTACGGTAAATTATTTTCTTCCTATATCTGTAACACCCACCTTTTGCTGAATAAAGCCAGTAAGAATAAAAAAGACATTCTTTTTGAAGGGGCGCAAGGGACATTTTTGGATATAGATTTCGGGACCTACCCGTTTGTTACTTCATCCTCTGCAACCAGCGGCGGAGCATGCATTGGCACGGGCGTGCCTCCGGTAAAAATTGATAAGGTTATCGGAGTAGCCAAGGCATATACTACCAGAGTCGGGGAAGGCCCTTTTCCAACTGAATTCTCCAGGAGTTTTGGGTGCTTCATACGGGAAAAGGGCAATGAGTTCGGCTCAACCACCGGCCGTCCGCGCCGCTGCGGATGGTTGGACGCGGTCATGCTAAAAGAAGCTATTTTATTGAACGGAATCTCTGAATTAGCCATCATGAAAATAGATGTTCTGGATGGACTGAAGACAATTAAGATTTGCACCGCCTATAAATATAAAGGTAAGACCTTTAGCGAATTCCCTTATGACCTGGAGGTGCTAAAGGAAGCGAAGCCCGTATATAAACAGATGGCTGGTTGGCCAAAAACAATAAACAACCCGAAGCATTACCGAGACTTACATCCTTGCGCCAGAGAATACCTCGAGCGCTTAAGCGCGCTCCTTAAAACTAAAATCAGCATGGTTTCAGTAGGCTCTGCGAGAGAGGCAACCATTTTCAAGTAAAATTTTACTTGATTAAAGTTTAGCATTGTGCTATAGTCAATGTTCAAATAATTTATGGAGGAGAAGCCATGAAAAACAAATTTTTATTGAAGGCGTGTTTTGTAATCTTGTTGGGTTTTACTTTAACAGGGTGCACCTTCATCATCCAAAAAGGCAGGCGTTCTGATGTGGAAAAAATCGAAGAGTTATCCGGCCAGCTCGATGAATTAAACCGCACTAAACAACTATTAGAGGATAAACTTGGCCAGGAGATAACCGATAAGCAGGTAAAGCTGCAGATGATGGAAAAGGGCCTGGTTATTACTGTAGTCGGCGATCTTTTGTTTGATTCTGGAAAGGCAAAGATAAGGCATGAGGCCTATTCGTTGCTGGATAAGGTTTCAAGCGTCCTAAAAGAAAATATGTCTGACTTTAATATAGGCATAGAAGGTTACACTGATAACCAGCCCATCATGCACTCCGGCTGGAAATCAAACTGGGAATTATCAACAGCCAGGGCTTTAAGTGTGCTGCATTACATGGTGAGTTCGGAAGATATATCCCCTGATCGCCTATCGGCAATCGGCTATGGAGAATATAGGCCTGTCGCCTCTAACGATACCAAAGAAGACAGGCAGTTAAACCGCAGGGTGGAAATAGTAATACAGCCAAGGGTTACTAAAGTAAGAGGCGAGAAACAAGACAATGCACAATCCGGCCTTCGGATGCCGCAGGAAAATCTTAAATAGTATAAAGGGTTTAAGCAATGGAAGAGTCAATAAAAAATAGGATTATCCTTATATTAAGCATTTTATCCGTAATTCTTTTTATCGGTTTGATAAGTTCCTGCAATAACACATACAGGCAAAAGTTAGCCAGAGATAAGGAAATGTCTTCGCGCTTGGATATGGAAGAAAAGATGGGCAAGTTCTCTCAGGAAAAATCAGTCATTGAGCAGAAATTAAAAGCTGCACAGAAAGAGCTTGATGAAGAGAGGCAAGCGCATCAGGCAACAGGGAAGGCATTGGTGCAGGAGCAGCTTGTAAACATAAGCCTGAAGGATGAGCTTGTCAAGGTCACCAGGTTTAAAGAAGCGCTTGAGGAAGACCTTAAAGAAGCGCTGACAGCCGGAAAGAAATCCAAGAAATGAGTTAAAGGAGAGCGAAAAAGAACGAGCTAAAAGTTCTTAAAAAGGGGATTGCATCCCCTTTTTTATTGGAAAGGGGGCAGGTATATATGGCTATGCCGCGTAAAATAAAAGAGAAGTTAAAAAAAATAGCGCAGGCTGATAAATCTACGAAGAAAACAAAAGCAATACGTAAATCTTCCGAAAAAGAAATAACAAAAGAGGTTCCCGGCACTCAGGAAGTAATTGTTGAACAGGCAAAGTTTTCCCATCCAGAAACAGCCTGTAAGCGAGGCGGTATGCCGCAGGAATTACCTGTGTGCTACGATATTGATAGAATAGTATTGCAGGTGCGCGACCCTTGGTGGATACATGCCTATTGGGAGGTTAAGGGTTCAACTATGGATAGATTAAGGAATGAGTTGAAGGGTGATTTTCTAAAAGCAAGGCGCAACTTACGGGTCTATGATGTAAGTAGTATCATATTCAACGGCAGTAACGCGCACAGGTTTTTTGATATTCAAATAGACGAGCTCGCCGCAAGCTGGTACATCGATACGCAAGGACCGGGAAGGTCTTGGTGCGTAGATTATGGGTTGAAGTTATCTGACGGAAGGTTTATTGTGATATTACGTTCCAATACAGTGCACACTCCTTTAGAAGGGCCGTCATGGATTACCGATGAAGAATGGATGATTCCGGAAGAAAGTTTTGCGCGCTTGTATGGAATGGGTCTTGGTTTAGGCCGGAGTTCTCCAGTGGGCAAGGCCTGGCAGAAGATGGTAAAAGGGGTTATAACCTCTCCCGGAATTACCTCTGGCGCAAGCCCGATAAGAAAGGCTTAAGGAAAGAAAATAAAATATGCATAAAGGGTACCTTTGTTTAGTTTTACACGGCCATCTTCCTTTTGTCAGGCATCCTGAGCATGAGGATTTTCTTGAGGAGGACTGGTTCTATGAAGCGATAACAGAAACCTATCTTCCTTTGATATGGGTTTATGAAAATTTGGTAAATGACGGTATAGATTTTCGCATAACTATGACACTGAGCCCATCGCTGTTATCAATGTTTTGCGATTCTTTGCTTCAGGGCCGCTACCTAAAACATATAAACAAGCTGATAGAATTAGCCCATAAGGAAACAGAGAGGACTCTGCGGCAGCCGGAATTTAACGGGCTTGCCAAGATGTACCTTGAGCAGTTCTACAAAGCGCGCAACACCTTTGAGAAGTACGACAGAAACCTTGCCTTTGCTTTTAAGAAGTTTCAGGACCTTGGAAAATTAGAAATCATAACAAGCGGCGCTACGCATGGTTATTTCCCGCTTATGGATATATGCAGGGAGTCGATCAATGCCCAGGTTAAAGTTGCGGTAAGCCATTATGAGTCGATATTCGGCAGGAAGCCAAAGGGCATATGGCTTCCTGAGTGCGGCTATCTGCCGGGGCAGGATGATATTTTAAAAGAAGCGGGGTTAGGCTATTTCTTTACTGACTCCCACGCAGTCTTGCACGGGACACCCCGGCCTAAATACGGTGTCTTTGCTCCGGTTTACTGCAAAGGCACTGGCATTGCCTCTTTCGCACGGGACCTGGAATCATCCAAACAGGTCTGGTCAAGTATTGAGGGTTATCCCGGAGATTATAATTACCGTGAGTTCTACCGGGATATAGGATTTGACCTTGAGTTTGAGTATATTAAACCATACATCCATCCTGACGGCGTAAGGACCAATACCGGAATAAAGTATCATCGCATTACTGGCCCCGGCAATGAAAAACAGCCCTATGTTCCTCAATGGGCGGCTGAAAAGTGCGCGGAACACGCAGGTAATTTCATGTTTAACCGGCAAAAGCAGGTTGAGTATCTTTATGATTTTATGAAACAAGAGCCGGTCATAGTTTCACCCTATGATGCTGAGTTATTCGGGCACTGGTGGTATGAGGGGCCGCTGTGGCTCGATTTTCTGGTTAGAAAGATTGCCTGCGACCAGGATGAAATTAGTTTAATAACAGCTTCGGAATACCTAAAAAGACATCCGCGTAATCAGGTTGTTAACCTTTCTATGTCCAGCTGGGGCTGGAAGGGCTACAGCGAGATGTGGCTGCAGGGAGCCAATGACTGGATATACAGGCATTTACACACTGCATCAGAGAGGATGACTGAATTAGCCAAAACTTATCCTAATCAAAACGGTTTGTTAAAAAGAGCGTTGAATCAGGCCCTCAGGGAGTTGCTCCTCGCCCAGAGTTCTGATTGGGCGTTTATCATGGGCACTGGCACGCATACAAGTTATGCTGTGCGCCGTACCAAAGAGCACATTTTGAGATTCACGCGCATATACGAAGACACAAAGACAAACACTATCGATGAAAATTGGCTCTCTGATATTGAATATAAGGATAATATATTTCCGGATATAGATTACAGGGTGCATCAATAGATTGAGAATATAATGAAATGTTAGATAAAAACAATATTCCTAAACACATTGCTATAATAATGGACGGCAATGGCCGCTGGGCAAGGCAAAGGGCTTTGCCTCGCAGTGCCGGGCACAGGCAGGGTATTGAGCGGGTTAAGGAGATTGTAAATGCCTGCGCCGACTTAGGCGTTCAAGTGGTTACATTTTTTGCCTTTTCTACCGAGAACTGGAGCAGGCCAAAAAAAGAAGTGGATATGCTGATGCGTTATTTAAATAATTTTTTGGCCCGCGAAATCAAAAAGTTAGACAAAAAGAATATCAGATTCCTTTCGATAGGAAGGGGGGACCCTATTCCTGAGTATCTGCAAAAAAAGATCCGCGAGGCCAAAGAGCAGACCAAGGCTAACACTGGATTAACTGTGGTCCTTGCTTTAAATTACGGAGCCCGCCAGGAGATAGTGGATGCAGTTAAGAAATTTGCCGATGCCGTCCTCAGGGAGCAGGTAAATATAGATGACTTGGATGTAGATGGGTTCAGTAAGTACCTATATACCTCAGGATTACCTGACCCTGACCTGTTAATCAGGCCGTCGGGTGAGAAGCGCATCAGTAATTTCCTGCTCTGGCAGCTTTCTTACGCGGAATTATATTTTCCAAAAAAATTCTGGCCTGATTTTAATAGAAGCGAACTAGAAGTTGCGATTGAGGAATATCAGAAAAGAGACAGAAGGTTCGGAGGCATAGATGTTCTCAAAAAGGATAATTAGCGCTATATTTCTTACAGCGTTAACTATTGCCGCGATAACGATTAAATGGGTTTTTAGCATAGCGATAATGTTTTTTATCGTCTTAGGGCTATATGAGTTCTTTACCATGCTTGAAAAAAAGGGGATAAATATATACAAATACGTAGGCATCGGCATGGGAAGCATAATTCCCCTGTCAATACTCTTGCGTTTTGAACTTACTAAAAAATGGGAGCTCACTTTTATCGCCCTGCTATTATTATTCCTCCTTTTGATGCAGTTCAGGCGCAGGCAAAGTAGCGGGGTGATCGTAGATATATCGACTACACTGTTCGGAATACTTTATGTTTCCTGGTTTTTAAGTTTCCTGATTAAGATAAGGTTTATGCCTAACGGGATAGGCTTATTGGCGTCAGTATTACTGATGACTAAATTAGGGGATGTCGGGGCTTATCTTATCGGTTCGCGTTTTGGAAAGTCCCCTTTAATGCCACGCATCAGCCCGAAAAAAACAGTAGAGGGGGCAATAGGAGGTTTGATATTTAGCCTGTTAGGCGCATTGGCAAGTAAGTTTTTTTTAGATTTTAGCTATTTACATCTTGCAATTATGGGTATTGTATTAGGTGCTCTGGGGCAGCTGGGGGATCTTTCTGAATCATTGATTAAGCGTGACTGCGGGGTAAAGGACTCAGGGAGTATCTTGCCGGGGATGGGAGGGATACTGGATGAACTGGACAGTTTGCTTTTTACGGCCCCGGTATTTTATTTTTATATCTCTATTATCTTAAAATGAAAAATATAGCGGTTTTAGGTTCAACCGGCTCCATAGGATTGAGCGCCTTGGAGGTGATCAGGCATTTTCCGGAAAAATTCAGAGTAATTGCCTTGAGCACTAATTCTAATATTGAGCTTTTCGAAAGGCAGATAAAAGAATTTCGTCCGGATTTTGCCTGCATGAGCGATACGTCTGCGGCCAAGAGATTGAAAGTGTTTAAGAAAACTAAAATATTCTTTGGCCAGGGAGGCCTTGAGAAAATCGCCCAGGAGAAAAATATTCAGGAGGTAATTTTAGCTATAAGCGGCTCTGCCGCGCTCTCGCCATTAATAAAGGCGATAGAGGCAAATAAGCAGATAGCCTTGGCCAATAAAGAAGCACTGGTAATGGCAGGCCCGATAATAATGGATATGATGGTTAATAAAAAGGCAAGTATTATTCCGGTTGATAGCGAACAATCCGCAATCTGGCAGTGCCTTAAAGGCCATAAAAGCGCAAATTTAAAGAGTATTTACCTGACTGCTTCAGGGGGCCCTTTCAGAAAAACCTCTAAAAAAAAATTAGAGAGTATTTCTTTAGAGAAAGTTTTAAAGCATCCAAGGTGGAAGATGGGCAGGAAGATTACCGTTGATTCGGCGACTATGATGAATAAGGGCTTAGAACTTCTTGAGGCGATGTTTTTATTCAGTGTCCAAAGTGAAAAAATAAAAATTCTTATACATCCTGAAGCAGTAATACATTCTATGGTGGAATTTATTGACGGAGTGATTATTGCGCAGTTATCAGCTACGGATATGCGTATACCAATTCAATACGCCCTTTCATATCCGGATAGGTTTTCAAATTCGCTTCCCGCGGTAGACTTTTATAAACTAAGGGAGCTTCATTTTGAAAAGCCGGATTTTAAAAAATTTCCCTGCTTGAAACTGGCCTTACAGGTTTCCCTTGAGCTTGGCACAAAGCCAGCTGTATTGAATGCCGCTAATGAGGTTAGTGTACGGGAATTTTTAAACAGAAGAATAAATTTTGTTGATATCCCAAGAATTATCGAGCGCGTACTTGGCAGGCACAGGAATAAGCTTAAGCCGGACTTAGCGGAGATAATCTATGCTGACTCCTGGGCGCGCCTCGAGGCATATAAAACAATCGAAAGGTTGCCATGATCGCACTTCCTATTTTTATACTTATTTTAAGCATACTTATAATTGTCCATGAATTTGGGCATTTTATTGTAGCAAGAAAAATGGGGGTGCGGGTGGAAAAATTTTCCCTTGGTTTCGGGCCAGAGATTTTAAAGAAAAAAAGAAAGGATACCGAGTATAGCATAGCAGCCATACCCCTGGGAGGCTTTGTCAAACTTGCAGGCGATAATCTGGAGGAATTTAAAGGCGGTCCGGATGAATACTTTTCAAAGCCGCCGGGAAGCCGTTTCTGGATACTCTTTTCAGGGGCATTCCTGAATTACATTTTAGGGTTCCTTTTTTTCTGGCTGATATTTTTTGTTGGTTATCCTACGCTTACTAACAAGGTGGGGGGCTTAGTTGAAGGTTTCGGAGCAAAGGAAGCAGGGCTTCAGGTAGCAGATAAGATTATTGAAATAGACGGCCAACGAATCGCCTATTGGGAGGAATTGCAGAATGTAGTCCAGGCTAAGAAAGCGGATGAAAAAGTGAAGCTCGTAGTCCTTCGCAACAATAAGGAATTTACAACCTCAATAATTATTAAGGAAAAGCAATTTGAAGACCCCTTGGGTAACAAACACAGTATAGGTTTATTGGGCATTACTCCTTTTGAAGAATTAATAAAAGTAAGGCATGGCCTCTTTAAATCTTTTACACTGGGTATAAATAAAACCTGGGAGCTTACTGTTTTGACTTATCAGGGGCTTTGGAGGATTATTTCAGGTAAGCTATCTATACGCGAATCAGTAACCGGGCCCCTGGGTATTTTTTTCATTACCTCAAAAGCCGCTAAGCTGGGTATAATCGCGCTCCTGCATCTTATGGCAGTATTAAATATAAGCCTGGCGGTATTTAACCTTCTCCCTTTGCCTATATTGGACGGAGGCCATATTTTATTTTTGGGGTTGGAAAAGATAAGAGGCAAGGCTTTGGGCCTTAGAGCGGAAAAGATTATCACGCAGGCCGGGTTTTCCATAATAATAATCCTTGCGGTATTTGTAACTTATAATGATATAGTCAGGGTGTTTGGGGATAAAATCCAGAAACTTTTTTTAGGGTGGAGGAAAGTATAAAAAGCACCCACTGCGAAAATCGCAGTAAGTTATCGCGAAGCGATTTTCTTGAAATAATATGAACCCAGTATTTCCTAATGGCCTTAAGGCCCGGCGCAAGACAATAACTGTAAGAATAGGAAATATCCTTATCGGCGGTAACCGTCCGGTTGCTATCCAGTCGATGACCAAGACAAAGACCTCTGATATTAAAGAAACAATCAGGCAGATAAAGGAATTGGAAGGCGCCGGTTGCGAAATTGTGCGCTTGGCTGTAAGAAATAGCCTTGATGCAAGCGCATTAAGTAAAATCAAAAAGGCTGTAAAGATACCATTGGTCGGGGATATACATTTTAACTGGCGGCTGGCTATACAGGCGATAGATAGCGGGGTAGATAAGATTCGCCTTAATCCGGGCAACATTTATAAAAAAGAAGAATTAAAAGAAATAGTAAGCGCTTTAAAGAACGCTAAAATACCTTTAAGGGTCGGGGTTAACTCAGGTTCGGTTAAAGAGCCCAATTCCAAAAGATTAAGCATGCCGGAGAGGCTGGTGGCAAGCGCGTTAGATTATATAAAGATCTTAGAAGGTTTTAACTTCTATAATACGGTGATTTCCCTTAAGGCTTCAAATGTGTTGGATACCGTAGAGGCATACGAGAAAATTGCAAAACTTTGCGATTATCCTTTGCATTTAGGGGTTACCGCGACCGGACTGCCTTACGCAGGCGCAATAAAGTCAAGTATTGCGCTGGGGAGTCTTCTTATGAATGGAATCGGAGATACGGTTAGGATTTCCCTTACGGATAAACCGCAGCAGGAAGTGGCCGTAGCCAAAATTATCTTAGAGTCGCTTTTCTTACGCCGTTTCGGGCCGCAGATTATAAGTTGCCCTACCTGCGGACGCTGCGAAGTGGATTTGGAAAAAATAGCCAGAGATCTGGAGTTAAGGATTCTATCTTCCGGCAAAAAACTTTACGCAAAACCTCTAAGGGTTGCAATAATGGGCTGTGTTGTTAACGGCCCCGGTGAAGCCAAAGAGGCGGATATAGGGGTTGCCTTTGGAACGAAAGAAGGCCTGTTGTTTAAAAAGGGTAAGCCGGTGAGAAGAATTTCTTCCGGTGAATGTGTGGATACTTTGATAAAAGAGATCTCGAAAGGTTAAAAATGCTTTGGACAAAAACTTTTATACCTACTTTAAAAGAAACTCCTCAAGAGGCGGAGTCAATAAGCCATAAGTTATTATTACGCGCTGGCTTCATCCGTATGCTTATGGCGGGTGTTTATTCGTATCTGCCTTTGGGCTTGAAGGTTTTGAATAATATTCAAAGAATCATACGCGAAGAGATGAATGCCTGTAATGCCTCAGAAGTCCTTCTTCCCACTTTGCAGCCAATGGAATTATGGCAAAGATCAGGCCGTGATAAGGAAATCGGAGAAGTGATGATCAGGTTTACCGATAGAAGGGGGCGTAAGATCTGCCTTGGGCCCACGCACGAAGAAGTAGTTACTGATTTAGTAAAAAATCATGTTTCAAGTTATAAACAGCTTCCTTTGATTTTATACCAGATTCAGACAAAATTCCGCGATGAGATCAGGCCGCGTTTCGGTTTAATCAGGGGGTGCGAATTTTTAATGAAGGATGCTTATAGTTTTGATAAGGATACAGCCGGGCTTGATATTAATTACAAGGCGATGTTTAACGCATATAACAGGATATTTACCCGTTGCGGTTTAAAATTCCTTACTACTGAAGCAGATTCCGGAGTCATGGGTGGAAATGTTTCCCACGAATACATGGTTCCTGCTGAAGATGGAGAGGATATTGTTTTATTTTGCCCCAAATGCAAATCAGCAAAGGCCTTTTCCCGCCCTGAGATTGTAACTAAGGCGGGTTCCCCTATTGCGGGAAAAAAGGTGAATCAAGAAACTTGCTTGAAATGCGGAAAAATTTACGAAAAGAAGAATACCATTGAAGTGGCGCATATTTTTAAATTAGGCACAAAGTATAGCGCCAGTTTGGGCGCAAATTTTCTTGATGCCAATGGAAAACTACAGCCGATTATTATGGGTTGTTACGGGATAGGCGTATCGCGTTTGATTCAAGCCATAATTGAGCAGAATAATGATAAAGACGGGATTATCTGGCCGAAAGAAATAGCCCCTTATAGAGTAATCATACTTTCTCTGGATGTGACTGACGAAAAAATCAGGAACTTGAGTTTTAAATTATACGAGGAGCTAAAAGCGAGAGGTATCGAGGCGCTTTTGGATGACAGGGATGAACGCGCAGGGGTAAAATTTAAGGACGCAGACCTTTTGGGCATTCCTCTACAGGTAATTATAGGCAAGGGCTCTTTAAAGGATAATACTATAGAGTTAAAGGTGCGCGGAAGCAGTGAAAAGATTATCAAGCCTAAGGCAGAAGCCTTAAAAGAGATAGAGAGGCTATTATAGTAGGAGGATGAGCTGCGTGGATAATGAAACCCTTAGGAATGAATTAAGGAGAACCGTTGAAGATTTTTTAAAAACACAAAATATTGATTTGGTAGATTTGATTTATAGGTATGAAGGAAGAGGCCTTGTCTTGAGGATATTGGTTGATATGCCCGAAGGAGGTATAAGTATAGGCGATTGCGCTTTTTTGAATAAAGCCCTAAGCGTTTTTTTAGATGAAAAAAACATATTGCAGCAGCATTATATCTTAGAAATATCAAGCCCAGGGCTTGACAGGCCTTTAAAAACTAAACAGGATTTTTCCCGCAGCGTAAATAAGAAAGTTAGATTTTTCTTGAGAGAGCCGATAGAAGGAAAATTAGAGTACGCAGGAGTTATTTCCAAGGTGGCGGATGAAACGGTTTATGTAGATATAGGAAGAAGGATAATACAGATACAGTTGCCTAAAATCACAAAAGGAAAGCAAGAAATAGAAGAGGCTTAAGCAATTCGCCTGCAAATCATAACTGGCTAAGTCAAGGGGGAGTTAAAAATGAGTCAGGAGTTACTTGCAATAATCGAACAGATTGAAAGAGAAAAAGGGATAAAAAAGGAAGTGCTTATTAGCGCCATAGAGAGCGCGCTTTTGAGCGCTGCAAAAAAAGTCATTGATATCAAGCCGGAAGAGGAACTGCGAATCCAGCTTGACACAAATACAGGTAAAATCAAGGCCTTCAGGAATAATGAAGAAATAACCTCAATTGACTTCGGCCGTATCGCAGCTTCCACTGCGCGTCAGGTAATCATCCAGAAGATGCGCGAGGCGGAGAAGGAGGTTGTTTTTAATGAATTCCAGGGAAGGATTGGCGAAATAGTCAGCGGCACAGTTTACAGGTTTGAAAAGGGCAATATTGTCATAGATCTTTTGGGCAAAGCAGAAGGCATTTTGCTTAAACGCGAGCAATCGCCAAAAGAAGAATTCAGGCAGGGCCAGCGCATACGCGCATATGTTGTTGATGTAAGAAAGGAAGTTAAGGGGCCGCAGATTATTCTATCCAGGACTCACCCTAATTTAGTAAAAAAACTATTTGAATTGGAGGTCCCTGAGATTTACGAAGGGATTGTGGAGATAAAATTCATTTCGCGCCAGGCAGGCGAGCGTACAAAGATAGCGGTCTGGTCAAAGAATGAAAAAGTAGACTCTGTTGGCGCATGCGTCGGTATGCGCGGTAACCGCGTGAGAAATATCGTAAATGAATTACAGGGTGAAAAAATCGATATTGTGCGATATAATGAAGATATAAGGGAATATATAAAAGCAGCTCTTTCACCGGCTGAAGTCTCTGAAATAAAACTGGACAAAGAGCGCCAGAAGGCAACGGTAATTGTTGCCGATGACCAGCTTTCTCTTGCAATAGGCAAGCATGGGCAGAATGTGCGGCTTGCCTCAAGGCTAATAGGATGGGAGCTGGATATCCGCACCAAGACACAGGCTGCCGCGGAAGCGTTGGGCCCAAAGGAGGCGCCAAAGGCAGAGGCTTCAGAAAAAACAGCAGAAACAAAAGAGGCGCCTGAGGCGGAAGCAAAAAAGAAGAAGAAAAAAGCCAAAAAAGAAAAGATTTCTTTAGGGGGCTTGCCAGGGGTGGGAGAAAAAACTTTAACCCTGCTCGAAGAATCCGGCATAAAGACAATAGATGATATTTTGAAGTTAAAGGCGGAAGGCCTGACGCAAATAAAAGGCATTGGCGTAAAAAAAGCAGAAAAATTAATGCAGGAAGCAAAAAAAATAAAATCTTAAAGCTTAA
>Ga0105164_10001810_pt1 | contig 13492 bp, 11 predicted proteins | sample VDWuncwatermetaG_FD_89674 | JGI IMG/M metagenome (GOLD analysis project Ga0105164, IMG submission 89674) | Wastewater microbial communities from Netherlands to study Microbial Dark Matter (Phase II) - VDW unchlorinated drinking water | ecosystem: Environmental > Aquatic > Freshwater > Drinking...
GACGCTGAAGAAAAGACCTACAGCGAGAATTCCGATTAAAGGAAGGATGGTGCGAAGCTGGCGGTTTAAGTACGTATCCGCCCCAACGCGGATTGCGTTCCAGACTTCCTGCATTTTGGCGGTCCCTTTATCTTTCTTCATGACACCCGAACGAAGCCACCCAGCATACCAAAGACTGATGAAGGCGACAAGAATCACACCCCAAGGGGTCAACATATCGAAGGGACTTAGACCGTGCATCTGGAACATTTATCCTTTGACTCCTTTTATCAGTGTGAACGTTTCCTTTTCATCCGAAAGGTCTGTTCTCGATCGGATCCCACAGAAATCAGCGTAATGGGTACACCGAGTAAAGAAGAAAGTCTTTTTAAATAACGCTTTGCATTCTGAGGGAGATCCTCAAAATTCCGGCAGGCGGTTGTATCCTCGAGCCAACCGGGATGTTCTTCATAAATGGGGACGCAGTCCCAAAGGCGTTCAATATCGGCCGGGAATTCGGTATGGCGTTTTTTTACGATCCGGTAGGCTGTACAAATTTTAACCGTTTTTCTCTCGTCGAGGACATCCAATTTTGTGACGATCAGTTCATCAAGACCATTCACCCGGACGGAGTGGCGGGCGAGGACCGCATCGAACCAACCACACCGACGAGGCCGTCCTGTTGTCGCTCCAAATTCTTTCCCCCTCTTGCGGATGATTTCCATCAGCGAATCAGGGAATTCTGTTGGGAAAGGGCCTTCTCCCACGCGTGTCGTATAGGCTTTGATCACCCCGATAACCCGGTCAATCCGCGTCGGACCGATCCCTGCACCCACACAGGCGCCTCCGGCGGTCGCATTTGAAGAAGTGACAAACGGATAGGTGCCATGATCGATATCGAGAAGCGTCCCCTGGGCCCCTTCAAAAAGGATCCTTTTTTTCTTTTCAATCGCCTGATTCAAAAGAAGTGAGGTGTTGCACGCGTAGCGTTTCAGAAGTGTTCCATATCCAAGATATTCATGATAGATTTCAGAAAAACGGATCGGTTTTTCTTTGTAGATTTTCGTGATGAGTTCGTTCTTTTCAGCAAGGTTTTCCCTCAGTTTTCTTTTGAAGATATCCTTATCGAGAAGGTCCGCTACACGGATTCCACATCGCGCCATCTTGTCTACATAACAGGGACCAATGCCTCGGCCGGTGGTCCCGAGGCGGGTTCCGCGCCTTTCCCGCAACCGGTCCAGGAGCCGGTGATACGGAAAAATGAGGTGGGCCTCCTCGCTGATCCGGAGATTCTGGCTCACCGGAATCCTTTTTTGCTTCAGACGGGTCATTTCTTCAAGGAGGGCTTTTGGATCGATGACAACACCGTTTCCAATCACACAGATTTTTTTGGGATGAAGGATCCCGGAAGGAATGAGATGAAAGACGAATTCTTCTCCGCCAACCACCACGGTATGGCCGGCATTATTTCCGCCCTGAAAACGGACGATGTAGTCGGCCTTTTCAGCGAGGACATCGATGATTTTTCCTTTCCCCTCATCTCCCCACTGCGCTCCGACAACAACGATATTTGCCATATCTTAAAGGGTGATCAGCCGCGCATCGTAAATATTATCGGCGCTGGAGAGCTCTCGTAGCACTTCATCGGGAACAGGGCTGTCCACATTCAAGACGGTAATCGCGCGGCCACCCTGTTTACGGCGCCCGAATGTCATTCCTGCGATGTTGATGTGATTACGGCCCAAGATCGTGCCGATCGTTCCGATAATCCCCGGGACGTCTCTGTTAAATGTGATGACCATGTATCCCTGGGGAACCGCGTCCACATAGAACTCATCAATTTTCACGATACGAGGATTGTCTTTGCTGAAAAGGGTCCCTTCGACAATGCTTCTGAGTTTATCCGTTTTGACCTCTGTTGCGATCAGATTCGCGAATTCCTCGACTTCGGTTGTTTTCGACTCAATCACCTTGATCCCGCGGCCCTTCGCAAGAACCTGCGCATTCACATAGTTCACCGTTTCTCCCAGGACTGGGGTCAGAAGCCCCTTCACGAGCGCCACGGTGATAGGAGACGTATCGTAGTTGGTCGTCTCTCCGCTATATCTCACTTTGACATACGTGATACGACCATCGGCAAGCTGTGCCTGTAAGGCCCCGATACTTTCGGCCAGTTTGAGGTAAGGACGAATCACCTTGAGGACCTCTCCGTCGACGGAAGGGTAATTCACAGCATTCCGAATTCCACGGTCGAGCAATACATCGACCACCTGTTTTGCGATATCCATGGCCACGTTCACCTGCGCTTCATTCGTGGAAGCGCCTAAGTGGGGCGTTGCGATCACCTGTTCTAATTTCAGGAGAGGGTTATTGATGGGGGGTTCCTCCTCAAAGACATCCATCGCCGCCCCTGCCACCTTTCCGGATTTGATCGCTTTTTCAAGCGCTTTCTCATCGATAATTCCACCGCGCGCACAGTTTAAAACCCGCACCCCGTCCTTCATGAGCTCGAACTCCTTGGTGCTCATCAGATGTTTTGTTTCCTTCGTCAAAGGGGTGTGGACGGTAATAAAGTCGGAACGGCGAAGAAGGTCTTCAAAAGAGACAAGCTCAATTTCCATTTTGCTTGCCTTGTCGATCGAAAGAAAGGGATCATAGGCGATGAGCTTCATTCCAAAAGATTGCGAACGTTTGGCCACTTCTGTACCGATCCGTCCGAGTCCTATAATACCGAGGATCTTTCCATAAAGTTCGATGCCCGTCAGCCCTTTCCGGTCCCAAATGTTTCGCCGGAGTGAATCGTTCCCCTGCGGGATCTTGCGCGCGAGTGCCAGTAATAGACTCATGGTATGTTCGGCCGTCGCGATAGTATTCCCTTCCGGGGCATTCATGACGATGATGCCCCGCTCACTCGCCGCTTCGACATCGACATTATCGAGGCCCACGCCTGCCCGTCCGATGACCCGTAACTTGGCGGCATCTTGAATAATCTCACGGGTCACCTTTGTGCCGCTACGAATGATGAGCGCATCATAGTCTTTGATAATCGCCTTTAGTTTATCAGAGGGAATACTTTCAAAAACATCCACCTGAAGGTCTTTGACTTCTCTCAAAATCTGTAATCCCTTTTCCGATAGCGAGTCACTCACAAGGAGTTTCATCATAAACTGAACCTTTCAAACTTTCAGAGAAAGCGTTTCCCTCTCTCGCGGCGTCTTGTGTTTCAACTCTTTCTCAAGGGAGGCGATGCAAAAGGAAATGTCCTTTTTTTGAATATACCCCATGTGGGCAATTCGGAAAATCTTTCCTTCAAGTTCCCCCTGCCCTTCCGCAACCCAAATTCCATATTTGTCACGAAGGGTTTGGACCAGTCGCTTTCCATCCACCCCTCCGGGGACGTTGACGGCCGTCAGGGCATTCGAAGGCGCTTTTGAAAAAAGGGAGAGCCCCAACCGCTGAACCATCGCTTTTCGCGTCATTTCGGCAAGGTCTTCGGCCTCCTTCCAGACCTTTTCCATCCCCTTTTTTTGAATCCTCTTGAGAGACTCGCGAAGGGCGATGACAAGCGAAATGGCCGGTGTAAATGGCGAGTCAAACTTCTGCCATGCTTTTTTAGCCTTTAAAAGATCGAAGTAAAATCTTGGAAGACGCGCGTTCTTTACCAGCTCCCATGCCTTTGGACTGACGCTGATAAAACTGAGCCCCGGAGGAAGCATGAGCGCCTTTTGGGATCCGGAAATGACAACATCCACACCCCATCGGTCTGTAAAAAAGGGGTCCGCCGCAAGCCCGCTGATCGCATCCACGACGATGATCGCCCCATGTTCATGGGCCACACGGGTCAGTGCTTCAATATCATACCGGACGCCCGTCGATGTTTCACAGAGAGTCGTATAAACCACTTTCGCATCTTTTTCTTTCTTGAGCGCGTTTCCTAAACGGTCCGGATCACAGGCCTCCCCCCAGGTGACCGGAAAAAGAACCGTATTCAGACCGTAGGCCTGGCAAATATTTCCCCACCGTTCGCCGAATTTACCTCCGATCACCACGACCGCTTTGTCGCCGGGAGAAAGAAAATTAACGACCGCCGTCTCCATCGCCCCGGTCCCGCTCGAAGTGAAAACAAAAAGGTCGTTATGGGTTTGAAAAACGGTCTTGAGTCCCTCCACAACCTCTTTAAAAATCTCCTGATAAACGGCGGTACGGTGGTGAATCATGGGCCGTGAAAGAGATTCCCGCACCTCCGCCGGAATCGGTGTCGGTCCCGGCGTTAGTAGTATTTGTCTTTTCATGTAAGACTCCCGTTATCCTTCATCCTCGACCACAGACCACAGACAACAGACTTTGAGGTCTGAAGTCTGGTGTCCGATGTCTTTCATTTCTTCTTCTTTCCGGTAATCACTTCATCGACAATCCCGTACTGTTTTGCTTCCTCGGCGGACATAAAGTAATCACGATCGGTATCCTTTTCTACTTTCTCGAGAGATTGTCCTGTATGCAGCGAAAGAATTTGGTTTAATTTTTCACGGAGCCGCAGAATCTCTTTGGCCTGAATACTGATGTCGGAAGCGGCTCCCTGAACACCCCCCCAAGGCTGGTGAATCATAATACGGGCGTGCGACAGGGCAAAACGTTTTCCCTTTGTCCCCGAGGCGAGGAGAAGGGCCCCCATACTCGTCGCCTGTCCGATGCAGTAGGTTGCCACATCGGGCTTCACAAACTGTATCGTATCGTAAATGGCGAGCCCTGACGTCACAGAACCTCCCGGCGAATTGATATAGACGCTGATGTCTTTGTCGGGATCTTCCATCTGCAAAAAAAGCAGCTGGGCAATCACCAGATTTGAAATCACATCCTCGACGACGGTACCGATGAAAATAATCCTATCCTTTAAAAGCCTGGAATAGATATCATAAGCCCTTTCGCCGCGACCGGTCTGTTCCACCACCATCGGGACCAATGTGGTCATTTCCTCTTCCTCCATCTCTTCATCGTCGTTGTACCGAGTCATTACTCAAGTTCCGTTTTGAAGGTCATTTCCATTGTCGAAACATTACGGAGCGTCTGGGATTTTTCGGTTTCTGTAGCCGGGACGGTGATCGACTGTGTCGACGTCGTTGTCGTCGTTCCCTCCGTCTTCACCACAATCCCCTCTGTGACGTCAAAATATTGCTCCATATTTCCCTGGCCTTCCATTTTAACCGAAATGCCTAAAGATTTCCCTTCCGTTCCCTCGGGAGCAACCGTCCCTTCCGGGAGCAAAAATGTTAAGACGCTTTTAATCTTTGCACAATCCCGAGTGCCTATTTTCTCAAAGGAGTCAAGGGTATTTTGAAAAGTAACGGCCACCCTTTGCGAAGCGCCCTCAATCGGCAGCTGTAACTCCTTGGTCCAGCTTTCTCCCAGCCGGACAGGGTGATCCGGGAAAATCCCCTCCATCTGGCCAAACACTTCTTGAAAGGAAGCATTCGGCATCGCATCGGACTGAGTCATTTCCAACATCTTCCCATCCTTCTGAAAGTGCATGGAGAGGGTCTTCCCGATCATTTTCTTGAAGGGAGTCGCTCCCTCGTCTTTCGGCAGTTCCTTTCCGTCTAACGCCTGCGAAACGTCAAAGGTGTCATAGCGCACATCGACCCAAGCGGAATCGTCTTCCTCTATTTTTTTCGTCTCCATCGTCACCCGGGAGGCCATCTTCGCAGAAAAACTTTGGGGAGTTTCGGGGGAAGAGAGCGGTTGTGCTCCAGCGCCCTCCGGATTTCTCTGAGTCCCTTTCATCGAGACGTCATAGTGGTAATGAAGCACCTGCCCCGCTTTATAATGGTACTCCAGGACAATAGGGGGCTCCTCCGCATAAAGGAAAGTTGGGAGATTGAAGACTAAAGACATAAGACATAAGACCTCGATGAAAATCGGTCTTATGTCTCGTTTCTGTCTCATGAGACTTCCTTGATCTGGGCGTGAGTGACGACGACCGAAATGGCCTTTTCAAAAAGGATCTCCCCGGCGATGCGACGCCGGAGAGACTCATTGGCAAAGTCTTCTCCCTTTTCCTTATCAGTCCTTTTGAGACGGTCGCTTAAGGCGCGGATTTTTTCATCGATTTCTTGAGGGAGGACTTCTATTTTCTCCGCCTCTGCGATTTTCTCAAGGATGAGCGAGTTTCTCACCCGCGTCTCCGCTTCCTTTAGAAAGTCCTCCTTGTGTTCAGTGATCTTTGTTTGAATGTCTTGATCGGCCCATCCCAAAAGCTTCAAATGAAAAACCTGGTCTTCCGCAATCCGCTTTGCCTCCTGATCTATCAAAAGACGCGGCAGATCAAACAGACAGTTCTTCCGAAGTTCTTCCAAAAGATCTTTTTCAAGATTTTTCCGCCTCTCTTCCTCTTTTTGCTTCTCGAGCTCTTTGGAGATCGTTTCTTCGAGTTCCTTGACCGTCTGAAAACCGCTCACCATTTTGACAAACTCCTCGTTGATTTCAGGAAGGTTTTTCCTCTTTACTTCATGAATCCGAACCTGGTAGCGGGCCTTTTGGATCACACCTCCCGGACTCTCCAAAGCGAGCTCCGCCTCCCGAAGGTCCCCTATCTTCGCCCCTAGCAAGGCCTTCACAAACCCGGGGTGCTTTTGATCCTTGAAAGAAGCATAGACCAGGACATTCTTCCGGTTCTCGACCCCCTTCCCGTCAACGTGTCCTTCGATGTCGCAGACGACAAAATCGTTTTCTTCGACCGCCCCCTCCTTCGGCACAAGTTCCGCCCGCTCTTCCTGAATGGCACGAAGGTTATTCTGAATTTCCTCGGGTGTCACAGAGACGGCTTTTCGCGATGCTTTCAGTCCCTTATATCTCCGGAGAGGAACTTCCGGCTTTGTCTCAATTTTTGCCTTGAAAGAAACCGCGAGGGCTTCAAAATGAACTTCGGAGATCTCCGGAAGTCCGATCACCTTGAGATGAGACTCCTGAAGAGCCCTGTCGTAAAGCTCAGGGATAAAGCGTTTTAACAACTCTTCGCGCGCCTCTTTATCGTAATGTTGCTCCACAAGATTCCGAGGCGCCTTCCCTACCCGAAAACCGGGGATCCGGGCCACCCGCTCAAAATCCCGGAGGACTTTCTCCCGCGCCTCCTTGAGCTCTCCCTCTTCCGCCCTGATCTCAAGGAGCCGTGCGCATCCTTCAAGTGTTTTGACATGACATTTCATTTTATTTTTGAATCGGTGAAATCATATATTTTTTCAAGATCTTTTAATTCTAACATAAAAAATCTACATTGTAAATTTTTCACCAAGGTAAATTTTCCTCGCCTCGGGACTCCGTAAAAGTGTTTCCGCCGTTCCGGAAATGAGGATCCTCCCCTCCGCCATGAGATAGGAGCGGTCCGTCACGGAAAGGGTTTCACGAACATTATGGTCTGTGAGAAGGATGCCAAGCCCCTTTTTCTTCAGATCCTGAATCATCTGCTGGCATTCGGCTACAGCGATCGGGTCTACCCCGCTAAAAGGCTCATCCAATAGGAGAAAAAGGGGATTGGTCACGAGGGCGCGGGTAATCTCAAGGCGCCTTCTTTCCCCCCCTGAGAGCATGTAGGCCTTCTGTTTTGCAAGGTGCGTGATTTGGAGCTCGGATAAGAGTTCTTTCAGCCGTTTCACCCTTGTCCTGGGGGGAATATGAAGGGTTTCAAGAATCGCCATAATATTTTCTTCAACGGTCAGTTTCTGAAAGACAGAAGGCTCCTGTGACAAATATCCGATCCCGCACCGTGCCCGGCGATACAAAGGAAAGGAGGTGATGTCCTGTTGGTCAAAGATGATTTTCCCTCGGTTCGGCGCAATCATCCCGATAATCATATAAAAGGTGGTGGTCTTCCCCGCTCCATTCGGACCCAGAAGTCCCACAATCTCTCCGCGTTTCACGGTTATGGCGACCTCTTTCACGACGCTGCGGCCGTTATAGGATTTGCTTAAGTTGTGCGTCTCCAGTAGATGCATCTTAGATTCCTGATGCTGTAAAGATTTGTCGAGTGGTCCTGTGAGCCGCATGTGCGCAGGCCGAGCGGGCATGGTCACCCCGCCGTGCAGGCGGGAGGAGCGAGGCCGAGCATTCAAGCGCAGTCCGCCACGCTGGGGCGGACAAGCGGTGCGGCGAACAGGCCACGAGACAAATCATTTTCACTTCCCCTTCTTCAAAAAGGGGTCGTCCGGGAGAGACTCCCCCTCGGATCGAATAAAGAGTTTCGGCTTTCCAACAAGGGTCACCTTCTTGAGCGCTGCGTCATAGACGGCCTTCTCGCTATAAGAAATGCTTTCTCCCCGTTTAATCCGGACATTCCCGGTCGCGATAATCTCCCGGATCTGATTAGACACCGGTTCAAAAGTGACATCCATACGGTCCGCGAGCAGTTCCCCTTCTTTATCCACCACCTTGACCTCGTCCCGGAAGACGGCAATGTTGCGGGTATAGTCGAGCTCCATAGGCCCTTTTGAGGTAATCTCAATATCGGGGGCCACCTTCACCTTCACTTCTTCTTTGAGTTCAAACTTTTTGAGGTCCGGATAGGCCTCCGCTCCTTTTCCCTCCGATACAAACGCTCCTTTTTCGATCACCACCCGGTCGTCTGTGGTGAGCTTCTTCGAACTTCCGTGCCAATCGAGCGAATCGGTTTTGAGCGTCGCACCGTCACTGGTCTGGGCAAAGACATTCTTTTCGAGATGCGCTTTGGCGGTCTGGCGGTCATAAGTCCCCTGGTCCGAAGTGACCGTTAACGCCGTTTTCCCCGCCGACTCAAGCTTCGGTTTCTCAAATTTGGCCACATCTCCTTCGAGAGTCGCCGTATCCCCATGGACCTCCCATTCCCGCTTTCCTTCTTTAGAATACCCCGTGAAAGAGAAGGCGTGAACTTCTTGTTCCGCTTGAATCGTTTTCTCCGCATAGCCGACAGAGGATGTCACCAGACATAAGACCAAAGACATAAGACATAAGACCCTTGAGGTTTGAGGTCTTTGGTCCTCAGTCTTTAGTCTATCTTTCTGCGTTTTCCACCGCCGGTGCATCCAGACCCAATGGTCCGGATACCGACGGATATACGACTCTGTCACTGCCATCCACGCAAAGGTCAGGCGATGGATCCCCTCCTCCTTGCCCAATCCTTCAGGAATTTGAAGCGGATCTTCGACCATCAGCCGATGCTTTCCTTCCTGGGTACGCACGATAAAACAAGGGATGATGGGTGCTCCTGTTGCACTCGAAAACCGGGCAGGGGCGATGGGGGTGTAGGCCTCTTTCCCAAAAAACGGAACAAAAATACCGTCGACCGAATCGATATCCTGGTCGGCGAGAATCCCAAGAAATTGGTTTTGATGAAGGATTTGGAGCATCTCCTTGGGGGAGTGATCACGATCAAGAAAGGTGATGCCCTCAGTCTCTCGAATTTCGCTCAGAAGTTGGTCAAAACGCTCATCATAAACTTTCCGGGCGATAATAATTCCTTTGTATCCTTTCAGCGCCAAGGCACGCGCCAAAAGCTCCCAATTTCCGAAATGGGCAACGAGGAGGATCCCCCCCTTCCCCGCCGTGAGCACCGCATCCAGTTTGTGAAGCCCTTCAAATGAAACCCATCGGTCAAGGGTTTCTCGAGTGATTTGAGGAAAATAGACGAGTTCCGCAACTGTTTTCCCGAGATTTCGAAAAACGGTCTCTCCGATTGTGGCGATTTCCTCGGGGCTTTTTTCGCCGCCGAAAGCGGAGGAGAGATGCCGAAGGGTTTTTTCTCTTTCTTTCCTGAGAAGCCAAAAAGAGGCCTTGCCCAGCCATGCCCCCGCTGCAATTCCTAAGGAAGGAGGTAAGCGCCTCAGAAACATTCGGGCAACGAGCGCAAAACGATAAAGGACCGTTCTTCTAAAGCGATTCTTCATAGATAATTACTCTAAACTTATTATTTTATAAGGTGTTATGGGAATTGTCAAGCGAAATTACTCTTGGGGAGGGGGGGGTTGTTTTGGCGTATACCTTTTCTCTATTTCTATGATCTGTTCGCGTGTCAATGAGGGAATCGGGGCGCGGGGCGCAAAAGAAGAACCCTGTCCCCTTCCTTGCGCTTGGGAAGGAGGAGGTGTTGTTTCTTCCTTCTCGACGGAAAGAATGGCGCTTTGGGGAATGGTCATGCTTTCATAATAGACGTCCATCTTGAGATCCCTTGCATGCTTTTTATATTCACTAATTCTTCCATGAAGGACACGACCATCCCTCAGGGTGACGGTGTCTGCAAAAAGAGGCGATTGAAGAAAAAAAATAAAGACTAGCCCAACTATTTTTTTCATCACATCCTCCTTTGGAATAGAAATCTTAAGGGTTAGGGCTATTGAAATTCAACAAAGAGAAACAAAACTAGTTACAACGAACTGGTAAGACAGCAAAGCAATTTTCTACCAGACTAATTCCAACAAAGATAACCACAGATGACATATCCATCGGTACCATTTTGATCCCCTCCTACCAAGAGTGCTTCGATATTATTCCCATTGAACCTACATCCAGCACCAAAAGGCCACCAGTGCTCTTCCCAACCGGTCTGATACGACAGAAAGCACTTATTGCTGTCTGGTACCGAACCGATTACCGTCCATACTCTACTTGTCAACCATCCAAAAGCAGAGCCTTTGTTAAATAACCGAGGGATTTCCACATTTCCAGAACCATCTATTCGTATTCCTCCCTTAGGCACACTATTAATCCATGGAGCGATTACGAAATGAGAAGTGTTAATATTTCCAGTTGTATCGTTGCTGTAAATGATCCCCATATCCCCCGCTTGAGTTATTTGATTCCACTGGAGATTAGCTGTTAAGCCAGAAACAAATCCCATCCAATTCACCCCCGGCGCCGGAACTCCATTTGTCATATACATGGTAGGGGCTGCTCCATTACTCGCCATCACATGAAACTTAGCGGTTGGGTTAGAAGTCCCAATGCCGACGCTGCCGCTTGGATCGATTGTTACCCGAACCTTAGCCCCAGCATTGAAATCGTCAGTGGTTGCCAAGTGAAGGCTAGAACCACTACCAAACGCTACCGAACTGTAAATTCCTGCCTCTGTCAAATTCGTATAGCCGTCAGGTCCTCCAAACGTCAACGCATTCGTAATACTATTGGCATCCGTTGCAGACAGGTGGATAGTGCCTGCGGTTTGACCAGGTGTTGGAAAACTATACGCAACGGTGTTATGAGTTTGGAGTTTCGCCCCCGGTGCCGTCGTCCCGATACCGACGTTGCCGCTTGTATTTATATAGAACCTATCTGCAATTGTTGTTCCGTCGAAAGAGCGCAAAGCAAAAGGAGAATGAGCAGATGCTGCTGGATTCCCAAACAATATCTCTGCTTCACCAAGATACTTATTTAACATTAAATAATCTTCCGTCTGGCTACCATAGGTATAGCGGTAAACTTTAAGCCCATCTGTAAGCTGACTCTCTACCCCGCCTAACTTGTTTAATGTTAAATTTGAAGCCGTTACGTTTTGAAACTCCCCTGAGGGGACAGGGTAATAACTGGTGAGGGTGATCTGTTCCGCGATGGTTCCCACAACGCCGCAGACAAAGAGGAGGATGAGGAGAAGGAGGAGCACTTTTTTATCTTGTTTCATGAGACACACCTCCTAAATGGGCCTTCATGGATAAGTATACCATATTTGAGACGTGGGTTGTGTGTTGTGAGAGGTGGGTTTGGGATGAGTTGTGAGGGTGGGTTAATCAAGCGAAAAACGCAAAGTGAAAAGCGTAAAACTAAAATTCAAAACTCACCTCCCACCACTCACTTCTCATCCCTGCTTTACGTGTGGTTCGTGTAGTGAGCGACGAGGGTGTCGTATTTTCCCTGACTCCTCAGGATAAGCTCTACGACTTCCCGGACAGCCCCCCTTCCTCCCTTTCTCTGGGTGATATAATGGCTCCGTGCGCGGAGCTCGTCCACCGCGTTCGGGACACTTACAGCAAAACCGGCCCGCACAAGGACCGGAAGGTCCAGAAGATCGTCTCCGATAAAACAGACCTCTTCATCTTTGACCCGGAACTTCCTCCTCACTTTTTCATAGACTTTCCACTTGTCGATGGCATTCTGATAGACCTTCGCGACGTGACTGTCCTTGGCGCGGCGGCGCACCACCGACGACTTCTTAGCGGTGATAATCACCGTTCGGATCCCTACTTTGGAGAGAAGGTAGATCCCGAACCCATCCTGAACGTCAAAACATTTGAGTTCATCGCCGGCATCGCCGTAGATGATCCGTCCGTCGGTAAGAACTCCGTCGACATCCAGAATCAGAAGTTTTATTTTCTTAAGTCGTGAGGTGTGAGTTGTGGGTAGTGAGTTTGGTTGTGAGGATGGGGTGTGGGGATCAAAGTGTTCTTTTTTTAACAACTCATCCTCACCACTCATCCTAAACTCACCTCCCACATCCCACTTCCCACAACGCCGTTCTAACTTTCACGGGTGACACGAAGGACCTCCTCGAGGGTCGTTATTTCAGTCTTGACTTTGTCAAAACCATCGTCGCGCATGGTACGCATGCCACCCCGGATGGCAGCCGTTTTGACTTCGGCGCTGGAACTTTTGGCGATGATGAGATTCCGAATTTCGTCATTGATTTCCATGAGCTCAAAAATACCGATCCGGCCGCGATAGCCGATCTGATGACAGGTGGCACATCCTTTGCCGCGATAAAAAGAAACACGTTGAGGACCCTCTTGAGTTGAAGAACCAGCCGTCGGTCGGGTGGGTTCATTTTCCTTTCCTCCGCCCATAATATAGAACCCTTCGTCAGCCCGTGCCGGGCTCCGTTTGCCGCGCTTCTCCGCCTGCTGAACCGGAGCCTCTAATTCTTTAAGGAGGGCCGGAGGAGGAGTGTATTCCATCTTGCAGGAAGGGCAGATCCGCCGGACAAGTCGCTGGGCCAGAACCCCGATTAAAGAAGAAGAAATCAGGAACGGTTCAATGCCCATATCGATCAGACGGGTCACGGCCCCTGCGGCGTCGTTGGTATGGAGAGTACTAAACACAAGATGTCCGGTGAGGGAGGCACGGATCGCAATTTCCGCCGTTTCAAGATCGCGGATTTCGCCGACCAAAATGATATTGGGGTCCTGTCGCAACACGGAACGGAGACCATTGGCAAACGTCAATCCCACCTTCGCATTCACTTGCCCCTGATTCACTCCCTTGAGCTGATATTCCACAGGATCCTCAAGCGTAATGATGTTGACTTGGGGAGAATTCAGTATGGAAAGTACCGCATAGAGGGTTGACGTTTTTCCGCTGTTCGTCGGACCTGTCACAAACACCATGCCGTTCGGCCGTTTCACCAACGACTCGAATTTATTCTGGATCCCTTCTGAAAGGCCGAGCTGATTCAGACTGCGGAAGGTGACTTCTTTATCGAGGATCCGTATCGCAAGCTTTTCCCCGAGGATCGTGGGAAAAGTGGACAAGCGGATGTCCACTTCCCGCGTCCCCACCTTCATCGCAA
>Ga0105164_10001811_pt1 | contig 13484 bp, 15 predicted proteins | sample VDWuncwatermetaG_FD_89674 | JGI IMG/M metagenome (GOLD analysis project Ga0105164, IMG submission 89674) | Wastewater microbial communities from Netherlands to study Microbial Dark Matter (Phase II) - VDW unchlorinated drinking water | ecosystem: Environmental > Aquatic > Freshwater > Drinking...
GCGCTGTTTTTGTCTACAATAGTAAAATGTTTATTAAGTCCAAAAACCTGCGCGTGAGCACGAAGAATATGGACACCTAAAGAGTGAAACGTGCCGACAAAAGGACGCGGGTCATTGTATCGAAGGCCAATGTCGAAGCCGTGTTTTGCAAGGAGTTCGCTTACCCTTTCCTGCATCTCCTTTGCGGCTTTGTTTGTAAATGTGATTGCGAGGATTTCGCTTGGTGCTACACCCTCCGTTACTAGATTTAAAATACGATGAGTGAGTGTGCTTGTTTTTCCTGTCCCCGCGCCTGCGATGATAAGAATTGGGCCGTTTTTGTGGAGGGCAGCCTCTTTTTGTTTGGCATTTAGGTGTGAGAGGTGTTCCATAACTAAGATACTTTAGCACAAAAATGAGCCGACGCAGAGAAGCACTTGCGCTTCTCTGCGTCGGCTCATTTTTGTGCTACTTCGCCCCTTCTGAAAAGTTTTTCAACGTCCTTTTCACTTCTTCATCCATTAGCTCGCTCATATCGGGAATATATCTTTGCAGAAATTCCTGCATCATATCCTGATCACCCTTTTTACCGATGTCTTCAAATTCTTTACGAGCGTCGTCTGGGAGCCTTTCAAAAATAGCCACTGTAACTGATTTTAAAATAATCTCACCGAGCTTTCCCACCACCTCATCTTGGGCTTCCTTTGGTAGCCCACCGATGCCGAGTTCTTTTATTAATACTTCACGAAGTTCTTGATTGTTCATAATAAGTTAGCTTATTTGGTGTTCTTGTAATTCTGAATGTCTATTGCGGCTGCACGATCTAAATAATCTCGAACATTTAGCCCTGACTCAAGAGGTAGCCCAGTTTGCGCGTTTGCGTCTCTCACCATCTTTATTACCTTTTCCACCTCTTCAGAAGGTATGCGGGACTCTCTTTCCAAAAGCTCACTCACAGGCATCTCGGCAAAAGCCTCAAAAGTTTTTTGTCCATTGTCCGCACCTATCCCAAACCATCCAGCTTTCCCAAAAACAGATTTTATGTGGTCGTCTGTTGCTTTTGCTGCATCCGCATTAAGTTGGGCGAGAGCCTGCGGGTCTGTCGGCAAATTAATATGGGAGCTTGACTCAGGTGGGGTGCCTGCGGTGTCCTTGAATACATTGCCGTACTCTGCCTCTGTTTTGGTAATAATATCCTGTATTTGGTCTCTCAAAAAATCTATTTTTGGTTTATTGTTAACCCCATCTTGTTCGAGTACGGCTATGACTTGCTCGTATCCAGCGATTTTTGACGCTCTCCCGTCTACAACACTTATGTTTTGCCCATCCGTTACTCCATTTAATGAATGGTTTCGCACGGTTGAACGCCAGTCCTCGTTTAGTAAGTCTCGCCCATCTGCACTCGCACCTAGCTCATTCGTGATAAACCCTACCACCTCACCATTTGGGGAATATTGAAAAGATCCCTTCATAGCACCCGCCTCCACAAGAGCGTTAGGGTTACCCGCTTCCTGTCCAACAGGAGCCTCTTCTGTAGTAAGGTTTGTTGGCGGAGATGAGCCATCTACAGGTATTACAGGCTTCCAAGTTTTTAGTTCCTCTTCTGTGAATCCTGTCGGCTCCGTAGCAGGGGCTTCGGCAGAAGGCTCTGTTTCTGTTGTAGGAGCAAAATTGGTACCGTGCTGGTACTCGTAAGCATTTTTAGCACTGTTGTTGATATCTTGAATTCTAAAAATTCCGTCATCACCTTTTAGTTGCTCAACTACATTGAAGGTGCCGTCAGGACCTTTTTGTAAAACATAAGCAACATTATCAATACCATCAGATGCAACCCTCGTTTCTAGGCCCGTAGCCGTATCAGCATACCCTGTTTTTTCGGCTATATCAAAAGCTTTTGTAATTGACCACTCTTTAACCTCATTTGCGTCGTTTAGATTTCCAGTAAAACCAAAATCTACTGGGTTTTCAGCGAGTTGACGAGACAAAACATGCGTTACTCCCTCCCCTTCTCGAATTGTTGCAAGAGCAGCGGAGGTATCAATTACAGAGGCGTGTTCTAGGAGACTAGATGCACTCATATATAATGTAGCCACAGCAGCGGATAATAAGCCACCAACCATTAGCCATCTAAAACTAGGCGCAAATTTATTAGAGTAGACTAATGCTCCAACAGTGAGCCACCTTAAGCCATCTCCCATTTTATTATAAGACTCGGCAATTTTGCCAAGAAATCCAATAGGAACTTTCGCATTTTCCGCTCTCGACTCCACAGCGCCATCAGCCACTTTTAGCCCCTCCTGCGCTTTAAGCATAATCTCAGCTTGCTCAATGTCTAATGTGTGGAAACCTTCTGTTTTAAGTGCTGGAGAAGGTGTCACTACTGTATTAATAGAGCCAGATGGAAGCGCAAGCTCCGCATCAAGAACTTTTTTGCCACTTTTCTCATACGTTTCGATTGCCTCGTCTTGCCAATTTTTAATTGTTGGATCATTTTTTGCGTCAGCGGCTGCTTTGCGTTTAGCCTCAACCCAACGATCGTACCCCTCAGAGTAGTTTTGTAGAGGTGTCTTGGGCTTTTCCACAGGGTTTGTCTTCATATCAAATTTGGGTTCCATAATTTTTTGTTCTTGGTTAGTTTCAGTAATTGTAGCAGGTTCTGTTTTTGTTTGCACAATATGAGGCACGTCTTTTGTGACAAGAGCATCCATATCCCTCTGCATTTCGATGTTTGCTGTTCTTTGTCCAAAAACACCAGGCGCTACTCGCACAGCCCTAGCATCTGCAATTGCGTTTCCTAAGTACACACGTTGCTCTTTATTTGGTTTTCCCTTATGTTTTTGCCCCCTCCTTTCAGCTTCATTCTCCTTTGCCCTTAGGAACGCCTCTTTTATCAATAAATTATTTTCATTAGATGGGTTTTGCTCTATAGGTAGTGTTTCTCTGGGGTTCATGTACTTTTTATTATCCCAATTATGTCAAGAAAAGTCAACTTTTTACTTATCCACAGCGTACTCACTAAGCCCTACACAGAAGACTCTTTATGTGCTAGGCTTTAGGTAATCTAGGGGATTAGCCCCAGGTTTACAGATATTGACGATATTTTCCAACACGGCTGAACGACAGAAAGACACATATTAAATAGACCTATTTCTACAAAACTAAAGGACCCTAGCCGAGTGCAAATGAATGCAGGCTGGGCGAAATACCTATATTTTTCAAGGCAAACGAGTGCCTGGCTTCTTTTTTTGTGTCTCGGGCTCGGGCTTGGCGTTCCTGTTAGTTTGGTGCAGGCGCGAGCTTTTTCATATTTAAATGGAGGTTCTGACACAAGAGTATCTACTCATTCCTACCAAGACGCCCAAAACTCCCAGACAATTGCTTTTCTTGAAGGTGCAGTCAATTTCGACCCTAATCCAGCAAAGGGTGGGGGCGACGTTACCATTGTGGACGATAGCGCACTTCTTTCAGAGGTTGGCCCCACTGGTACAATTGCTGACATTGAGGCTACAGAACATCAAGGAAAGATAAGTCTTTATGTTGTTAATAATGGTGATACCCTTGAAAAGGTTGCCAAAATGTTTGGAATTACTGTTAGCACGATAAGGTTTGCAAACGATCTCTCTGCGGGGTCTAGCCTCCGAGTAGGACAAAGCCTTGTAATTCTTCCAATTGATGGAATACAACACACTGTCAAAAAAGGTGACACACTTAACAGTCTTGCAAAAAGATATAGCGGAGACATTGATGAAATTTTGGAGTTTAATGATCTGGTTTCTGGGCAAAAGCTAACTATTGGTGACATCGTTGTAATCCCAAACGGCAAGGAGGCGATAACTCCTACAAAGTCGGGTGTGACGGTAGCTCGTTCAAGACCTAACAATGCTCTACCCGTTTACTCAGGATACTACACTCACCCAGTTCCTTTGGGGCATAAAACTCAGGGCATTCACGGATATAATGGTGTAGATTATGGCGCGCCAAAAGGTACACCTGTTTATGCTGCAGCGGAGGGTGTCGTTGTGGTAAGCAATTTTAGGGCAACTAATTGCGGAAGGAGCTGTGGTGGTGGGTACGGAAATTATATAGTTATTGAACATCCAAACGGCACACAGACTTTGTATGGGCACTTAAGCGCTGTGTATACACAAGTAGGCACACGCCTAGAGAAGGGGCAGTGGATTGGTGAAGTGGGTAACACAGGCAGATCGACAGGCTCTCACCTACACTTTGAGGTGCGTGGAGCGAAGAATCCGTTTTAGGAATTAAGATAATAAAAGAAAGGGCAGTCCACTTGTGGACTGCCCTTTCTTTTATTATCTTAATTCCGTTGGTCGATACGCGAGCGCCTCCAGAATGTGTTCTTCCTTTATGTCGGGCGATGAGTCGAGGTCCGCGATGGTGCGGGCGACTTTTATTGTTTTGTGGTGGGCACGCGGGGAAAGTTTTAGGCGTTCTGCCGATGCGTTGAAAAGTGTGAGGAGTTTTGGAGTGAGGTTTATGAAAGTTTCAATATCATCAGCACGCATTTCGCTATTGGTGGTAATTTTTCGCGCGTGATTTGCAAAGCGCTCTTGCTGTAACGCCCTCGCCTTTTCAATACGTGTGCGTACTTCCTCTGTGGACTCACCACTTTTTGCTTCTGAAAGTTTGCTATGGCTCATATGCGATACCTTTACCCATAGTTCGATCCTGTCCATTATTGGCCCTGATACCTTGCGTGTGTATGAAACAAGTGTACCTGGCATACAAGTGCACCTCTCCTCGCTTCCGTATTTACCGCAAGGGCAAGGGTTCATAGCTGCGAGCAAAATGAAACGCGCAGGGAAAGTGTCGTGACCTTTTGCACGGGTGATACGAATGTGGCCTTCTTCGAGAGGCTCGCGAAGCGACTCAATCACACGCCTATCAAACTCGGGAAACTCATCGAGGAAAAGTACGCCACGATGCGCAAGAGTAATTTCCCCTGGTTTTGGTATTGCACCACCACCTATAACTGCAGGGTATGAGGCTGTGTGATGTGGCGCGCGAAGTGGCGGGCGGGTCATAATGTTTTCACGAAGTGTCCCCGCAACAGAGTGAATGCCGGTAACTTCAAGCGAGTGTTCGTTTTGCAAATCAGGGAGCAAGTGCGGAAATGCCTGTGCGAGCATTGTTTTGCCTGTTCCTGGTGGCCCCCACATTGCGAGATTGTGGTTCCCTGCTGCAGATATTTCTAGTGCGCGCTTTGCAAACTCTTGCCCCTTAATATGTGAAAAATCTACTTTTGTTTTGTCATCGCTCCGTGAAGAATTAATTTTGGCAGTCCTATCTTTTGGTACTAGAGAAAATTTAATGTTTTTATCTAGGTGTTGCAAGACCTCCGAAAGATTTTTTGCTCCGTAAATAGTAATGCCAGAAACAAGAGCAGCTTCCTCCGCATTTTCTGTTGGTAAAAATATTTCAGTGAAGCCGGCGTTTTTTGCGGCGTTGGTTATTAAAAGAGCCCCGTGTATGGGGCGAAGCATTCCATCTAACGAGAGTTCCCCAAGAAAAAGTTTACCCTTTGGTTCAAATGTTGTTTCGCCAGAAGCAAACAAGTACGCAAGAGCGATGGATAGGTCATAATGAGACCCCTCCTTTTTGAGCTCGGCTGGAGCGAGTGCTATTACGACCTTTTGGTTTTGTTGTTTTGGGGATGTAAATCCAGAGTTTTTTACAGCTGCGCTTACGCGGTCACGTGATTCATCTACCGAGGCGCTAGGAAGACCAACGATAGAAAAAGCGTTGAGGCCCTTTGACAGGTCTACCTCTACATCAACAATGTGGGCCGCCAGTCCGACTATTTGAGCTGAAAAAAGCTTTGAGAATTGCATGAAAATGGGAGGGAACGTTTTGGACAAAGGGAACGGGGGGAACGAAAATGCACAAGGAAACGTTATCCTTCTCTGTGTGCGATGCAAGTAGGCGCTGCGGGGTTTGCTTCTAGGCGAGCGCTCTCTATTTCAGCTCCACAAATGCGGCAAATGCCGTATGTGCCTGCCTCAATTCTTGCCAACGCAGAATCAACTTCAAGAAGGCGTGCTTCAAGCTCCACTTCTATAGCCGCACCTTCTTCAAACGCTTCAATGCTATCCGCAACGTCATTTGCATCAGCAGTTGGGTTATTAAGGTTTGGAGCAGATGGCTCCCAGTCACCTGCTATGTCGGAATTTTTGTGTCCAACACCAGAGAGTTCGTTTTCAAGACGTGCTTTTTCTTCAAGTAACTTTGCTTTTAGGTCGTTTGTATTTGTCATATAAAATACAGTGTAACGCTTTTAATTTTTTCCAGCAAGCGGAAGGAGTGCTTCAAGAGCAGGGTGACTTCCAGTTATCAAAATAGTGAAGTCGTTTACAAAGGAATATGTAATATTTCCTGTTAGATTTGTTTCAATAGAGCGAGCATCTTTTCCTGAAACTACAATATCTTTGAAATTTGCACCCGATTCACTTTCTATGTTTGTTCCAAAAAGAGTATCAAAAAAGCGTGGCAGAGTAGCCTCCCATTCGAGCATCCCTGCTACGCCAGTGTTGTGGTCAGAGACTTTGAGAATTAAAAAAGGAGTTGCTCCGCCGTTTGCTTCGCCATAAAACCCAGCCATAAAAGGTCTTTCAAGAATACTGCTCATTGTCTCTGGTGCTCTTGCGCCAATAAAAATAAAGAAACGATTTGCGGAAATTTCCATAAGCCCAGATTTGTATGATTCGGCAAAATAAAGATTTTTAATAGAGCCTGCAGGAATAGCCAACCCCTTTTCTGAATTAATAACCTCAATTATATCTGGAGCATTTTCCTTAGAGATATTGAAGCGTTTTTCAGATTGTGATGGAATTATGGAGGGAGCGAGAGGAAGGCTCTCTGTTTTTATTGTGTTTGTTTCTGCAACATTATTTTTTACCAATGACGGAAAAGATACACTAGGAAGTTCTGGCAAATTAATTTTCTGTAGCAATACATACGCAACACCAAGAAGGGAAACTAAAAGAAGAAAAATAAAAATAACCATCAGTCGGCCTCTTCGTTTAGGGGCATGATTTTTTTCGAGCTCTGCTTTTTTTACAAGATCTGCCTCCTCACGCAAACGAGCAGTCTTTCTCCCCTCCGCGGCCATTATTGAAACAACGGTCTCGTTTTGTTTGTTGATTGCCTCCATCGCGTCAAGCTTCATTGTTGAAATTTGTCGTCTTGCAATTTTTTCCATGCCTTCCTTCGAGGCCGTATCAGGGTTGCCTTCAAAAACTCCTGGCTCTAATTTTTGTTTAGGATTATCATTGTCCATTGCTCTATATTATACTCTGTGTTAGACCTGTCGCCAAATAGCTTTTCTGCCTATAATTCCCAATTTTCAGCTGCGACTTGTCAAAAATTATTAGGCGACAGGTCTATTTTTTGCATAACCAAGAGATGTGCAAACAAAAGGCTCAACATATTGCGTTGAGCCTTTTGGTTTTTAGGTTATATCTCTGGAGCCTCTTTTCGTGGACGAGCGGACTGTTTACGTGGTGCGCGTCTCTGTCCTCCTCCCGTGGAATTTCCTCCACGAACACCGAGAAGGTATTTACGCGGATCGTCGCACATATCTATGAAATCATCCGCCGCTTCGCGAAGCTTCCCAGAGGCTGAACGTCCAAATGTAATTACTTCCACCTGCGACCCCATAAACTTTAGATATTCCACAAGAGGAACGAAATCACCATCGCCCGAGGCAAGCACCACTGCGTCTACTTTTGACCCAAGACGAATAGCATCTACTGCGAGGCCTACATCCCAGTCTGCTTTTTTGGCGCCTCCAAAAAATATCTGGAGGTCTTTTGTTTTTGTTTCAATGCCAAGAGAGTTTAATGCCTCAAAAAAACTTTTCTCTTCCTCACCTTCTGTTGTGATAACATATGCTATCGCGCGAACAAGATGTCTTCCAGCTACTGCCTCTTTTAATACTGCGCCAAAGTTTACCTTTGCTCCGTATAAATTACGCGCGCTGTGGTACAGATTTTGCGCGTCAATAAACATTGCAACGCGTTGCTCCTTTTGTTTGATAATTGCCATTATGAAAATATTCGCGCTTTTTTGCGCCTAAACTTATTTATAAAAACTTTGTTTACGACTTTTGTGATACGTATATAGTATTACATGGTTTGAAATAAACAAAAAGTCTCGCCACTTTTGTGGCGAGACTTTTTGTTTATTTCAAACCAACCTTCTTCACAAGTGCCTCGTAGCGCACCTTATTCTTTCGCTTCAAATAGTTTAGGTGAGTACGGCGATCCGCAACCATTTGTAGGAGACCACGACGGGAATGATTGTCCTTGTGGTTTTTCTTCAAGTGCAGGGCAAGTTCATCAATGTTCTTTGAAAGAACAGCAACCTGGGCCTCTGGAGAGCCAGTATCTGTCGCGTGAATTTGCACCTTTTTGATAATACTTTGTTTTTGTTTTGTCGTAATCATTATTAATACTCTAGCATAACTTGCCAATAAATGCAAGTCCGGCGCATGTAACCACCCGCACACCGATTACTTAGTTGTAAATATATAGTTTTCCATCACCATAGTAAAAGTATGGCTCAGAAAACTATACGTTTACTCCTAGTATTTTGGGCTTGTGAGTGGTTACCGCATAAAGCCAATGTTTCTAGGCTCTTTTTCGAGCTCGTGCTACAAGCCTGTGAATTTGAGCTTCTCCAAGTATTCCGATGGCCATTCCAAGGAAACTTAAGCCAAGACCGACAAGAATAGAAGGTACAAAGGGGTCTACGACATAAAGCTCTGTGAATTGCCACCCAGACGCACCCAAAATAATTGCCAGTAGCGCCCCTAGGCTATTCGCTTTACTGGTGTACAGCCCAGCTAAAAGTGGCACAAATGCCGAAACTAGAGTTATTGAATATGCTCCGCTCACAAGCTCGTATATACTCCCCTGTTTTGAGGCAAGTATTAACGCGCCAATTGCGATAAAAATTATGGAAGAGCGGATAATCCTAAGTCGAGTTTTGTCGTCTATGTTATTGAAAAACGGCTTTATAACATTTTCACCAAGCAGTGTAGCAGGAGCGAGGAGGGCGCCAGACGCTGTGCTCATAATAGCCGAAAGCAGAGCTCCAAAGAAAAAGACTTGCGTGATAAGGCTCGTGTTGTCTAGTATTAGCGTTGGCAAGAGTTGCTGAGGGTCACTAATCACAAGCTCAGGATACTTTGCGCGCGCAATGAGGCCGAGGGTGAGCGGAATGAGGGCAATAGTAAAGTACATTACGCCAGCTGATATAGATGCCCACTTTGCAATGACAGCAGATTTAGCGGACATAACTCGCTGATAGACATCTTGTTGCGGAATGGACCCAAGGCCGATAGTCATCCACGCAGCCATCCACGCTAGCCAATCTTTCGTTGTGGCGTCAGCAGGAGTAATTCTAAAAAAGTCTGGTGGCGTGTTTGCAATAACAGACCCTATACCGCCATTTTGCGACAATACTTCTATAAGGATAACGAAGAGCCCAATAACAATTACCGCCATTTGCACTGTGTCTGTGATAGATACAGCCCACATACCACCTATATATGTGTAAATTATAATTATAATAGCGGCGGCAATCATTCCTGCCATAGGTGAAATAAAGAAGGCCGAACTAGAAAATATCATACTTATGATAATCCCTAGAGCGACAAACTGCGCGGCAACCCAGCCAAAGTAGGTCAAAATTATGGCAACTGACAGAAGTGTCGCGACGACTTTGTTGTATCTACTATGAAAATAGTCACCAATAGTTAGGTTTTTCTCCGCGTAAAGTTTTTTAGCAAAAAAGAAACCAATAAGTATAAGACAAAGCCCCGCTCCAAAGGGGTCCTCAATGACAGACAAAAATCCACCCTCTGCCATACGCGACCCAGCACCTAAAAATGTTTCTGAGCCAAACCATGTAGCAAAAATGGTCGCCATAGCCATAGTGAACGGCAGATGGCGACCAGCGAGCGCGTAATCAGCAGAGGATTTAACCCTCCTAGACGCATAGATACCTATCGGTATCATTAGTAGCATATATATGAGTATAAAAATTGCAATCATATAAGTAGGCTAACCCGTACACAAATTATAGAGGATTACAAAAAGAATTACAAAAATGCTTCCTCTTCCTCAATGTCTTCTTTTGGAACTATTTCTATACCACCTTCCCTCAGAAGGTCACTTGAAAAATCATCGATAGCCTCATCTGTCTCAGGTATTTCATCATCTCCAAGTATAGAAATACCTGTGCTTTCCATTGCTCGATTAGAAGCACTCTCGTCTTCGTTATGTGTAAGCGAGCCTTCGTTCCCGGCATCGCTGTCTAGGTTTCGCGATCCTGTGACTACTATGTATTCATCTGATGAGGTCATATAAGAATTGTAGCACTAAGTGTTAGGAATTTACAACACAAATTGCTTGCAGGTCCCGCTCCCGCCTTTTGCCGCAGGAAAAAGGTGGGAGCGGGCATGCGTCAATCGTCAAATGTACATTATGACGCGAAGCGTTATAATACATTTATGTCGCACAATATTGAGACAGGAACACTGCACGCCCTTATGAGGCAGTATTTGGAATACCTGGAAATTGAACGTGGCAGAAGCCTAAAGACCATTGAAAACTATGAGCGGTATTTAAAGCGCTTCTTGACGGCAAGCAACGCAAAAGAGCCTAATGATATTACGGACGAGCTAATACGTAATTTTCGGCTCTGGCTTAACCGCCAAAATGCTGGTAATCGCGATGGTCACCAAGAAACACTTAAAAAGAAAACACAAAATTATTATCTAATAGCAATTCGTAGTTTTTTAAAATATTTAAGGAAAAGGGGCATTGAGTCTTATTCGCCAGAAAAAATTGAACTTGCAAAAGTGGCTGAACGCACAATTGATTTGTTGACATCAACAGACCTGAGAAGGCTTTTAGGTGCGCCAAACGGAGATAGTGTTAAGGAACTTCGCGACAAGGCGATACTTGAGCTTTTCTTTTCTACTGGACTTCGTTTGTCGGAGCTTTGCTCTCTTGGGCGTGACATTGATCTCACTCGCGACGAAATATCCATACGTGGCAAGGGTGAAAAAGTGCGCGTGGTGTTTATATCAGAAGATGCGAAAAAGGCAATTAACGCGTATCTAAAGAAACGTACTGATATGGGTGATGCGCTTTTCGTAAATACTTCTAGGGTAGACGGCGGAGCTACTAGGCTCACACCTCGTTCAATAGAGAGAATGGTAAAATTTTATGCAGCCAAGGCTGGTATTATGGATAAAGTTACCCCGCATATTTTGAGACACTCCTTTGCAACAGACTTACTTCAGAACGGTGCAGACATTCGCTCTGTACAAATGATGCTGGGACATTCGAGTATTGTAACCACCCAAATTTACACGCATATCACCGACAGCGAGCTTAGAAACGTACATAAGAAGTTTCACGGGAAGGGGAAATAAAAAATGGGTGGTTGCGTAGCAACCACCCAAAAGTGTTGTATAAATTTTTAGTTTTCTCCCGCATCTGGATTTGACCACGCAAGCGAGAGTTGAGCGTTGTTACCCACCGGGCTCATCGTTAAGTGGTTTAATGGTCCCGACAGCGGTTCACTAAGAGGAGGCTCTCCACCAAGTGAAACAACGTTTTGCTTAAGTTCCCAATCCGACTCAATACCAGCTATCTCCATTTGTTCAGACATTTCTCATTCCCTTTGGTAAGTTAATTTGTACTACCCTCGTCATCTTATTACTTTTTCATATTTTTGCAATATCCACTATACTGTATGTATGAAAATAGCTTCCTGGAATGTAAACGGACTTCGTGCAATTCATAAAAAAGGAAATTTTGCTGATATCCTCAAAAAAGATTTTGATATTTTATGTTTGCAAGAAACCAAAGTAGAAGCCGAGCAGTTGCCCGAGGAAGTACGCAACCCTAAAGGATATTTCTCTTATTTCAGCCACTCAAAAATGCGAAAGGGTTATAGCGGTGTGGCTGTATATACAAAAATAAAACCTGAAAAGGTGGAGGAGGGTATGGGTCTAAAGGACATGGATCAAGAGGGTCGCCTCCTTGTCCTTTACTTCAAGGACTTTGTCCTTTTGAATGGCTACTTCCCCAACGGAGGCGGTGGGCCTGTCCGATTGAAATACAAGCTCGATTTTTACGATACATTTCTAGCCTTCGTGGAAAAACTCCGCAAAAAGGGGCACAAAATAGTTATTTGCGGGGACATAAATACAGCGCACGAGGCAGTAGACCTCGCTCGCCCAAAGGCAAATGAGAAAAACACTGGCTTCCTGCCAGAGGAACGAGCGTGGATTGATGAGCTTATATATCACGGATACACAGATATTTATCGTCATCTCCATCCAAACACAAAAGACGTGTATACCTACTGGGATATGAAGACCGCATCACGAGACCGCAACGTCGGTTGGCGTATAGACTATTTCTTCATCTCCTCCGACCTCCTCCCACGAGTGAAACAAACAACAATGCTCACATCATTCCTCGGCTCCGACCACTGCCCTATTGTGCTAGAGTTAAAATAAACAGAGTTTGACTTTGTATGATAATTTAGTATGATAATATCATACAATTAATTATATAAATATATGTCTACAATATCAGTCCCATTGCCTCCAGAACTAGAAAAGTTCATCAACAACCAAGTAAAAAGTGGCAACGCTGCCAATAAGGCAGATGTAGTTCGGCGTGCACTTACTCGTTTTTCTGAAGACGAAGCCGTGCGTGTTGTGCTTGAGGCATCGCAAGAGCCTGTGCTTAGAGGAGATCTGCGTGAGTTAATGAAGAGAATTAATTAACAGGATGAATATAAGCATCTGCTACAAGCCGTCCTTTATTAGACGGCTCAATAAACTCCCGAAAGGCTTACAAGATGAAGTTATTGAAAAGATAGAGCTCTTTAAGAATATTGATAACCATCAACGACTCGAAGTGCACAAATTAAGAGGAAGGCTAAAAAAATTCTATGGCTTCTCAGTTGATTATAAGAACCGCATAGTTTTTGAGTACCTGTCAGAAAACGAAGTAGCGCTTCTCGCTGTCGGCGACCACGAAATATATAAATTATTTTTGTAATTCAATTTACGCGGTCCTCATTTACGTAGACTAACATGGCTCTATCCCCGGTATACGTTCTGTATCCAGATAGCAATTAAAGTTGTCACAGAGGCAGTTATGGCAGAAACAAGAACTGTCCTTATGTCGTCTTTTATAAACAAAAAGATTTTTTTACATAAAGGCTCTAGTAATTCGTGACCTTTTTTTGATGCTCTTATAAATTCTACTCCAGCCCATGTATCTTTCCCTACTCGTTTCTGTACTGTATAGTTCTCGAGATATCCCTCACTAATTAGTTTTTGAATTAGTTTAATCTCATCATCGTTTTTTGCTCGGTCAATTAAGTCAGTACGGGTTAGCCCCCCGCCATCAATTCCTATTACTTTTTTTAATAATTCTTTTTTGTCATACATA
>Ga0105164_10001812_pt1 | contig 13484 bp, 17 predicted proteins | sample VDWuncwatermetaG_FD_89674 | JGI IMG/M metagenome (GOLD analysis project Ga0105164, IMG submission 89674) | Wastewater microbial communities from Netherlands to study Microbial Dark Matter (Phase II) - VDW unchlorinated drinking water | ecosystem: Environmental > Aquatic > Freshwater > Drinking...
CCGAAGGGCCGCCCCGGGGCAAGGCCGGACGGCGGGGTGGCGCAGCGGCAGGCCCTGCTGCCCAGCGCAGCTTTTCGACAGAGCACCTCTACGCTTCTTCTTCCACCTCAAACTGAATCTGGCATCGCTCGCAGACATACACCGACATCTCGTGGCGCAGCGTGAGAAACCGCGTGCGCGTCTGCTGACACTGCGGGCACGGCACCGGCGGCCGCCAGGTCGCGGGCTCCTCCGGCGGCAGCTCCCCCTCCTCGAAAAAATCCTCGGCCATCACGCCCTCCATCCCCTATGTTCCCACCGCTGCTATGCGGTTCCAGCGGCGGGCGGTAAGACAGCGAGCTGGTCACGCAGGAAGTGGATCGCGCGCTCCACGGCCCAGGACGTCGCTGCGCCACACCATCGGCCGCTGATAAAGCCCATGTGCCCTCCGGCCTTGGGAAACTCCGCGGTGAGGTGGCGATTCCGCGCGATGGCCTCCCGTGGCAAGGCCTCACCGGGAAAGAAGGGGTCGTCTTGGGCGTTGATCAAGAGCGTGGGCCGAGCGATGCGGGAGAGCGCCATCCCGCAGCTGGAGGCCGCCCAGTACGCCGGAGCACTCGGAAAGCCATGGACCGGAGCCGTGACCAACGCGTCGAATTCCGCCACGGTGCGGACCGCGCCAAGCGCTCGCCGATCCACCAAGTCGGGAAACCGCTCGAGTTTCGCCAGGGTCTTTCGCGTGAGCCCCCGCAGCAGGCGCCGCATGTAGATCCCGCCGAACCCCTGCTCGATGGCCCGCACCGACACCGCCAGATCAAATGGCGTGGAGATGGCCGCCGCGGCGCGCAGCTCCTGGGGGGCTGCGTCTCCCTGCTCCCCCAAGTACTTCAGCAGCACATTGCCACCGAGGGAGAAACCCGCACAGAGGACCGACGACCCCGGGTGCTCGGCGATGACCCGCCGAATGACCCAGGCCAGATCCGCGGTCTCGCCCGCATGGTAGGACCGCCGCAACCGGTTGAGGGTGCCGCCGCAGGAGCGGAAATTGACGCCGACACCGCGCCATCCGCATCGTCGGGCGGCCCGCAGCAGCCCCACCACCTGGCTCGCTCGCGAGGAACTTTCCAGGCCGTGCAGGACGATCAGGATGGGTGAGCCGGGCTCGGCCGGCCCCTCATCCACATCGAGAAAGTCGCCGTCTGGCAACTCCCACCGCCTCCGCTGACTCATCGCGCGCATCCCCAGAGGACCGATCGCCCCCCACACCGTCTGCGCATGTCGCCCCCGACACCACCACGCTGGACGAAACAGGCTTCCTCCTCCTGCGCGCTGCGAACCCCCACCGTACGCGTTCATGCACGCTGCCAGCATAACCAAAACGCGCGCCGGGCGGTACTCAATTCTCTTGCCGACGACGAAGGGCTAGTGACTAGTGACTAGTGAAAAAGGATCCGCCTCATCAGAGGATTTGTCAAATGGACTCATCCGTAGTTCTCCTGGTCACTGTTCACTAGTCACTGACCACTCGTCACTGGTCACTAGCATCCATGGCTTGACGCCCACATCGTGAGGCTCTAAGCTAACGCACCAGCCATGCCGGCCCTGTTGCAGTTGAAGAGCCTCCACAAGCGCTTCGGCCCGCGCGTGATTTTCGACGACGCGACCGCCACGCTCAGCACCGACCAAAAGGTCGGCTTCATCGGCCGCAACGGCGCGGGCAAATCCACGCTGTGCAAAATCCTCATCGGCCAGGACACCGCCGACTCCGGCGAGATCATTCACAGCGCCGATCTGCGGCTCAGCTACCTGGAACAGCACGACCCCTTCACCCCCGAGGAAACCGTGCTGGACTTTCTGGTGCGCCATACCGGCCAGGAAGCCTGGCGCTGCGGCGAGGTCGCCAGCCGGTTCCAGCTCAAACACGCATGGCTGGAGGCGAAGGTCAACACCCTCTCCGGCGGCTATCAAACCCGCGTCAAGCTCACCTCCATGCTCCTGCGCGAGCCGAACTTCTTGATCCTGGATGAGCCGTCCAACTACCTCGACCTGAAAACACTCATCCTGCTCGAAGAGTTCCTGCAGGACTTTCGCGGGGGATTTCTCATCGTGTCGCACGACCGCGAGTTCCTGAAGAAAACGTGCGACCACACGCTGGAAGCCGAGAACGGCCAGTTGACGCTCTACCCCGGCACCGTGGAGGAGTACCTGACCTTCAAGGCCGAAGGGCAGGCCCAGGCCATCAGCTACAACCAAACCATCGAGAGCAAGCGCAAGCAGCTCCAGGCCTTCGTCGACCGCTTCCACGCCAAAGCGTCGAAGGCCAGCCAAGCGCGCTCAAAAATGAAACAGATTGCGAGACTCAAGACCATCGACCTGGCCGCAGCGCAACGCAACGTCCACATCAAGATCCCCGCCATCCAGCGCCGCCAGGGCCCCGCCTTCACATGCGAAGCCCTCGCCATCGGCTATCCGGAGAAGCTCGTGGCCAAGGAGATCCGGATCGAGGTCGACCATGGCGCCCACGTCGCGGTGCTGGGCGATAACGGCCAGGGCAAGACCACGCTCCTGCGCACGCTGGCCGAAGATCTGGCCCCCAAGGGCGGCAGGTTCAAGTGGGGCTTTGGCTGCGAGATCGCCTACTACGCCCAGCACGTGGTGGACACCTTGAATCCGACCCACGACGTCTTCACCCACTTGGAACGCCACGCCGCGGTGTCGGTCACCCGGCAGGAGCTCCTCGCCATGGCCGGCTCGTTCCTCTTTCAGGGCACCGACGTCAACAAACCGGTCTCTGTGCTCAGCGGCGGTGAGTGCGCGCGCCTGTGCCTGGCTGGCCTGCTGCTGATGAAGCGCAACGTGTTGTTGCTGGATGAGCCCACCAACCATCTCGACTTTGAAACGGTCGAAGCGCTGGGGGCTGCCCTGCATCAGTTCCCTGGCACCGTGTTCTTCATCAGCCACGACCGGACGTTCGTGAACATGGTGGCCACGCAGATCATCGAAGTCAGCAATGGCTCCGTCATCCATTATCCCGGCAGTTATGCGAATTACGTGTATCGGCTGGAGAACCGGCTCAGGCAGGAGCTGGAAGCTGCAGATAGGGCTAGTCCGGCGCCAGCACGCAAGGTCAAAGCCCCGTCAGACTACCACCTGCGCAAACAACGCGAGTCCGCCAAGCGCAAACTGGCCGGCCAGATCAAGCGGTCAGAAGAGCAGCAGGCCGCCTACCGGAGGGAACAGGAATCGCTCGAATCGGAGATGGCGGCCAATCCCGCTGCGTGGAATCGCGCACTCACCGACCGCCGCACCACGCTGGCAGTACTCCTCCAAGAAGAAGAGCGCCGCTGGATCCAGCTCAACGAGCAGTTAAACGTCTGAAGAAAAATGGGGACGGTTCTATTTTTGAAAATCAGCACCGTCCCTCATGGCTCTGAGCACTTAGTGGCAGGAAGAACCGCCGCAGCAGGAGCTGCCTGGATCCTCTTTGATCGCGGCTTTCACCTTCGAGACCACCTCGGGCGTCATCTGGACGTTGTGATGACACCCCTTGGCGTGCTCGGCTGCCTGGCGCAGCACGTCTGATTCGTCCTTGCCCTTGATCACGAAGTCGCAATCCACCCCGACATCCTTGCATGCCAGTGTCTTGCCCATGCCTGCCTCCTCCCCTGAAGCGGCTGCCATCAGGGCAGCCGCGGAATGGCCGGACATTCACCATGTTCGGCACTCCGCCCACGCCTCGATGGCGTGGGCTACGCCGAGCGCGACGGGCGCTCGGCCTTGTTCGTGACGGCCCTTAGACACTCGGCGGCGGCGTTGACGCCTCGGTGTCCTGTCGTTTTTTTCTCTCCGCTTTGCGCAGTCGTTTCGCTTCTTGCTTTTGTTTCTTTTCCAAATCCCTCTTTCGCCGTTCAAATTGGTAGTTCACGTATGCCATGTGGCCTCCTTTCCATCTGCATGTGTGATCACGGAGTGGGCGATGTCCGCTACAGGGTGGTGATCCACCGGTCCCGTTTTTCTCGTTTCGCCTGTCGCTTCTCTTTCATCGTGCTCTGGGCCTTTTTCTTGACGTTCTTTTTCGCATCCCGTGATTTTCCCATACCAGCCTCCCTCTGTTGCCTGCCATGGCCATTGCAGCATTCCTGGGACGTGGGATCCCCGGACGCTCGTCTATGATACACCTACCACAGATTCTGTGGTGTCATGGGGGCTAGACATTGAAGCGGAAGTGCATGAGGTCGCCGTCGCGCACGAGGTACTCCTTGCCCTCCTGGCGCAGCTTGCCCTGCTCGCGGGCAGCCGCCTCGGTGCGGCAAGCCAGGAAGTCCTCGTAGCCGATCACCTCGGCCCGGATGAAGCCGCGCGCCATGTCGGAGTGGATCTTCCCGGCCGCCTCTTGGGCGGTGGTCCCGGCGCGGATCGTCCAGGCGCGGTCCTCCTTCGGCCCGACGGTGAAGAACGCGATCAGGCCCAGCAGCGTGTGGCCGGAGCGGATGAGCCGGTGCAGTCCAGGCTCGCGCAGCCCCACCGCCGCGAGGTACTCGACGCGCTCCTGCTCGTGCTCCAACCCGGCAATCTGCGCTTCGATGGCCGCGCAGATCGGGACGACCTCGGCCCTCTCCGCCTTGGCGATCTCGCGCACCAGCCCCAGCGCGTCCGGCTCGGCCCCGGCGATCTCCTGCTCGCTGAGGTTGGCGACGTAGAGGACCGGTTTATCGGTGAGCAGGTTGAGCGAACGGACCGTCTCCCAGGCAATCGCAGCCCGGTCCACGGTGTTCATCGCGCGCACTGGCTGGCCGGCGTCGAGCGCCTTGACGACCGTCTCCAGCATCGCGACGGCGGCCGCGGCGAGCTTGTCGCCGCCCTTGGCGTTTTTCTGCTGGCGGCTGAGCGCGTTCGTCGCAATCGAGAGGTCTCGCAGGATCAGCTCGGTGGTGACGATCTCGATGTCCCGCTTGGGATCGACTGAACCGCTGACGTGGATGACGTTCGGGTCCTCGAAGCAGCGCACGACGTGCGCCACCGCCTCCACCCGGGCGATATGGTTGAGGAACTGGTTGCCCAGCCCCTCGCCCTGGCTCGCCCCCCTGACCAGGCCCGCGATGTCCACGAACTCCATCACCGTCGGCACCACGCGCTCGGTGGGCACCAGCTCGGCGAGCGTATCGAGGCGAGGATCGGGAACAGGGACGACCCCGACGTTGGGGTCAATGGTGCAGAAGGGGTAGTTGGCGGCCGGCACCGACGCGCGCGTGAGCGCGTTGAACAAAGTGGATTTGCCGACGTTCGGCAACCCGATAATCCCGCAACTGAAGCCCATGATCGAGTCCGGATAGGGAACCAACCGGCAGGAACACGCAACGAGGCATGATACCGAGTTTCGCCCCGAGGGTCAAATGGGGCGGCCCGCACAGACGTCTTGGTGGGGAGCCGGTTACCGTGAATCGTGCTTCTTGCTTAGATGCGTCTCTTCTTCCAGCCACTTCACGCCGAGGTGCCACAGCTGGCCGAAGAACGGTCCGAAGAAAAATCCGAGTGCGGCCACCACCGAGCCGACCGAGATGTACGCCATCAGGGCGGCGAAGAGCTTCCCGGCGACCGTCACAGGAGCCACCGAGGGGCCCTGCGCGGTGGCGATCATGCTGATGAAGTAGAACGCATCAAGGTAGGAGAGCTCCTCAACCTCGTGCATTCCGAACGTGCCAATCGTCACGATCGCCGCCACAAACAAGAGGGAGTAGACGCCGCGACGCCATGGGGAGCGGTAGTGATGGGCGTGCTTCATCGGATGAAGATTACTCTACCTCCATGGCGCCCGTTTGACAACTTGGCCTCCTGCTCCGGCGCAGCCCGATCAGCGCTCCCTCAGACTGAGCACCGGACAGTACAGGCCTGTGGGACTCCGGCGCCACCAGGCGCCTTCGGCGCGCTTGGTGGCGAGGTCGGTGAAGTGGTAGTCGTAGCGTGTGGCGCGGATGTAGCGCGGCGGATGGCGCGGGAAGGGGTTGTCGGCCAACAAGGCCAGCACATCGGGCGAGCCGCGCAGGAGCTGCTCGCAGAAGCGCAAAAACCACGGCGCCTCACGGTAGGTTCCCAGCGCCGCGAACCACATCTGCCAGTCCAGCCGCGGCTGGTGGGGCGCGACGAACGCCGGCCGCCTGCGCAGATCGCCGGGCTTGTACGGGAAGGCGTAGGCGTGCCACGTCGTGCCGTCGTCGCTGCCTTCCACGACGATCTCCGGACGCGAGGTCGTCATGACGGCAAACAGGCCGTAGCTGTTGACGACCTGCCAGGGCTGCAGGGCGACGACGAGCCCCACGAGCGGCGCCGGGCAGAGGTACTGCAGTCCCAAGAGGCTGCCCATCTGGACCGCTGAGACGCCAAGCAGGACCGTCGCCACCGGCCCCATCACCCACCGGGGCCATCGGCTCGTCGATGCGGCGGCGGGTATCGGCCGGCGGAAGCGCTCGCGCAGGGCGCGCGGCCAGGCGGCGTCATCCAGGAGCAGGAGGCACAGGGCCATGGTGATCAGGTTGAAGAAACCGTAGTTGCCCGTCGCGGCAATGAGCACTTGGAAGCCGATCAGGGCGGCGCAGGCGCCGGTGCGCACGCGGGACGATCCGAGGATGAGCCACGGCACCGCGAGCTCAATCACGACCATGAGGACGCAGGAGAGGAGATGGAACGCGTGCGGGAGCTGATGGGCGTACCAGCCGATCCACGTCGGCAGCGGCTGGGTCTCGTAGTGGTAGGTCAGGGCGGTAAGGTGGCGCCACGTTGGGTCGCCGCTGGCGAGTTTGACGACGCCGGAGGAGACCATGAGGCGAAAGAGCAGCCACCACAACAGCCGGCGCGCGAGGGGTCGCTCGGGCGCGTCGCCGCCGAGCCGCGGCGAGAGGCGAAGCGGCGAGAAGAAGATCGCGAGGAAGCCCATTTCGAGCAGCAGCGCATCCCACTGGTACGAGAGGAACTCCCGGCAGACGGTGGCAAGCGACAGGTACAGCGCCCAGGCGATGAGCGCGCACCACGCCGGCGCGACGTCAAGCAGGAGCAGCGCCGAGACGCCGGCGCCCGCCAGGCACAGGCCGCGCAGGACGGCGTCGCTGGCGCTGAACCAGCAGAGGGTCGGCAGCCACCAGTAGCGAGCCGGACCGAGCTGGGTGCTGGCCGCATCAAGAAGCGGCTGGGCCGGCAGGATGCCGCGCGAGCCGATGAGGCCGAGGATCTGGGAACCGAGCGAGAGAAACGCGATGAGGTAGGTAAGGCCCACGAGGCGCAGGAACACCCAGCGCGCCACGGCGAAGGTGGGGGCGTTGGCGCGCGGCGGGCGCCGCGCGAGCCGGGCGAATGGATTGTCAGTCAGCCAGCTCCACGACACGCCCTGATTATACGACACCCTCGCCCGTTCTGAAACCAGGCACCGTCCTACGCTAACAGTTAATATCGTTAAAGGTAACGTAGAAAAATAAGGTCACCAGAATACCCGACTAACAGCTTTACCCCACTTTAGCTACGGCCCTTGTTTGCTTGTTTAGATACGTGGTGTACAGGATCAACATGACGAGGATGACGCCAAGAACTAACGATGAGCCGATCGTCCCGAAGTTGAGTCCGCCTTTTTCTGTTGATTTTGTGAGGACATCTCCCATGGTTGCACCAAACGGACGGGTGAGAACAAACGCGATCCAAAACAACAAGGTTTTAGAAATTCGGGTCGAGAATGCGGCTAAGGCTGTCAGTGCCAGTAACCCAGCGATGAGACATGCTCCGCCTGCAAATCCAAGACCGGAATTATCGGCCAAGAAATCACCCAGCGCGGTCCCTAAGGTATTCGAGAAGAGGATGGCAGCCCAATAGAGCGATTCCCCTTTCAACGTTCGAATATTCTGAATAGAAAACGAATGCGCGCTCGCGCGCCAGTACACGAAAATCGCCGCCAACATGGTCGCTAAGATAAGCGCGCCCTTCGCGTAGCCAAGCCCTAAGGTGCGATCCATAAAATCTGACATCGTGGTGCCAGCGGTGCTGGTTGAAAGGATGACGGTCCAATACAGCCATGGGTGGTATGTTTTCGATCTTAATTGCGTCACAAGACTGACCAAGAACAGTCCAATCAACAGCATCGAACTCACCGCGTAGCCGACCTTCAGCGTCATCGATACCAGGTCGCCGGCCGTCTCGCCCAGCGTGGTGGCCGCGATCTTCATGATCCAAAACAGGAGGGTGATTCGTGGGAGTTTGTTCATCAAATCCTGATATGAAGCGGTTTTATCAAAAACTTCCAGCGAAGGATCGAAACACCTCTTCTAGGACGAACACGCCAGCTACGGCAAGCCGTCACTGGCGTTCTCACGAGTCGTTCAGGATAAGAACGCGAACGACGGGGCGATCTGAGAACCGATGATGCGACGTGGCAGGTCAGGAACACCTGTTGCAGGAGAGGCCGTTCGGGAGGCGGGAGTCCGTTTCACTGAATCGGCTGCGGCTCGGTGTTGCGGTGTTGCCGATCGATAACGTGTCCGAACAACCAGCCGGCCAGAGCGCCGAGGGCCGCTCCACCGCCAATCCAGCCCCCGAGCCCTCGATGATGATCCGAGCCGCTTCCACTCGCGGCACCGATGCCTGCGCCGATGAGCGCGCCGATCACTTCATTGTGCACGGCCTTCGACTGCACGGTCGCGCGGAGCATCTCGCAGCCTGACAACACCACGACGCAGAGCACACTGAGCATACTCACTCGCTTCATCATTTTGCCTCTACGAGGGTCTTCGAAGTTGGCGCGGCTGCCACCGGAACGCCTGGTGGCCTTATTCTATCACGTTCGATGGAGCCTGTTGACCGCCTCCCCAGAAAACGCCCTCCACCCGCCGTCTCTCTCACCGCGGGGTCCATTCAATCACCGCCTTGATCTCATCTCCGGGATGCTGGCTGAAGGCCCGTTGGAACTCGCCGCAGGGGTAGCGATGGATCGCGCACGGCAGGCATGCGCCGCATCCGCGGCGCACCGCAAAGACCGCGTAATCGCCCGGCTGGACGCGTGTCACCTCGTGGCCAACGGCGGTGACTCTCCCAAACATTTCATGACCGATGATGAGCTCATGCTGACCGTCAGGAGCCTGTGCGCGCCCTCCAGCCACTTCTTCACGGTCCGTCCCGCAGATGCCGACGCGGATCATCCGCACGCTCACCTCATCCGCAGCCGCAATCGAAGGCTCCGGCCGCTCAATGAGCCGCGCCATGGGCGTGCCAGGAAGAATACTGATGGTCTTCATCACGCCATTATCCCTTGAACAGTAAAAGGCCGGCTACCCCGGCCAGTAGGATCACAAGCGGCTCAGGGGCCCTTTTCATCCTGAACAGCACTCCAAGTGTCACCAGCGCGATCAGCGCGGTTGGCCAATCAACGATGGCGCGCTGAGCCAGGATGATGGTCGCGCCTGCGATGGCCCCGGTCGCCGCGGCCGTCACCCCGGTCATGAAGCTGTTGAGTGCTGGATGTTTCGCGTGCTTCTTAAACCATCCGCTGGGAATGACCACAAAGAGATAGACCGGAAGAAACACTCCCAGCGCCGCCAGGCTGGCACCCCACGGCCCGCGCACGAGGTAGCCGATAAAGGCCACCGTGATCACCACTGGGCCGGGTGTAATCATCGCCACGGCCACCGCATCCATGAATTGTCGCTCCGTCAGCCAGTGATACTCCTTCACCACGCCGCCGTAGAGAAATGGCACAATTGCCAACCCGCTCCCAAAAACCATGGCCCCGGCTTTGGCAAAAAAAGCGAGAATCCTCATGGCCGTAGGCGGCACCATCGCGACGGCCGCCTCAGCAGGGCGCGTGAGGGCAGGAAGCATCGCGAAGGAGGCGGCAGTCGATGCTGAGCGGGTCCACCCGAGCTTCACGATGAGAGACACAAGACCGCCCAAGAAGAACAACCAGGCGATTTCTGACTGGGTCATCGCCGTGACGAGGGCGAGGGTTGCAAAGATGATCCAAAGGATCACGTCCTTGCCGAGTGTGAGCTTCACAAGCTTATACGCTGAGCGGACGATAATGCCGATGACCGCTGCCCCGATGCCATAGAACACGGCTTGCATCCAGGCGAGCCCTCCGAAACGCACGTACAGCCAAGAGATCGCCAAGACCATGAGGAAGGAGGGGAGGATGAACGCCAGTGAGACCATGGTCGCGCCGAAGACGCCGGCCCGTACGTAGCCGAGATACATCGCCAACTGCGCGGCCAAGGGACCGGGTGCTAGCTGTGCTAAGGCTAGCCCGTCGATGTAGTCCTGCTTGGCAATCCATCGGCGCTGCTCAACCAAATCCCGCTGCATGTAGCCGGCCAGCGCAATCGGGCCACCGAAACCACAGGCGCCGAGAGAGAGGAAATACCTCAGGAACTCGCGGAGGGTACAGGGAACAGTCTCAGAAGGAGATGGCTGGGCCTGTATCGTGGGGTTCACGGTTGTGAATGAAGAGGTTCAACCATGAGGTCGTCGAACGCAGTGACGGAATCGGCCTTCGTCCATACCCCCACCTTTCCTGCCTCACGGAACGTCTGATCGTGGACGTCGATCGCCTTCGTGCCGTCCCAGGACACCTCGAAATGGTCCCCCTGGGCATCCATGCGCAGCTCATGCCATACCCCACCGGTCACCGAGCCGGCCCAACTCGCCAACTGCTGCCGAGTCCCGTTGACCACTGTATAGAACCGCACGTTCTGCTCAAGGGCATTGGCGCGGGTCAAGTAGTAGTTGTTCTCATCCTGGTAGCGAATGACCAGCCCACAGGCCTGGTCCACCGCGCCAGAGACCGGCTTGCACCGCACCGAAAGACGCAGGTCGAGCAGCGTCGGTTCGCTCGCCACCGCAAGGAGAAATCGGAAATCAGTGGCATCATGGTCGAGCTGGGCCAGGATGTGGGTGCCGCTTGGCGCATCCTTCTCTGCACGAACGACCCATCGGCCCATCCGTCCAGCGCCGGTTCGACCGAATGAGAAACCTTCCGGCGCCTCGTCCACTCGGTCCTTTTCGAAATCCCACGTCCTGCCCTGCTGAGCCTCTGCGGCCACACTGACACACAGCGTCATCCCGATGGCCACAAGCGGTGCTAAGAAACTGGACGCCGCCTGTCTACGGTACGTCGCATCCCGTCGCATGGAACTGATTCGGAGCCCTGGCAACACTCAAATGATCCTGCCCCTCAACGCTTCTGGATGCTCATGGCATTCACCCCCACACCAGGACGCCACGCCCCCACCACCAATCCATTGGTGTGGGGGTTCACCTCTTGGACGCGCCACTCCCGCGTTTGCGTCGGATCAGCGCGTCGAGGCTCCAGTCGCCGCCGCCTGCCGCGGACAAGTAGAGAAAGATAAAACAATAGAGCACGGCCAATTCCCCCTGGTTGAGCGTGGGCCAGAATCCTCGAGACGCGTGACCGATACAGTACGCCACCGCCATCTGACCCGACAGGATAAACGCGACAGGCCGAGTCAAGAGGCCAAGAAAGAGCAAGAGCCCGCCGAAGAATTCGAGAATCCCAGCCACTCCAACGAGTGACAGCAACTGAATCGTCATCCCATTGGGCATGGGCGCAGGAAAGCCAAACAGCTTCTGGGCCCCGTGCGCCATGAACAGAAATGCCGAGATGATTCGTAAGAGACCGAGTGCGCGTGCCGCCCAGACATTCCCGCCTTCATCGAGATGTGTCATGACGCCTCCCTCTAGTCAGAGTGAACCGCATTGCTTACTCTACGTCTATGAATGCCCCTGAAGCAAACTCAGCACGTCATCAGTGGTATAGATACGGACGACGCGTTGCACCCGGAGCGGTGCGTCGTTCGACCATAGCGGGAGCCGAAGGTGAAGTGCTAAGGCAATGAAGGGCGCATCCTCTGGATCAGCGACCAGCGTCTTCGCTTCGGGCAGTTTCAGGTGGAATGCACTCGTTGGGAAAATTCGTATTCGCGCAGTCAACTGTGTCAAGAACATACGGACATCCTGGGGCGAGAGCGACCCGAGCCGGCGACGAAGGCGCGGAGCGAGCAAGACCCGTTCTGCTTCCGTCAAGAGGTATTCGGGTGCCCATAGGATAAGCCGCTCATCAAGCAGCAGTTCCCTGGTCGTGGCTGATCGAAGGAATCCGGCGACCACGATATTCGTATCGACCACCAGCTCCATTTAGCTGGAGCGCTGGTGCTTTTTCCACATGCGCCGCTTGATTTCTCGGCCGATCTTCAGCGCATCCTGCTCGGTGAGTTTGCTGTGCGAGAGCAGGTGCTGCATCTGCTCGAGGAGTCGCGTCTTTTCTATGATGGCCTGGCGGGCCACCTCAGACCAATTGATCTCCGGAAAGCGACCCATTTTCGCCTTGAGATCGTCCGGGATCGATAGCGTCAAGTTGGTCATCGCCCCTCCTATGTGTGAGATGTGTGTACAAGTATATCACATTCACACTGTGTGAATCATACAAGCGCAATCAGCTTTTCGTTTTCGCGCCAAGCTCTGCGAGGTCCTGCAAGATCTCTGCCGTGTGCTCTTGCGGTTTCACCTTCGGGTACATCTTCGCAATGTTCCCCTGCGGGTTGATCAGGAACGACGTCCGGCTAATCCCCATATACGTCTTCCCCATGAACTGTTTTTCGCCCCACACCCCGTAGGCCTGCACGACTTGTTTGTCGGTATCGGCGAGCAGCGGAAAGGGAAGGTCAAACTTGTCCGCAAACTTCTTGTGGCTTTCCACCGAATCGACGCTGACTCCCAGCACGACAGCCTTGATCTTCTTGAACTCCGAGAAGCGATCCCGAAGACCGCATGCCTCGATCGTGCACCCCGGCGTATCATCCTTGGGATAAAAATAGAGCAGCACCCATTGGCCTCGGTAATCGGCTAACGTGTGCGCCGTCCCTGATTGATCCAACACATGAAAATCGGGTGCTGGCTGACCGACCTGCGCCTGGACACGATCTGCCTCGCCTGCCTTCGCCATCTGACTTCCTCCTCCTCCCAACAGGATGCTCCCAACAATCGCCATGGCCCAATCTCGCATGGCACCTATTTTATCAGAACCGTCCCTGAATGGGCGGATGGTGAGCGAGCGAAGCGAGTCGAACCGCTCCCCGGGCTAGGCAATCACCAGAACGTGCAGATCAGGGGAGGCCCGGCTCCTGCTACGCCTTCGCGACGCCATTGACCGAGGAGCTGACGCGGGTGGGGCGAAGTAGTGGAGCGAAGCAGAACGGGGACGACGGGACGATTGTAGCCGAACTCATACACAGCGAGGTAGGACGATGTGGGACGCCTCCGGATGACTAGCTTGCAGTAATGGTCACTGCGGGGGCACCGGGAACGACGCCCCCGCCTATCACCGAGAGCACGCCGGAGGTATCGAATTTGACGGTGACGGCCGGCGACTTCCCGACTTGCACCACCATGGACAGGCCGCTGGTCGTGCTGGTTCGATTGGCGGCAGGAATCGTGTAGGTCGAGATCGCGTAGGTGGATCC
>Ga0105164_10001813_pt1 | contig 13479 bp, 10 predicted proteins | sample VDWuncwatermetaG_FD_89674 | JGI IMG/M metagenome (GOLD analysis project Ga0105164, IMG submission 89674) | Wastewater microbial communities from Netherlands to study Microbial Dark Matter (Phase II) - VDW unchlorinated drinking water | ecosystem: Environmental > Aquatic > Freshwater > Drinking...
AATTGCTAAGCCAGACAAGGCGCGAGCACAAAATTGCGCCGACGCATATGTTTGATATGTTAGAAGTAATTTTTTGCGAGCAACACAGTATGGCGACGGAAGTTGGATTTTTAGAGATGCCCTAATGTAACTGCTCAAGGAAGTTTGGGCAATATTAGCCCGCTAAAAATAATTGCGTATTGTATATTGCTCCAGCAATCAACCCAATTGCCGAATGCAATCCGCCCAATTATTGGGGGTTTCGTACAGCCGCACGCGCTGCAATTGTAGATGGTTGCCGTAGTTGCTGTGATATGCATCATTGAGTAGGTTGAACGCGATCATGGCGAGATTTTCAGCGGTGGGCGGCACATCCAGCACCACGGTTTTATGGTCGGGCAGCGCGTTTAAAAACTGCAACACCACATTGTCGCCGCGATATACCAAAAAAGCGTGATCCCATGCATCAACCAATTGTTCTTTGGCGATGCGTTTTACTTCGGAGTAATCCATCACCATGCCCTGCTCGGACACGCCCTCGACCGTAATAATTTCTCCGGTGAGAGTGATTTCGATTGCATAACGATGGCCGTGTAAATGGCGGCACTGGCTGGCGTGGGAAGGGATGCGGTGACCTGCATCAAATTCTAATCTTCGGGTAATTTGCATAGTTGTTGCGGGCTGATTTTGGTGATTAGGTGAGATTATAACTTGAATGCTGCCACCGCACGGCGCAAGGCACTTAATGCTTCGGCACTTGCCTTGCCGCCATAGCGCACAGCAAGATATAGATCGGTGATATAAGTAATGCGAGAGGCCAGTTTCGGACTGGCTTGTACAGCGCGTTTGGCGAAGTCGTGCGCGCCTTCGTGCTCGGCGCGCACGAGGCCGATTTTGCCGAGCTTGCGACAAAATTTAAGATATAGGCGTTGTGCCGCATCGACACTGCGGCCTTTTAAGTGGCGCAGCATGAGCAGCGCGAAAATCCCAATCAACACGCTCAGCATAATCATCATGCCGATGACCATGTTTTGCCAAGTGATGGCTTGCATTCCGAGTCGCGTGAGAAAGGCGAACTGCTGTTCAGTGTTATAGCCCAGCACCCACTGGTTCCAATTGTTGGTTAATGTATCTAAATTTAAGCGCAGATTGCGTAGGAGAGGCGATTGCGTACGCGCCATGAAGGGCAAGATGTCACTGTCTGGTTGCGATGCCGCGAGGCCATTTTGCACGCGCGAGATGGAAACAGCAGCAGTGGGGTCGATGCGTAGCCAGCCGCGCCCTGCTATCCAAACTTCTGCCCAAGCGTGCGCGTCCGATTGGCGCACGATGTAGTAGTTGCCCAGCGCGTTAAATTCCGCGCCCTGATAGCCGGTGACTACCCGCGCGGGAATGCCCGCAGCGCGCATTAAAAAGACGAAGCTAGACGCATAGTGTTCACAAAATCCGCGCCGTGTTTCAAATATAAAATCATCGACGGTGTGTAGGCCTAGCAGGGGAGGGGGTTCGAGCGTGTATTCAAATTTTTCGCGGTTGTAATAAGTGAGTGCGGCACGCATGATCGTTTCGTGGTTATTTAACGTGGTGCGCCATTCAGTAGCCAATTCGCGGGCGCGTGGGTTGAGATTATTTGGCAGGATTAAGGCGCGTTGTAATTGTTGCGCAGTTTCTTCAGCGTTGGCGCGAAAGCCGAGATGAGATTGAGCGGTATAGCGCAGACGGTTGATGATGTTGGTTGGCACGAATAGTTGGAAGTCGTCCGTCAAGCGTGCGGGAATGGAAAGTTGCGTCGGCATTTCCAACGCGAACAGCCATTTTTTATTATGTGGCTCAAGCGTGATGGTGTAGTCCACGCCACTTTTTAGGGTGTCCAATGCTGCCGGCTTGTTGAGAGTGGGCGTGCCTGCGGTCCAGTTTCTACCGTCGAATTGCCACAGCACCGGGCCGCGCCAATACATTTCTTCGCGCAGCGGTGGAGCGTTGTTAAAGTGGGCGCGAAACGCGACGGCTTCAGATAATGACAAGCGGCTCAAGCTGCCCGGCGACATGGTGTCGTCGAGACCGCTGGTGTGATGGGCATCTTGCGGTAATCCCCACAGCGGCCCAGGTACGCGGGGGAATAACACGAATAAAATTAAAGTCAGCGGAATGGTTTGTGCCAAAAGTATTAAAGCCATACGCAGCCTGGGGTATAGGGCAAGGTTGCCGGTCTGCAGATGGAGCCAAGTGGTGACGATGACCGCTAAGGTGAGCAGCATAAACAGCGCGGTGAGCAAACTTTGCGAATAGAAAAAATTGGTGATGATGATGAAACAGGCTAGGTAAATCGTCACCGTGACATCGCGCGCAGTGCGTAGTTCTAGCAGCTTGAGGGTGGTGAGTAAAATTAACAACGTGACGCTTACATCGCGCCCAAAGAGTGTGCGAAAAGTAAGCAATATGCCGGCCACACAGCTCAGCACAATCAATATCAGCAGCCAGCGTTTGGGCAACGCTAATTTGAAATAGGCCAGATAAGTGCGCCAAGCCAACAGCGTGGCAGCCAGCGCGCTCACCCACAATGGTAAGTGCTCGGTATGCGGTACGCTCACTAAAAAAACGCAGGCGAGCAAGCCGTATATCAAAGCCTGCGGCAAGTTTTCTTTTGGCAAGTTTTCCGGTGATAATTTGTTTGAGAACAAGTTTTTTGGGGGTGTTTTTAATAGAGTGTTTTTAGATGCGATTGTGTTCATGATCGCTCCCCCTGTTGTTGCGGTAAGCCGAATAAGGCCAATGCTTTTAAGCATTTGGCGCGATGTGCGCTACCTTGGCTGGGGGGGATTTCAACGTCGGGGAAACTTTCAAAACTGGGTAAGCGCAATCCGTAGTGTACTTTTTGGCTGTCAGCAGTCAGCACCCAGCGCGTCAAAACGGCCAACTTTACCTCTGAAGAGAGGTAGGAAAGTTGATGCCAATCCAACCAAATTTGCTGCCCCGCTTGGTCGCTAAATTGTTTCACTTGCAGGCCTTGTTCTCGCGCTAACGCTTTCCATGCGATGTGGGTCAAGGCATCGCCTGTCACGTAGCCGCGCACGCCAGCGAAATCTTCATCACCTTTTGTTTGCAGCGTGCCTTGCCCATCTTTGTCGAGTTGCACGGGCAAGGGCAGAGGCGCGGCAGGTGCGGGGTATACCAAACATTGCGTATCAAAATGTAAGTATGACCAAGCATGAAAAAGCCCGAGCGGAAATTCGGTATAAAGTGTCAGCTTGCCGCTGCTCAGCCAACCGCGAGTAGTGGTGGGGAGCGCGAGGTGAACGGCTAAGTTTTGTTGTGCGGCTACGTCAAAAGTTGTTTCGCTGAGTGAATATTTTTTATTGCTAGGCGTGTTTTTTTTGGGAGGAATATTTTTTAAGGTTAGTTGATAGCGCGGTAAATTATTGTGGTTGTGAAAATAAAAAACAAATTGCGCGGTTTCTCCAGCAAAGACAGGTTCGCAATATCCCGCCTGCACTTGCAGTTGCGCCATGTTGCGAAAGGCGTGCAGCATGGACATTACCGCCATGGAGGAGAGCAAAAAAGTCAGCACGTACCCTAAACTCAGGTTGTAATTAATGTCCCCCACCAACATCAGCAACAGTAAAAATGCGAAACCTACGCCACGCCACGTGGGCAAAATAAAGATGCGTCGTTGTGTGAGCGTGACGGTGCCATGCTCAAGTGTAGGGCGAAACATCCATTTTTGCAGCGATTGGTTGAGGGAATTCAGCACGGGAGATAGGTCCTGTGAAATAGGATTTATATTGTGCGAGTTTGATTTTGAAATGCAAGGCTATCAAGCCTCATGGGTAAGCAAGGCTATCAAGGGCATCTCTAAAAATCCAACCTCCGTCGCCATACTGTGTTGCTCATAAAAAATTACTTCTAACATATCAAACATATGCGTCGTCGAAATTTTTTATTTGCGCCTTGTCTGGCTTAGCAATTTGAATTTTTAGAGGTGCCCTCAAGCACCGCGCCGTGAAAAATCTTTTAATCTAAACCCCAGCAAAGCGAGCGCGATGAAATAACTGGCCGCGCCCGCGACCACTAGGCCGCTTAAATGCAGCACGCGTTCCATTGTGGAGGCTTGTAACCAAGCGGTATCTTTGCCTGCGGCGAAATACAGTACCGCGCCCATGACCCCTAATGCGACCAAAAGTTTGCCGAAAAAAATCAACCAGCCAGCTTGCGGCGTATAGATTTTGTGGCGGCGCAGTTGGTAATAAAGCAAGCCCGCATTTAGGCACGCACCGAGGCTGATTGATAATGCCAGTCCAGTGTGGCGCAGCGGCTCAATTAAAACGAGATTGAGTAATTGCGTGAATACCAGTACCGCCAGCGCGATTTTTACTGGGGTTTTGATATTTTGCCGCGCATAAAATCCGGGTGCTAAGACTTTCACTAAAATCAATCCCAACAAACCCACACTGTATGCAACCAAGGCTTGGCGCGTCATCCACACATCGTTGGGAGAAAATTGGCCGTGATAAAACAAAGTGGCAATTAAAGGTGTAGCCAGCATTGCCAATGCCAGCGCGGCGGGTAGGGTGAGTAGCACGGTTAAGCGTAAGCCCCAATCCAGTAATCGCGAGTATTCATCAGTGCTATTTTCTGAATGATATTTGGACAGCGACGGTAATAAAATTGTGCCCAGTGCTACGCCCAGCAATCCCGCCGGAAATTCCATTAAGCGATCTGCGTAATACAGCCAGGACACGCTACCGGTAATTAAAAATGAAGCGAAGATGGTGTTGATGAGCAAGCTAATTTGGCCGATAGACACGCCGAATACCGCTGGTCCCATTTGTTTGAGCACGCGCCATACGCCGGGGTCATCTAATTTTAAGCGCGGGCGTGGTAGTAATTTGAGCCTGAGCAAAAAAGGGATTTGCAATGCAAGCTGCAAAATTCCGCCAATAAGCACGGCCCAAGCTAAGGCTAATACGGGCGGATTGACATACGGCACCAGCCATAAGGCACAGCCAATAAACGCTAAGTTAAGTAGCACCGGAGTGAACGCGGGCACGGAAAATTTGCCGTAAGTATTGAGTATGCCGCCCGCCAGCGATACCAACGAAATAAAGAAAATGTAGGGGAAAGTGATGCGAAGTAAATCTACTGTGAGCGCGAATTTGTCCGGTGAGGCGTTAAATCCTGGCGCGCTGATGTAAATAATCCACGGTGCGGCCAACACCCCGATCAGCGTCACGATGAACAACGCGATCGCGAGCAAAGTCGCGACATGATCGACTAAAGCGCGTGTTTCTTCTGCTGTACGTTTGTTTTTATATTCCGACAAAATTGGCACAAAAGCTTGTGCAAAGGCACCTTCGGCAAACAAACGCCGCAGTAAATTAGGGATGCGAAAGGCTACAAAAAATGCATCGGTCGCCATGCCCGCGCCAAAAATCCGTGCGATTAATACATCGCGCACAAACCCCAAAATGCGCGAGAGCAACGTCATGCTGCTGATGGTGGCGAGGGCGCGTAACAGGCTCATGCGACAAGCACCCCAAGAAATCTAATTTCAACAAATCCAGCATAGCGATAACGGACGCAGGGAAAAAAGATATTTTCAGTAGTGGGTGAGTTTACAAAAAGCGACATTTTTAAAGCAGGCATAAGATAAGGGTGGGGAATCATACCATTCCTAATGGGTACAGCTAAAAGCGCAAAGGGACTTTGTAAAGATGTAAATTTTTTGCAACACGGGAAGCGCAGATGCAAGCTGTTTTGTGAGCCGCCCGTTATCGCCTACAATATGCGGCCTGAAACGATGTATCTCCGCTTTGAAAATCATAGTTAGCAATCAGTGAAACCTTCTAAAACCAGCAAGCAATGGATGCAAGAGCATATCAACGACCCCTACGTGCAGCGCGCACAGAGGGAAGGGTATCGATCACGAGCGGCGTATAAATTGTTGGAGATTGATGCGCGCGATCATCTGCTCAAGCCGGGTATGGTGGTGATTGATTTGGGGGCAACACCAGGGGGTTGGTCGCAAGTGGCCGCTGCCAAAGTTGGCGCAACCCAGATAGGGGCTGCTAGAGCAGGGGCAACAGGTAAAGTGATCGCGTTGGATATTTTGCCCTTAGCCCCCATCCCAGGTGTGGATTTTATTCAAGGGGATTTCCGTGAAGCGAGTGTATTGATAAAGTTGCAGGAACAATTGCAAGGGAAGCAGGTCAGACTTGTAATTTCCGATATGGCACCCAACATAACGGGTATCGCCATAACTGATCAAGCCAGCGTGATGTATTTAGCAGAGTTGGCATTGGATTTAGCGCAGCAACAATTGCAGCCAGGTGGCGCATTTTTGGTTAAAGTTTTCCAGGGTGTGGGGTTTGAGGATTATTTGAAGTTGATGCGGCAACATTTTTCTCGCGTGGTGACACGTAAGCCCGATGCGTCAAGGGATCGTAGCAGCGAGCTGTATCTTTTAGGGTTAGAAAAACGGTAGGATTAGGCACAGAAAAACGTTAAGGCTATTGAGTAATCATCTTATACGGTGTTTAATGAAAAGCAGAACGGTCATTGGGTAATCCCCGCAAAGGAGTGTAATGAATAATTTATTTAGAAGTGTCGGAATTTGGCTGGTTGTCGCTTTAGTGTTGATGACCGTGTTTAATCAATTTAGCGCGCGTCAGCAACCCGGGACGCAGGTGCAGATGGATTATTCGCAATTTATGGAAGAAGCCAAGGCGGGCAACATTGCTAAGGTGACCATCGAAGGGCGCACGCTCAAGGCCGTAGGTAGCGATGGCAAGCGCATTATTTCGTATGCGCCACAGGACTTGTGGATGGTTTCTGATCTGATCCAAGACGGGGTCAAAGTCGAAGTCAAGCCAGAAGAAGAGCCTTCGTTACTGATGAATTTATTTGTGTCTTGGTTCCCTATGCTGCTGCTTATTGGCGTGTGGGTGTTTTTCATGCGCCAGATGCAGGGTGGCAGCAAAGGCGGGGGCTTGTTTTCTTTCGGTAAAAGCAAAGCTAAATTATTGGATGAAACCAAAGAACGCGTGACCTTCGCTGACGTGGCGGGCTGCGATGAAGCCAAGCAAGAGGTTTCCGAAATTGTTGACTTCTTGCGCGACCCGACCAAATTTCAAAATCTGGGTGGACGTGTGCCACGCGGCGTGCTGTTATTGGGCAGCCCAGGCACCGGTAAAACATTGCTGGCCAAAGCCATTGCGGGCGAAGCCAAAGTACCATTCTTTTCTATATCTGGCTCAGACTTTGTAGAGATGTTTGTGGGCGTGGGCGCGGCGCGTGTGCGCGATATGTTTGAGCAGGCTAAGAAACAAGCTCCATGCATCGTATTCATCGACGAGATTGACGCGGTGGGCAGACAACGCGGCGCAGGTTTGGGTGGCGGCAATGATGAGCGCGAGCAAACCTTGAACGCGCTATTGGTGGAGATGGACGGTTTTGAAGGTGCCAGCGGGATTATTGTCATCGCCGCAACTAACCGCCCGGATGTGTTGGACTCGGCTTTGTTGCGCCCCGGTCGCTTTGATCGTCAGGTGGTTGTGCCTTTGCCGGACATACGCGGGCGCGAGCAAATATTGTTGGTGCATATGCGCAAAGTGCCGATTGCACCGGATGTTAAAGCCGAAGTTTTAGCACGTGGTACGCCCGGCATGTCGGGTGCAGATTTAGCGAACTTGGTGAACGAGGCTGCTTTATTTGCGGCGCGTAAAAATAAACGTTTCGTTGAAATGGAAGACTTTGAAGGCGCGAAAGAAAAAATCATGATGGGCTCGGAGCGGCGCACCGTGGTCATGCCAGAAGAAGAGCGGCGCAATACGGCCTATCATGAATCTGGTCACGTTGTGGTGGCGAAGATGTTACCCAAGACTGATCCGGTGCATAAAGTTACTATTATTCCGCGTGGCCGCGCACTGGGCTTAACCTTGCAGTTGCCCACGGAAGATCGTTACAGCATGGATAAAGAACGCATTCTGGATACCATCGCGGTGCTGTTTGGCGGGCGTATCGCAGAAGAAATTTTCATGCATCAAATGACGACAGGTGCTTCTAACGACTTTGAGCGTGCCACCGATATGGCGCGGCGCATGGTCACGCAATGGGGTATGTCAGATGCACTGGGCATTATGGTGTACGGTGAAAACGAGGGCGAGGTGTTTCTTGGTCGCTCGGTTACCACGCACAAAAATGTTTCAGAAGCGACCATGCAAAAAGTGGATGAAGAAATCCGCCGCATCATCGATCAGCAATACGCTTTGGCGCGCAAGCTGATTGAAGATAATCGTGACAAAGTGGAAATTATGGCTAAGGCATTGTTGGAATGGGAAACACTGGATGCCGAGCAGTTGGACGACATTATGGCGGGCAAGCCACCACGGCCACCCAAGCCCAGTAGTACAGCCAGCCAGCAGCCCAAGCCGCCGCAAGATGCCACGCCTGCCCCTACAGCGCGTGCACCGACACAGCCTGCTGCGGGTGCGTAATTGATGCGGTAAAAAATGGGGGGGCCTCGCGCTCCCCTTTTTTATTTAGCTCGTTTCCACAGTAATTTTTTTAGCTATTCTCCCCCTATGTTTTTGCGCTGTGGCACATTTAATTTGGATATTTCAACGCCACGCATAATGGGCATTGTGAATATCACGCCCGATTCATTTTCTGATGGTGGGCAATATTTAAAACAAAATGCAGCCCTCGCTTACGCGCACCTGCTCATGCAAGCAGGGGCAGATATTTTAGATATTGGTGGTGAATCGACTCGCCCAGGTGCAGTAGCGATCAGTGAACAAGAGGAGCTAGACCGTGTCATGCCGCTCATTGAAGCACTACGCGACGCGCCCATCCCCCTTTCCATTGATACCAGTAAGCCAGCGGTCATGCGCGCTACCATCGCGGCGGGCGTGAGCATGGTGAATGATATTAACGCGCTACAACAGCCAGAGGCATTGGCGATTGTGGCGGCCAGCGAGGTGGCGGTGTGCTTGATGCATAAACGAGGTAACCCGCAGACTATGCAACAGCAAGCCGAATATCAAGATGTGGTGGCAGAGGTACAGCAGTTTTTGCGCGAACGCATGGCGGCGATACAAGCGGCGGGCATTGCTCAATCACGCATCATCATTGATCCCGGCTTTGGCTTTGGCAAAACGCTAGAGCATAATTTAGCATTGTTACAGCAGCTCACGGCTTTTGCTGGACTGGGTGTGCCGTTGCTGGTGGGTTTGTCTCGTAAAGCCATGTTGGGCGCAATCACTGGGCAAGATGTGGGCAGCCGCGTTTATGCCAGCGTTGCAGCGGCGTTGCTGGCTGTGCAGCGCGGTGCTAACATTGTGCGTGTGCATGATGTGCAAGCGACGCGGGATGCATTAAAAGTTTGGCAAGCAGTTCTTGCTACGCCATCTAATCGTTAAAGGGCGAGCTATAGGGTTATATTTTGGCAGTGTTAAATTTCGGCTCGGAATGCGGGATCACAAAGGGATAGACTGTATGTAAACTGCGCTTCCTCTCCAAAATTTCTCTTGCGCTGCATCCCTTGATCGATTTCTGGCGTAGCAAAAAGTAACAAATATATTTTTTGTTATTACGGAAGAATGGAGCAAAAGTGAGCAGAAAATATTTTGGAACAGATGGCGTGCGCGGCAAAGTGGGGGAGCATCCCATCACCCCAGAATTCGTGATGCACCTTGGCTATTCTGCGGGAAAAGTTTTAATCGCCGCCGACGGGAATTTAGCGCAAAACGAACGCCCCGCAGTGTTGATTGGCAAGGATACGCGCATATCCGGTTATCTGCTGGAATCAGCCCTGCAAGCGGGTTTGATCGCCGCAGGGGTGGACGTATATTTGGCGGGTCCCATGCCCACCCCCGCCGTTGCCTATCTTACGCGCGCATTGCGTTTGCAAGCAGGGGTCGTTATTTCTGCCTCGCATAATCCGTTTGAAGATAACGGCATTAAATTTTTCTCCAGCCTAGGAAACAAGCTCCCCGACGAAACAGAACTCGCTATCGAAGCCGGTTTAGAGTTGCCTATTATTACCATGCCCTCGGCGCAACTGGGGCGTGCAAAACGGTTGGATGATGCGGCGGGGCGATATATTGAATTTTGCAAAAGCAGTTTTCCTTACGAGCTTGATTTACGCGGACTGAAGTTGGTTGTGGATTGCGCGCATGGTGCGGCCTACCACATTGCGCGGCATGTTTTTCACGAGCTAGGTGCAGATGTCATTGCCATTGGTGTGCAGCCAGATGGAAAAAATATCAACGATGGCTACGGCGCAACCGCTCCCAAAAATCTAAAAAAAGCGGTGATCGAACATCGTGCTGATTTAGGCATTGCCCTTGATGGTGATGCGGATAGGTTGGTTATGGTGGGTGCCGATGGGCGTATGTATGACGGTGACCAGCTGCTATACATTATCGCTCGCCATCGCCAACAGCAAGGCATACTCAAGGGCGGCGTGGTCGGTACGTTAATGACCAACTTGGCTTTTGAACACGCCATGCAACGCCTGAATATTCCATTTGCACGCGCCAAAGTGGGTGACCGTTATGTAATGGAAATGCTGCAACAAAAAGAGTGGCAACTGGGCGGCGAAAATTCCGGCCATATTATTTGTTTGGACAGGCACACCACAGGCGACGGCATCGTTTCAGCCCTACAAGTACTGCACGCGCTGCGCACCAACGCGCAAACCTTGGAGCAAGCGGTGGCTGATTTAACTTTATATCCGCAAGTGTTGGTGAATGTGCGGGTTGCCAAAGCAGCCAGTTATTTAACCCAACCCCGTGTGCAAAAAATGGTTGCTACTGCTGAGCAAGCACTGGCCGGAAATGGCCGCGTACTGCTGCGCGCATCAGGTACCGAGCCACTTTTGCGCGTGATGGTGGAAGGCGAAGACCAAGCAAAAGTGCGTCACTGGGCCGAAACAATCGCGCAAGAAGTGCGTGCAGTGGTGTAGCAATGTGTACCGATTACAATGCGAGGTATTGCGATGCGTGTCGTAATTCACCAATTCCAAATCTAGTTAGAAACGATAACTATGTTGGCATCGTCTTCATCTCCTAGCTGTACTAAAATGTACTATCTTCACCCGCAAGGGGTAGGCCGTGGTTGTAAAGCCGATAAATCGTCAACAACCACGCACCGTCGCCTCATTCGGGTGCCCGACCACAAGTTTTTTGGGCTTGCCGCCTTGTTCTCCCTTCTAACTAGAATTGGAATACCTTAACCCCATGAACGATAAAACTGTAAAAACTTCCGCCTTTCCTGGTAGCGCGATTAGCGGTGCTGTATCGAGTAATTTGACAGAAGCGCAGGAAAAAGCATTAGACTTGGTGAAAAAAGGCGCGCAACTGGAGGAGATGAAAGTTGTGGTGCAGGGGCATCTAAATACGATCGAGCAACTGCGCGAAAGCCTTAAGCAAGAGCAAGCCAAAGTGGCCGCGCTGGAAGAAAAAGTCAAAGGTCAGGTGGTGCTAGAGGCCAAGATCAAAGAGTTGAGCGAGGTGCTGGGCAAAATCTCTGGGATTGCTGCTACGGGAAAGTAGCCCAATACTGTCTTATTCCATTTTAAATTTATCACGCCCTCAATTTTGTTTCCGTCGGCGAGCATTACATCCCTCTCCCTCCGGGAGAGGGAGAGCGTAGCGAGGGTGAGGGAGCAAGATGGATAGCTCAATAAATTAGAATTGCAATTAAAGCAGCTTCTTCAATTGATACAATTTTTCCAGCGCGTCCTTTGGGCTCATTTCATCGGGCTGTATTGCTTGTAGCAACTTCAGCACCGGATGGTCTTCCGGTTCGGCCATTTCAGGTAAATTTTTCATAGCAGAAAATAAATCTCCCTGCGGATGTTGTGCGGCACTTTGCTGCTCTAATTTTGCCAATTGCTTTTTTGCATTGCGGATCACTTCATGCGGTACACCCGCTAACGCTGCGACTTGCAAGCCGTAGCTCTGGCTGGCTGCACCTTCGTTGACGCTGTGCAAAAAAACAATGCTGTGCTTGTGTTCGATGGCGGCGAGGTGGACGTTAACCAGTTGCTGGTATTCTTCATTTAAACGGGTGAGTTCAAAATAATGCGTGGCGAATAAAGTGTAGCTGCAATTTTTTTCGAGCAGATGCCGAGCAATCGCGTAAGCCAGCGCGAGACCGTCGAAAGTGGACGTGCCGCGCCCGATTTCATCGACCAGCACCAAACTTTTTTCGCTGGCGTTGTGCAAAATATTGGCCGCTTCCGTCATCTCCACCATAAAAGTTGAACGACCACTGGCCAAATCGTCCGACGCGCCGATGCGAGTAAAAATCTGATCAATTTCGCCGATCACTGCTTTTTCAGCAGGCACAAAACTGCCGCAGTGTGCCAACAAAGTGATCAGCGCCACCTGCCGCATATAAGTCGATTTACCGCCCATGTTGGGGCCGGTGATCAGCAACATTTTGCGCGTGTCGTGCAGGTCGGTATCGTTGGCGATAAAGTTGTCTACCTGCGCCTCGACCACCGGATGCCGCCCTTGGTTAATGTGTAAAATAGGTTCTGCGCTAAATGTCGGTGCGCTAAGGTTGAGTGTAGCAGCGCGTTCGGCGAAGGTGGCGAGCACATCCAGCTCGGCGATGGCCGCGGCAATTTGCTGCAAGTGTGCGAGGTATGGGGTGAGTTGTTCGAGCAATTGCTCGTATAAAAATTTCTCGCGTGCCAGAGCCCGATCATTTGCAGACAGCGCTTTGTCCTCAAACGTTTTAAGTTCTGGCGTGATGTAACGCTCGGCATTTTTCAGCGTTTGGCGACGGCGATAATCGTCCGGCACTTTGGTTGCTTGTGCTGCGGATACTTCAATATAAAAACCATGCACACGGTTGTATTCAACCTTCAGCGTACTGATGCCGGTGCGTTCACGTTCGCGCTTTTCCAGTGCTAACAAAAATTCGCCACAATTATTTTGAATGCCGCGCAGCTCATCTAATTCAGCATCAAAGCCATCCGCGATTACGCTGCCTTCGCGCAATACGCTGGCGGGTTCGGCTTTTAAGGTGCGCTGTAAAAGTGCGAGGAGTTGTGTATCTGTTTGCAATGCTTTGGATAGAGTTTGCAGCAGGGTCGGCATTTCCTGAATGTTTATTTCAACCCTCTCCCCAGCCCTCTCCCTTGCAGGGAGAGGGGGCAGTGGGCTGTCCCTAGTAGGGAGAGGGGGTGGAATGCGGAGTGAAAGTAACGCGCTGTGCAGCGCAGGCAATTGCGCGAGCGTGTCGCGCAAGCCAGAAAGATCACGCGGTCTAGCAGATTTTAAGGCGATGCGCGTGGTGATGCGTTCGACATCGACGCTTTGTTTGAGATGCTCGTGCAGGGTGCGATGCAGTGTGCGAACCCCTCCCAGCCTCCCCTGCCAAGGAGAGGATAGGAGGGGCTCACACACTGCATCGCCCCCTGCACGAGCATCTCATACAAAGCGTCGATGACGACCACATCACCCCGCGCATCGCCATAAAATCAGCTAG
>Ga0105164_10001814_pt1 | contig 13477 bp, 17 predicted proteins | sample VDWuncwatermetaG_FD_89674 | JGI IMG/M metagenome (GOLD analysis project Ga0105164, IMG submission 89674) | Wastewater microbial communities from Netherlands to study Microbial Dark Matter (Phase II) - VDW unchlorinated drinking water | ecosystem: Environmental > Aquatic > Freshwater > Drinking...
ACTCAATACTTGGTTAGTGACACTCATGGGCTTGAACTGATCTTGCTTCAAGAGTTCGGTGAGCCACTGCCCGCGTTCAATGCGCTTGCGGGTTTCTTCATCAAGATCAGTGGCAAATTGCGCAAAGGCTTCGAGTTCTCGGAACTGGGCCAACTCCAACCGCAGTTTTCCGGCCACGGATTTCATCGCTTTGGTCTGCGCGCTTGATCCCACACGCGACACTGACAACCCGACGTTCAAAGCCGGACGGACTCCTTTGTAGAACAAGTCAGTTTCCAAATAAATCTGTCCGTCAGTAATCGAAATCACATTGGTCGGAATGTAGGCCGACACATCACCGGCTTGCGTTTCAATAATCGGGAGAGCAGTCAACGACCCACCGCCATTTTCTTTGTTGAGGCGCGCCGCGCGTTCCAACAACCGAGAGTGTAGATAGAACACGTCGCCAGGGTATGCTTCACGGCCCGGGGGACGGCGAAGCAGGAGCGACACTTGGCGATAGGCCCAGGCATGCTTGGAAAGATCATCGTACACGACGAGCGCATCACCACCCGACTCCATCATAAATTCTCCAATGGTCGCTCCGCTAAACGGTGCCATAAACCATAATGGTGCAGGGTCAGAAGCGCCAGCCACAACCACCACGGTGTGCTCCATTGCGCCATGTTCTTCTAGTTGTGCGACGATGCGAGCCACTTTGGATTCTTTCTGACCGATCGCAACATAGATGCACGTAACACCCGTTCCTTTTTGATTAATAATCGTGTCCAGTGCCACTTGTGTTTTTCCAGTTTGGCGGTCGCCAATAATCAATTCGCGTTGTCCGCGGCCGATCGGAATCATTCCATCAATCGCCTTGATGCCGGTTTGCAGTGGCGTGTTTACCGCTTGCCGAGTAATAACCCCCGGAGCAATTTTTTCGACCGGATCAAATCGGTCGGACGCGATCGGACCCTTGCCATCGAGCGGTTCGCCCAGTGGATTGATTACTCGACCCACGATGGACTTAGAAACCGGAATCGACAATACACGGTCCATCGCACGCACATGATCACCTTCGCGGATGAGCTTGTCGTCCCCGAGTACCACGACCCCCACAGTATCTTCTTCGAGGTTCAATGCGAATCCCTGCCCTAATGGTTTAGATTCTCCCTCACGGAAAAACTCTACCATTTCCATGCTTCTCACGGACGGGAGCCCCACGAGACGCGCGACTCCATCCCCCACTTCCACCACACGGCCCACTTCTTCTTTGGTGGCTTTTGGGGTGAGACTCGCGATTTTCTGTTCAATCACGTGAATGAGTTGTTTGGCGTCTTGCATAATGAATGTGATACGAATATACAAATTCTATCCAAATCTTCGAATACGCGAATTTACGAATTTGAATATTTATAGATTTGCATGATTGGTAGATTAGAATAGAATTCGTAGATTCGTATCATACTATTTGTTGCAGTGCATCCGCGACCGATGCACGGATCAAATGTGTATCGGTTTGCGCACGTACTCCCCCGACCACCGTCGGATCTTCTTGATAATTACATACCGCCTCTTTCCCTAATAAATTAGTGAGAAGTGGAACAAGATTCTTTTTCGTCGATTCATCGAGCGGCCGGGCGCTTCGGACTTGTACTGACACAGCGCCTTTCTTTTCCAGAAGAATCTTCTCGACTTCTTCTTGAATGGTCGGGACGTGGCGACTGAGCCCATGGCGGGAGATCCACTCGCCAATCGTTTCGAGCGTTTTGTTCAGCTCTCCTCCACTCCATTGCTCGCTCACCTCTACAATAAGCCGGGCAATGGAATGGATAGTGGAGCGACGATTCTTCATACTGAAGAGTGCAATGACTTTGCCATTTGTTCAATCATTGTCTCATCGTCTTTGGGGTTCATCTTTTTTGTCAAAAACTGCCCCGCAACGCTCACGACCAAACGGGTCATGTTTTTTTCTAACTCTGTCATGGCGATCTTCTGCTCATGCTTGAGGGTTTTCTGTGCCTCTGTCATCATCACCTCAATTTTCTGTTGCGCATCTGCTCTGGCTTGCGTCATCATTTCCGATGACTGCGTTTGGGCGGCGGCCACCACTCCTTGCGCTTCTTTTTTTGCCGCAATGAGCATTTCCTGATGCTCGCGATTCCAAGCCGTGCGTTGTTCATCCATTTGTTTGGCGTCGTCTAATCCCTTTTGGATTTTCCCGGCGCGCTCTTTCATGAGGATCGAAAGCGGCTTGTACACCACCTTCCACAACACCAACACCAGGATCGTAAAGTTCACGACCTGTGCCAACAAGAGCTTTGGTTCTATGCCGAGGGTATGTAGTAATTCCATACAATAATGCGAATATACGAATGGATACGAATACAGCGAATATCGTCATTTGTAGCATTCGTATCCCTGTGCTGTCGTTTTGACTGCGAGGTATTCGCATTATGCTAGACAAATTTCACAATCAACGAAATAACCAATGAGTAAATTGCGATGGCTTCGGCAAACGCAATGGCCAAAATCATGGCGGTTTGAATTTTGTTTGCGGCTTCGGGGTTGCGGCCAATCGCATCCAGCGCATGGGCTCCAATTTTTCCGATCGCAAGCGACGGGAAAATGGCTCCGATAAATATTGTGCAGGCGGCGGCAATATTTTTCACCGCTGCAAGTGTTTCGACGGACATAAAATAAAAAAGGTTAATGATGGCTTGTGGCCATGGAAAAAAATACTAATGTTAACATCGTAAACACGATGGCCTGGATCAACCCCACAAAGAGCTCCAGCCCATAGAAAGGCAATGGTGCTAAAAATGGGGCGATAAACCCGACAATCGTCAGCAGTACTTCGCCGGCAAAAATGTTCCCAAACAACCGAAAGGCAAACGAAATAATCTTTGCGAATTCACTGACAATCTCTAAGAGCCCCACGAAGAATAACACGGGATTGCTGAAATTAAAATACCGCTTCAAATAACCAGCACCGTTGGCAATAAAGCCAAACACCTGTGTCATGATCACCGAAATAATCGCCAACGCAAATGTCATGTTCAAATCTGCATGCACAGAGCGGAAAAACGGCACCAGTTCACGATGTCCTTCCTTCACTTCATACACTCCAATCGTTCCAAACCCAGGGAAAATCCCGAACCAGTTGCTTAAGGTAATAAAAAGGAAGAAGGTTATGAGAAGCGGAAATGCTTTGGCAGCCATCTCTTTGCCTAGCAGAGGCTCTGCTAACCCTTGCCCGGCCTCAAAGACCGTTTCCATTATTCCTTGCGCACCGGTGGGAACCATCGCGAGCTTGCGCCGCACCAAGAGACCTGCAATCAAAATAAGCCCCATCACGATCCACGACACCACCATCGTGTTCGTAATGGGAAAAGAGCCAATATGGCCAATCACTTCTGCGGCTAAGCTAATATTCATAGTTGGAATTAACACGAACACCACGAATGCACGATTGTCATTCTGGCTTGACCAGAATCCGGATCCTGGTCGTGGCCAGGATGACGATTATTTTTTATCTTCTATCTTTTGGTCCATCGACATCTCTTTGGTAATCTCCTTCATCTTTGTGGCCAGCCAAACACTTGTAATAATAAATGCCAACACGACACCCACTAAAATCATCAGCGGCGATGTGCCCCACCGATGATCCAGCCATCGGCCGGCAAGCGCAAAGAATACTAACGGAAGGGCAATCACATACCCCAACTCCCAGGCAAGCCCCAAGGCCGTCCACAATGCCGCATATCTTCCGGGTTGATTTGGGATACCCGTTTCGTCATCGCGAGGCCATTAGGCCGTGGCGATCCACGTCGTGGATTGCTTCGCGTTGCTCGCAATGACGGTAAAAAATTGATTCCTATACTGCGCCTAATGGTAAGGAAAATTAGGGAACTGTCAAGGGTTTGGAACCCACAACCGACTCTGTGCTAAAATTTTTGATTAGAACAGAATTGAATCAGAAAAGCAATGACGTGAAACGCCTACTTCATGCAAACATACTGATAAAAATCCGCATCAGGATTATCCCCAGCGCTATAATCACTATATTGTTCAACAGACGAAAAACCTGCTTCCAAAAGAAGTTGCTTCAACTCTCCTCGTTTAAATGGGTACATGACCAACCTGCCTGTCTCACCTGTCTGTTGATGCCGATACTCAAACACAACGTGATCATCCTGAATTTCAATGGGTCTTGCGTGGACCCGCTCACCGCAGTAAACATAGTGTCCGCTGTATTGAAATTTACCGGCCGCGATTTCTTCCCGACGATCCAAAATGTACTGATAATTTCTCTCATCAATAATTAATACGCCACCCGGCTTGAGTATTATTCGAAATTGTTGCAAGGCCGCCATCTGGTCTTCCTTTGTGAAGAGGTATGTGAGTGAGTTGCCCAAGAGAATGACAGCATCAAATGAATGAGGCGAAAATTTGGCATCAAGTTGCCGCCAATCCAACGCAGTAAGTTCCAAGCGAACGTGTTCTTTCGCGGCATTTTCCAATGCTTTTTCTCGAAAGAGTTGGTCAATCTCATTGCTCGTCACATCAAATCCTTGCCGGATAAGATAAATAGAATCACATCCGTCGCCCAACGATGCATCAAACACCGTTTTCACCTTGTTGCCCTGCAACGTGCGGACCAAAAAACCGCCCTCTCCTTTCCGTCGTTTATCCCAATCAATAAACTCTCGCCAGATATTGACGAGGTGGGGAGAATTATAGTTTTCGGGAATAATGCCATTGTGCATAATGAAGCTCTCGTTGACCATATCAAATCGCGTTAACAATAGAAAGAGGCCTTTTAAGCGAGTGCTCAAAAGGCCTGAAGCGTACTTCGCATCAAATAGATTCAAGCGAGAACCCGCCAACCCGATGCTTGGGCAGGTACTGCTCGGCTGTGGTAATCATGCGGGCGAGCCATTCATTGAGCGTGGCGGGCGAGATAGCGGTGAGGTATTCCACTCCAAGCCTCTGGAGGAGTGGATAATCCGGGTTGTCGTCGTTGATGAGCGAGCGCCCGGTCTTTCGTTCGTACTCCTTGCAGATACCCGGCGTTCGACAATACTCGTCAAACATCGGAGTACCGCGTAGCGCCATCACCACCGAGAGGTATACGCGCTCAACGAATCCCGTCTCAAGCAATATCCGCAGTGATAGAAGATTCGCTTCGAGGCTCTTGTGCGTTTCGCCGGGAAGCCCAAGTAGATACGCCATCGTCGCACGGATGCCTTTGGAGCCAAGTACGGTGATAACGCGTCGACTGTCCTGGATACTCACGGCGTCCTTGTTCGCCCGCGTGATCTGCTCCATTCCGAAACTCTCCACGCCGAAGAAGAGATTAAACACGCCAATCGTCCGCAATGCGACAATCATTCGATCCAACTCTTTCGCAGTGAATCGGATAAAATCCGGCATGTACGCGTACGCACGGATCATGGGCACCGGAATACCGGTGGGCTTTGCTCCCGCGAGATGTTCCATACGCTTGATACTCACGGGGAAAATGTCGTCCGCCATGTAGAAGAGTTTCGCGCCGTACTTATGTCGCAACAACTCCAACTGCTGCCAAAATTGATCTGCAGGGAGTGCCCGACCAACTGTTTCTGCACTTGTACAGTAGGAGCACACTCCTTCCTTGATTGCCTTCATACATCCACGAAAACTGAACATCGTCAGCGGCGGCACGAGCCACGGGTCAAAGTCCGTCTCGCCCATCTTCGCCGTCGCTGTTGTGTAGGGAACGAGACGCTTGTCGAGGTTCTCGAAGTTCTCGAAATCCCAAAGGGGCATATACGCCATCGGAGTAAATCCTTCATGCGTAAACCGTGCCCATCCTGTCTCTTCATCTCGATACCAACAGTTCGGCACACTCAGAATCGGGTAACCGTCCGCGAGCTTCAGGAGCGCTTGCTCTCCGTCCCGCACCACGACAGTATCAATGAATGGATGCTTCTGGATCATGAGCTGCGCCACGCCGCCGGTGTTCGGACCACCGACCACAATGTGCGCTTTGGGATTGCTCAATTTCACCATGCGCGCGATCCGCACGACGCGCTCGTGGTTCGAAAACCAATCCGTCAGTCCTACGAAGTCGGCACCCATGCAGCATTCAACTAACACTTCGTCGCTACGATCCGGATCCAAACAAACAACGTTGCATGGTGCCAAGTTATGGCACAAATACGAGCTGAGCACCGCCAACCCCGTTTCCGGTGGCCGTGTTGCGGACTCGTATCCTTGTCGAACGCCGTAGCGCTCATCCGCATTGGGTTGCAATAATTTGATCAAGACCATCGACAGACCTCCTCCTACGGCCGCTGGAACCGATCTCCCTGTTTGAAGGACATGTTCAGTCCCTTTACAAAAAGATGCTTCCATAAAGGATCTACGGGATCTGCAAGTACTCCATATTGCCCACTACGACAATTAAGAATGAACCGCTTTCTTACAGGAATGTGGCTCACGTCGATAAACTGCCCGGTAGCATCCAACGCTTGCAGGGTTTCCTCCCACCCCGCAACCCGGCCATACAAATATCCCATCAAAAATCCCAACAGCAGTGAAAGGATCACTGTTGCCAGAAATCTTTTTACCAGATCCTTTCCATCCATGCGTATCATACTGGCTCCTTTCAGACCGATGACGGTCTTCCTCGCCGAACAAATGATTGTGAATATACGATCCGATATGCCGTCTCTCTCATTTCAACCAACGGTGTATTGTATTCATCTATGCCACTGTGGTCAATAATTGTTATAAAATAAAACATCTATTTCTATTTTATATAACAATATTTATGAATGAATATTGACATTTTTTGTAATTTAGACTATTGTTATTTTATGTTGTCATAAATGTCGACAAAATAATGTTGTCATCCCCGACTTGATCGGGGATCCAGAAAAAAGTGCTACGATTTTCTTTCTGGATTCCGGGTCCACCGCCAAGGCGGGGCAGGCAAGCCCGGAATGACAGTAAAACTTTATGGAAATCGAAGAAATCCTCCAAAAATACGGCTTAGACCCCGATGAAGTGGCTGTTTACCTGGCTTGTTTAGCCTTGGGTGGAAGCCCGGTGCAGGAAATCGCTAATCATTCGGGCGTAAAACGCACCACAGTGTATTTGGTGGCTAAATCTCTCATGAATAAAGGGATTTTGGGCGAATACAAGACCCATCGCGGACTTCATTTGATCGCCCAGCCGCCCGAACTACTGGTTTCTCAGATGGAAGAAAAAGCCAAAGCAGTTGCCAGCATCCTCCCCCAACTCAACGCCCTGGCCAAAAAGGAATCGCATAAGCCCCAAGTGCAGTATTTTGAAGGCAAACAAGGATATTTCTCGGTCTGCGAGGATACACTTCAAAAACACGCCAGCGAACTATTGTGGCTGGGGGATCCGGCCGAAATTTATGCGGTGATTGGTGAGCAATACGATAACGACTACTATATTCCCACGCGATTAAAACGAAAAATCCGCCTGCGCGGACTGCTGTTTAAGAACGCTTGGTCGCAGAAACTCTTCGATGGCAACAAACCCGAGCTGCTGCGCGACATTAAATTCCTGCTAGATGATTTCTCCTTCCACTCCACCCAATTTATCTACCAAAACAAAGTTGCGTTCATTAGCTCTACTAAAGAGTTAATAAGTGTGGTCATCGAAAGCCAAGACCTGGCGGCCATGGAACGGGCGAAATTTGAGTTGCTGTGGAGCAAAAATTGAGCCGACAGTGAAATCCTTCCTCCTTCTTGGCAGCATTGCATGAAGTGTGCTATTGTGACTATAGAAAAATATTTATTTTGCGTGATCTATGGAAAATCAATCCGATATTCTCAATAAAATTCTCACAAAAGTAGTGAATATTGAAGAAACCATGAAGGAGCACATGGTCACGAAAGAGGAATTTCAAGAATTCGGAAGTAAAATCTATTCGCATGTTGATGCGTTTGCTAAACTCCACGAAACACTCGATCAAGAATTGGTTGCGCTTCGTGGGAAGTACGATCGTCTTGAGGAACGCATGGTGAAGCTCGAACAAAAAGTAGGGGTGTATTAATAAAACGATCATTCATTATTCACACAATTTCTATGCGACACATTTTACGTGCGATTGCGATTTCGGGGATTACCCTTGGCACCCTCGCCAGCCTGGCTCTTCCGGCATTGGGAATGACCCCAGCGGAAAAACGTCTCCAAAACATGGATGCCCGAAAGAAGGCTATGGAAGAACGCTTTGACAAGCGAAAAGCGAATCTAGAAGAACGCGGAACAAAGCTGGATAACCAAAAAAAGGACCTCCAAGAGAAGAAGGGAATGGCAGAACAGAAGATGGCAGGGAAAAAAGCTACGCTCGAGCAAAAGACAGCGGCTCAAAAAACCTTTGCCGATGCCGCGAAGGCCGCCAAAGATCAATGGATGGCGGACAAGAAAGCAGCGGACATGGCTCTGGCCGATGCCTTGAAAACGGCAACCACAGAGGATGCGAAGAAAGCCGCGCGTACGGCACACAAAGATGCACTCAAAGTGGGGAAAGAAAAACACGATGCCGCGATGAAAGCGGTCAAAGATGCCCGCGATGCGACAATCAAATCAGCTGGTGAAACCTCCCCGACAACTGCTCAGTAATTTAAGGAAAAGGCGCTCTCAAAGAACTCCGTGTGAGCGGAGTTCTTTTTATATTAAAGAAGCCTTCGGACCCGCGCGGTGTTGCGTGCGAATCCGAAGGCTGACGTGCCAGCTCAGAAGCCATGGCCCTTGAGGGACGAGCTGGACTGCCACTGGCGCCGGCGCTCTTCGCTCTCCATGCCGGAGAAGCGAAGCTTCAGGGGCGGTGTGCCTTCTGTAGGCTCTTGCCGCCAGGCCTGTACGCCCTTTCCTTGGCACCTCTTTACTCTTACCGCAGCCCTCCCGCGGCGTTCAGTCACGCATCGACCGTGGCCTTGTGCGGGCCCTCGCAGCAGAATGTCCCGCCGCCTTCGGGGATTTCCCCGTCGGTTTCCGGGACAGCCGCACGCCGACACATGTTCTTTTTGCAGAAATGCTGCTCTTCCTCGGTACCCGGATCTTGTCGTACCCAGGCCGCACTCCTACTGTTGCAGTAATCGCAATCCCGTCGGCGGTGACGCCCCTTGGGAAGAGGGTGGACAGTCACGACGGTCTGACGGTGTTCTTGGCATTCCATTGTTAGTCTACTCACCTCCTACCACAGTGCTTGCGGTGAGCCTTCTTACAGACTGTCTCGATCTTCGTGAGAACCCTTGGCGCAGAAGATCCCCCCGTGCTCCGGAATAGCACCGTTGGTCTCCGGGACCGAAAGCCTGCAGCAGTGAGTGTTGCCGCAGAACAGAATTGGCGTGCCGTCTTCAATGCGCTTCCAGACCGCGACGTGAGCCGAGTTATGGATGCACTCTCCGACTGTCACCGGTTCTACGTTTACCACTGTCAACCCGTGGTCCAAGCACTTCATCACGATACCTCCTGTCTTGTTGCGTCATCCCGGTACGGAAACGACGCCCTTTGAATTTTAAATTCTCAACTTCCCATCAGTACTCTGAAGTTGATTACTATACCTATTATCCCTGATAAAGTCCAGGCGAACCCCTCCTCGTACCCCACCCTAAGCTGCTAATATTTATACCTCACCCTAACCCTCTCCTACCCTAGGAGAGGGGACATTTCGGAAGCCCAATTCCCTGTTGACACCATAAATAAAAAGAGTATACTGTATTTTACCTGATCCTCCGTCGCTAAAGCTTTGGAGGACAAGAGAGAGCAGAGAATATTCGTAAAGGAATCGCCTATGAACACCTTATCCGTAAACACTCTCATCATCCCCAACGGCTAAGGGTTTTATTTTGTACTCACTAGCTGCTTGGGAAGTCCAAGCAGTTTTTAATTCGAACGATGAGATTGCCACGGTCGGCATGGCCTCCCTCGCAATGACAAACGAGACGACAACACTTTGCCCATCGATAGAAGTGCTTGAACGCTTTTCTACTGGTCGACAAACCCGCCCAAAGTTGCTTCGCAACAATGTGGCGGGCAGGGATCGAACATTGAAAACTGAATATAATGAGTAAAGAATCAACGACTAAACAATGTGGTCCATTGAGGCAGCGTGTGCTGTTTCAATGGTTGCAAGAATTAAGGGCAAATGGTGGATGCCTTGACATCAAACGGCGACGAAGGACGTTCGAGCCTGCGATAAGCCTCGGGAAGGTGGCAACGAACCTGTGATCCGAGGATTTCCGAATGGGGAAACCCTTCTACCTGAACGGTAGAAAACTCTCTTCCGAATTCATAGGAGTGAGTAGCGCACCCGGTGAAGTGAAACATCTCAGTAGCCGGAGGAAAAGAAAAAGACGTTCCGCAAGGAACATATTCCCTGAGTAGCGGCGAGCGAAACGGGAACAGCCAAAACCGATCGTTACTTATCGCTTAGAGGTTCTGAAAGCGCAAGCTGAACGAATTAATTGGCGACAAACGGCTCATACGGCCAATGTACGATCGGGGTAGCGAGGGAAGGTGAGCTCTTATGTATGACTGAGAGCCAAGGATATTCTCTTTTTAGAAGAATGGGTTGGAATGCCCAGCCAAAGAAGGTGAAAGCCCTGTAATCGAAAAGAAGAGAATACTTGTAACCTTTTTCTCAAGTATCACATGGACTCGAGAAATCCTGTGAGAATCCGCCCGGACTATACGGGCAAGGCTAAATACGTTTGATGATCGATAGCGAACAAGTACCATGAGGGAAAGGTGAAAAGCACCCCGGAAGGGGAATGAAATAGTATCTGAAACCATTTGCTTACAAGGAGTCGGAGCTTTGCCGCAAGGCAGAGTGACGGCGTTCCTATTGAAGAATGAGCCAACGAGTTTGTGTATCTTGCTTGTTTAATCCCGGTCAAACGGGAGAAGGCACAGGGAAACCGAGTCCGAAAGGGCGAACAATCGGCAGGATTTACAAGACCCGAAACCAGGTGAGCTAACCATGCCCAGGGTGAACCCCGCAGAAATGCGGTGGGAAGGCCCGAACCCGTTTGCTGTGCAACACAATGGGATGAGGTGTGGTTAGGGGAGAAATTCCAATCGAACTTGGTAATAGCTGGTTCTCCTCGAAATAGCTTTAGGGCTAGCGTCCGGTAAGTACCCTGCGGGGGTAGAGCACTGAATGGGCTGTACGGGAGCAATCCCGTCCAATCCAACCAAACTCCGAATACCGCAGGCAACATTATCCGGGCAGTCAGACTATGGGGGCTAAGCTCCATCAGTCTAAAGGGAAACAGCCCAGACCGTCATTTAAGGTCCCTAAATTTCCGCTCAGTGTAAAAGGAAGTATCGTCCCCAAGACAGGTAGGAGGTTCGCTTAGAGGTAGCTATCCTTTAAAGAGTGTGTAACAACTCACTATCCGATCACGGGGCCGGTGCACCAAAAATGTATCGGGGCTTAAGCGGAATACCGAATATACGGGATCATCTCTTGTTTACAAGATTTGATCGGTAGAGGAGCGTTCTCTCTCCGGTGAAGCAGTGTCGTGAGGCGCTGTGGAGGGCAGAGAAGTGCGAATGTTGGCATGAGTAACAAAAATCCAGATGAAAACTCTGGACACCGTAAACCCAAGGTTTCCTGGGCAACGAAAATCGACCCAGGGTGAGTCGGTCCTAAGGCCAGCCCCGCTTGACGGGGGTAACCGATGGAAGAGTGAGGTTAATATTCCTCCACCACGACCACTGGTTAATCATTCGGAGGACGCATTGGTCGATCTTTCTACGTTATTTGGCTATTGGCGTGCTGTAAGGCGCAGAGGCCTCGCGAGAGGACTCAATGGAAAGAGCGATCGGTGCCAAGAAAAGCCTGAATGATTCAGTGACGTGACCGTACCGTAAACCGACACAGGTGGGTGAGGAGAGTATCCTCAGGTGTACGAGAGAAACTTTGTTAAGGAACTCGGCAAAAAAGCGGCCGTACCTTCGGTATATGGCCTGCCCCGCTTCGGCGGGGCCGCAGCAAAAGATCTCAAGCGACTGTTTACCAAAAACACAGGTTCCTGCGAAGCAGCAATGCAATGTATAGGAGCCGATGCCTGGCCAGTGTCAGAACGTTAAGAGGAGAGGTGATCCGCCTAGAGCGGCGTAGCTTTGAATCCAAGCGCTGATGAACGCCGGCGATAACTATAGACACGATTGTAGTTATCTAAAAAAATCTAGCTATATGCTGGAAACTCCGAGAATCCGATGATAGGCTATTCTGATGGAGACATTAGAACGAACCCTGAAAATTTATCGGTGCGGACAATCAGCAGGGAAGTTAATCATTAATATTTATGAGCACGCCAGAACAACCGCCGGCACCAAAAATGTCGGACGATCAGTTTCTCAAAACAATGCGCGATAATATCAACGACATGAAGGATAAACTTCGTGATCTCAAAGCTAAACAAGCACGAGGTGAATCTGTTGATACCGAAGTAATTAGAAGCTATGAAGATAGCATCGATGAAGCAGAGGCCGCGCATGATAAACTAGACGCTAAGCTCAATGATTAAGGTTAACCCCTCAGAGACTACACGCTGGACCCGCCAAAACTTCGAAGATGTTGGCGGGATGATATAGTCCGATCTCACGGGCGACCGTGAGTCCCGTATTCAATCGGGAGCCGTGCAAACGGTTTAACATGACGAATCGTCCTAAGGTTACATTTCGTTGCCTTAGTGAGGTGAAAGACCTCCTTCGAACTTTCCAAGCCATGGAAAGAGGCAGAAGAAAATCTGACTAAATGCTGGAATATCTGGTGGATCTCGAGGGACTATGGTAAAATTGTTCCATAGACAATTATGCCAAGTAACACTCCTCCGAGTGCAGACAATCAGCAGGAAAGACTACACCCGCAATGGATTGTAGGATTTGTAGATGGAGAAGGATGTTTTTCGATTAGCTGTAATCGAAATGCGACGACCGCACTTGGGTATCAGGTATTCCCTGAATTCGTAATAACTCAAGGCGCGAAGAGTCTGGAATCACTCGAACGAATTAAATTATTTTTCGGGTGCGGAAGAATCTTCGTTAATCGACGTAATGATAATCATCGAGAACATATCTATCGTTACTGCGTACGATCTCTTAAAGATCTCACAGAGACGATTATCCCCTTCTTCCAAAAACATTCCCTTCAAACCAAGAAGAATGTGGACTTCAAGATCTTTTGTCGAGTCGTTCAGATGATGAATAAAAAACAACATCTGACAAATACTGGATTGGATACAATCATTCAACTCAAATCGACAATGAATCGAAAGGTGCTCATTAAAAGAGTTGTAGAATCCTCAGAGACTATACGTCAGAATCCGTAAATAGTACGGATAAGATAGAGTCCGACCTGCATGGCGACATGCAGAGCGTGACAGAAATGATCACGCTCCGCCTAAGGCGGATAACAGCAAGAGCGAAATTCCTTGTCGGGTGAGTTCCGACGCGCACGAATGGC
>Ga0105164_10001816_pt1 | contig 13474 bp, 8 predicted proteins | sample VDWuncwatermetaG_FD_89674 | JGI IMG/M metagenome (GOLD analysis project Ga0105164, IMG submission 89674) | Wastewater microbial communities from Netherlands to study Microbial Dark Matter (Phase II) - VDW unchlorinated drinking water | ecosystem: Environmental > Aquatic > Freshwater > Drinking...
AGGCGGGTCGCATAGCCGGCGGCGAGGATAACGGCCTTCATCGCTCAGCCAGTTTTTTCTTGAGGCGTTCGATCCGTTCCACGGGAGTGGGATCGACGCGATTCAGCATCGCGAGGTAAAAACTCACAAAATCTCCCACATAGATCAAAGAAAACAGACGAGACAAATGTCCCCGGCCCGTAGACCAGACTTCGATGGTCTCAACCCCCGATTCCTGACGGATCAGCGCTTTGGTAATTTCCATCCGTCGCTTAATCCGCTCGTGGTCTTCTGAATCTCTGAGGAGAAGAATCACGAGGTGTCGGAGAAGCGACTTGGGTTCCCGCCACCCAACGATTTCATTGTGATTGAGTTCAGGATACAGATGGTTCCAAGAAAGCTGCTTGGAGTTCTCCGCAAGCTGCGTACGCCACCGGCTCACCACCGCATCGATCCTCTGAACCCCTCCATGAATGGCCGGAATTTTACCTTTGAGGCGGAGGGCAATTTGTTTCGAGACATTCTTTGACAGAGGAACTTCCGGGCCCACCACTTTTCCCCGGAGAGTGTTTAAAGTCTTCAGCATTTCCTCAAATTCGGATTTCCCGAGAGAAAAACGTGAAAGTCTCCGCAGGATCACATAGGGAACAAAGAAAAGATATCCGAGCGCTGTTCGGGGAGGAAGGCCAGAAGGAAGCGAAAGATGAGGAACGCGGTCCCGTCTTGCATATTCCAGTAATTTTCCTCCTGAGGAAATTGCGATCAGTTTCGCCTTTTTTTGGCGAGCGGCCTGATAGGCACTGAGCGTTTCTTCTGTATTTCCGGAATAACTGACTGCAAAAACCAAACTTTTTGCATTCACAAAGGCGGGAAGGCGGTAAGAACGGTTCACAACGATGGGAAAAGAGGCTTCTTCCTCAAGGAGAGACCGCGTCAGATCTCCTCCGATGGCGGATCCTCCCATCCCCAAAAAAAGCACGTTTTGAAAAAAGACGCGAGACAAAGGAAAAGACTCTCCCATCCCCCACGCCTCCTCACACTGTTGAGGAAAACAACACAGGAGATCCAACATTCCTTGAGTGTCGAGACGCTGCATAGACGCGAGGTCTTGAAGGAGACGGTGAGGCGTCATGCCTCCCCCCTCAAAATTTTGTTAAACATTTTTTCGACAAAAGCCTCTACTTCTGTCCCCGTAGAAAAGGACAGCGCTTCTCCGGCAATCTTTTGTGCCTCGCTCATTTTGACAGAGCGGATGACCCGTTTGATTTCAGGAATATTGGCAGGGCTTGTTGAAAATCCATCCAATCCAAGTCCTAAGAGAATCAGCGCCAACTGGGGATCTCCCGCCATCTCCCCGCACATCCCTACCCACAAATGGTGCTGATGCGCGGTATCGATAATATGTTTGACGAGACGGAGCACCGCGGGATGGGCCGGTTCGTAAAGATAGGCGATTTTTTCATTCGACCGGTCGACGGCAAGGGCGTATTGAATGAGATCGTTCGTCCCGATGCTGAAAAAATGGACCTCCTTCGCCAAGAGATCGCAGGTGAGCGCGGCGGAAGGGATTTCAATCATGGCGCCGATTTCGACATGTTCGTCAAATGGGATTTTTTCCCGGCGGAGCTCCTCCTGCGCCTCCTTCAAAAGGGCATTCGCCTGTCTCAGTTCCTCGACTCCCGAAATCATCGGATACATCACTTTGAGCTTCCCTCGCGCACTGGCACGAAGAATTGCCCGGAGCTGTACTTTGAAAATATCGGGGCGGGCCAGACAGAACCGGATTGCACGCCATCCCAAAAATGGATTCATTTCATTGGGGACTTCCAATTGCGAGAGGAACTTATCTCCTCCCAAATCGAGCGTCCTCACAACAACGGAATGGGGAGCAATGTCCTGCGCCACTTTACGGTAAGATTCAAAGTGCTCTTCCTCCGTAGGAAGATCCACGCGGTTCATATAGAAAAATTCTGTTCGGTAAAGTCCGATGCCTTCTGCGCCATGAGCGATCACCGACGGAACCTCATAGGGAAATTCGATATTGGCCGAAAGCGTCACCCGGTGACCGTCCAACGTCTCCGCGGGAAGATCCTTGAGCTTCAGGAGACTGTGTCCAAGTTCTTCGAGACGCTTCTGCTCTTGGGTATAGCGTCGGATTGTCTCTTCCGTAGGGTTGATAATCACCAACCCCTTTGTTCCGTCGATGATCAGAAGATCATCTTCAACCAATTTTTCAGTAATGACCTCAAGGCCCACGACGGCGGGGATTTCAAGCGACTTCGCCATAATGGCTGTGTGTGACGTGCGCCCGCCGATGTCCGTCACAAATCCCTTCACATTCTCCCGATGCATGAGGGCTGTGTCTGAAGGGGAAAGATCATAGGCCACCACGATCACAGGGCCTTTGAGATTTTGAAGCGTCTGACGCTGCTTTCCCATGAGATTGCGTAGAATTCTTTTGCCCACATCCTCAATGTCTGCGGTCCGTTCCCTGAGATACTCATCTTCAATCTTTGAAAAGGCCTTGATATATTTTTTCAACACATCCAAAAAGATATACTCCGCCGTCAGTTTTTCTTCCTTGATCCGCGTGATCACTTCTTCAATGAGGATCCTGTCTTCGATGACCAACAGGTGCGCGCTGAAAATTTCCCCATGTTCCCTCCCCATTTCCTCAGAGATCTTCTTCTGAATGCGGAGGATTTCAGAATGTGTCTGGATGAGCGCTTCCTCAAAGCGGGTAATCTCCTTTGCGAACTCCTCTTCAGAAATCGCCTCCTTGTGAATGTTCAGTCCCTCACTGTCGAGGAAAAAGGGGCGGCCCATCGTGATGCCAGGCGCAGCGGGTATTCCCTTGAGGGTCTCTTCTTTTTTCATTCTTTCTTCTTTCATTCTATAGACTCTTGATTTAGAAGTTCGGAAAGTTCCTCGATGGCGCGCTCGGCATCCTGTCCTTTGGCGATAAGTTCTACCTCACTCCCTCTTTCGCATCCGAGCATCATCAGGCTGGTGATCGATTTGCCATTGGCTTTTTCGCGTCCTCTCCGGACAATGACCTCTGCATCGAATTTGTTCGCCAGCCTCACAAAAAGGGCCGCAGGTCTCACATGGAGCCCATGCTTATTTCGAATGACAACCTTTTTCCGAACCACGCTCTTTCCCAAGCCTCCCCAGGGGCTATGATTTCATTAACTCTGATCTTCTTTCCGGATAATCGCAAGAATCTCCTCAATGGATTTCGCCTTCCTCAGCGTGTTTCTGAAAAATTTGTCCTTGAGCAACCGCGAAATTCGTGCCAAGGCCTTGAGATGGGGGCCGGTGGAGTCTTCCGGTGCCACCAGAAGGAAAAAGAGATGCACCAGCTCTCCATCCAGCGATTCAAAATGGACCCCTCTTTGGGAAAGTCCGAAGGCCGCCACCAGTTCCCGAACCCCCTCCAGTTTTCCATGAGGAATCCCGATCCCCTGACCAATCCCGGTGGAACCGAGCGATTCACGATCCATCAACGATTTAATCAACCGGCCTCTGTCTTTGGAATCGATCTTCTTGGCCTCGATTAAAAGGTCCACAAGCTCCTCAATCACTCCTTTCTTGTCTGTCGCCTGTAGATTCGGTGCAATCGCCTTTTCACATAGAAAATCCATTATTTTCATGTAAAACTCCTTCTTATCTGTTTCGTACATCGTTTACGAAGTACGAGGGACTATGTACGAATGACGAACAAATGGAGCGGGCCGCCTCCCCTGAATCTGAACTCTGGCGGGCGAGCCTCGCTGGATTCAAGAAATTGGAGCGGGAGACGGGTCTACTCCGCTGAGCAGCTTGCGCGCTCAGCTTCGTAGCACCTCTACCCCCTACAAAAACTTCTACGAAGCCCAAGGGTGAAAGCATCTTGGGCGAAGTAGAGTGGAGCGGGAGACGGGATTTGAACCCGCGACCTCAACCTTGGCAAGGTTGCACTCTACCGCTGAGTTACTCCCGCAAATGAGCCCCGCTCGCTTTGCTTCGCAAAGCGAAGCATGCGGGGCGAATTTGTCCCGAGTCGCCAGAGTGTAACTGTAACGACGAGGGACAGGAATTGATTTAAGACCCCTTCGGAATCCCGCAAAAATAAAATAATACCAGGGTGGGCGGAAGAGGACTCGAACCTCCAAGGATTTCTCCACAAGCTCCTAAGGCTTGCGCGTCTGCCAATTCCGCCATCCGCCCTCCTCACGCCTTTCTTGCTAAACAAATTGGAGGTCCCTCATCGCATCCAGTAAAAACCGTGCGATTCGGGATTTAATTCGGACAATGACTTACGTCGCCCTTCGGAGCTCCGTAAGTCATATCCTCATAAAATGAGCCGTGGAGGGATCGGCGCCCTCCGCTCATTGCATTCGCTTCGGGTCGGCCATCCGCCCCGCAAACCGAATGCTCCGATTTGTCGCATTCTGCGGGGCTCCTCTTCGATCCCTCATCTTGCTCACAAAGTGAAAAAGCAGAGTGAGCCGTGGAGGGATCGAACCTCCGACCCGCTGATTAAGAGTCAGCTGCTCTACCAACTGAGCTAACGGCCCGAAAATGAAATATCTATTTTAACACAAATTCGAGTCCTAGAGGCATGCGACGTCTAGAAATCTGGCGTGCCCTATCTAGAGTTAGCGTAAAGACAGGGCGTGCCTGGCAGGACTCGAACCTGCGACGCCCAGCTTCGAAGGCTGGCGCTCTATCCGACTGAGCTACAGGCACACTGCTATAACAAAATCAGAGTGGCGAGAAGAAAATAGGCGCTGGTACTAATCAAGTCTGTGGTCGTGGTGATCAGAGGGCCTGTGGCGGTGGCTGGATCCACCCCAAAGTGGCTCAAGACGAAGGGCTCCACTGCCCCTGCGGTGCTCGCCACAATCATCGAAAGACACATTCCCATTCCCACCACAAGAGGGAAAAGGGGTCCAAAGCGATCCCCATAAAGTACAAAAGCCATGATGGCGAGGACCATGCCATAACAAACGCCCAATATCACGCCGACGCGGAACTCTTTCAAAACTTCCCGGGTCATATTCCGCCGTAAAATCTGCCCTGTCGCCAGACCTCGCACCACAATCGTGGCGGATTGTGCCCCTACATTTCCTCCCATCGCAGCAATCAAAGGAAGGAAAGCAGCAAGTGCCACTATCTTACTTAAGGTAAATTCATAATGTCTGATGATAATGGAAACGACGAGTTCCCCAACGAGCGTTGTAATCAACCATGGCAATCGAAGCCTCGCAATCCGAAAAGCAGAACGCGCGCTAATATCCTCTGCCTTCGTCCCCACCATTTTGGCGATGTCTTCTGTCGCCTCATGACGGATCACATCGATGATGTCGTCCACCGTTAAAACCCCCATCAGACGATTTTCCTCATCCACCACCGGCACGGAGGAGACATCATATTTTGCGACAATCTTGGCAACCTCTTCCTGGTCTGTGTGGGCCGAGACTTTCACAAGTTCCGTAGAGGTCATCAAATCGGAAAGGGTCGCATCCTCGGGAGCGCTGACAAGGTCCTGTAACGTCGAAGCCCCCACAAGTTTCCCCGATTCATCGGTCACATACAGCGCAAAAAGATGCTGTTTTTCGTGGGGTCGTGCAACAGCCTGAAGGATGGAAAGGGCGTGTCGAGCCGTCATCTTGGGAAGAAGTTTCACAAACTCGGGATGCATGAGACTTCCGGCGGAGTTCTGAGGAAACGTCATGACCTTTTGGATCTTCTGGAGCGCTTCTTCCCGTTTGACAAGACTGGTCATTTTTTTGACCGCCCGTTCCGGGAGTCGATGAAAGACACGGGCAATATCTGCCGGGGCGGCTCCTTCCAAGAGGGGAACGACCGCTTCTTCATTCAGCTGATTGAGAAGAAACCGCTGCGATTCAATATCAATGCTTTCAAAAAGTTGGATAGCGGCTTTGGTGCCCAATAGCATGAAGAGCGCGACCCGTTGCTCATGCGAAAAATCAGACCAGCATTCGGCCAGATCCAGAGCCGAACATTCCTTCAACACGTCTTTGAGAACGCTGAATTCCTGCTCGGCTAAAAGTGCTTTGATTTCAGGGACAAGAAGCGAAAAGGATTTCAAGGGAGCCACTGCGTCACCTCTGCTTTGATATTAAAGAATTATTTTAGCAACTTATTGGGAATACGTCAATTAGGATTTGAGCGTTTACCGGCGCTTCTATCGTCGACTCTTATCAGTCACCCAAAATTCCATGTATTTCCCGAATAAAAGCCGCGTTTGCGCATCGAGCGCAGGAAGGGCACTCAGAAAAGTGGCACTGAGAGGGACCAGAAGCCATTCAAGCGCGAGGCCGATTTTTTTCCGTAAAGGATGCTTGACGTTATGCTTCGGAAGAAGGCCTAAGCTCAAAAGAACGGTGGTTAAAAGAGAAAGGAATGCCAAATGAAAGATGGTCGCCGTAATGCGAGGAGCGCTGTAATAAAAAACAGTATCCGAGAATTCTCTCCCGGCAAAGAGGGCGGGGATCCAGCCGACGACTGCAAGAAGCAACGGCCATGTCGCCCAAGCAACATGTCCTTCGAACAGTTTGAAACTATGTCTTATCTTTTGGGTGAGAGGAATTGTATCGGATTTCAAAAATCCCCTCATGACGAGGGGAAAATTTTCTACCCCCCATGCCCATCTCCGTTTCTGGCGGTATACATTACGGATCGTTTTCCACCACGAGCCGGCAGAGACGACATCCATGGAAAGCGTCACATACATCGGGACCACACGGTAACGACCCTCAAAATGGAGGTAAGATTTCCAGAAAATGGCCGAATCGTCGGAAATCATATCTACCGGCCAATAGCCAACTTCGACCAGTGCGCTGCCACTCATGCTGTGGCTTGAAAATGTCACGAGTTTCTCGGGATGAGTCGCTTCGATCAACTGGAAAAAAGAGGAACCGATGTCGAGCACCCTTGCAAGACCCGGGGCCTCCCAAATATTGTTGTGATAGACAGGAATCGGCTGAAAGCTTACCTGATTTCTGTCAGGAGAGATCATGAAGTGATAGGTTAGGCATCCGAAATAATCGAGACTGACAACTGTATCCGCGTCAAAACAGGAAACCACGACATGCTCAAGAGGGATATGCTTCCTCTCCAAGTAAGCTGCTGCTTCCCTTGCGGCGTAACTGACATTGGCTCCTTTGACGCGCGCTTCTCCCGGTAATCCGTCCGGATGAACCACAATCAGGACATCATAGAAAGACTCCTTGTACTTCTCCTGTATCTCCCAAACCCCTTCCTTCACATCGCCACTCGCCCTTTCCTCAACGGCATACACCACAAGAATCCTTTTCGAAGGGAACTTCTGATGGGCGAGGCTTTCGATTCCCGGTTCAATGATGTTACGGCCTTCTTTCGCGACGGGAAAGATAACGAGATGGTGAATGATCTCCGACGGGGGCGGCATTCTACCACTTTCCCTTAAAGCCTCTGCTTCTCTCCGGTGAGTCCACAAAGAAATTCTTCTTTTGAAATCCGAGGGGAGAGCAACTTCTTGCAACCGCTGGAGATAAGGGTCGAGATGGTCCAGTCCCTCCACCCTTTCCATCCACTCTGTCTTCTTTTCAAGGGAAAGCCTCAGGTAAGACAAGATCAGAAAAAGAGTCATGTAAAAGAGTCTGAGAAGCCAATAAAGCTCAAAAGCGATGATGAGGATGGCGGCGAAAATCGGTTTCCAGTATGCGAGACAGGGCATTCCGAGAAGAATCGTCCAACTGGTTGCTCCGGGGAGAATTTCAAAGAAACGCTCAAGCCGCTTTTCGCGCCCCTCAAGATTTTGTCTCGAAAATGAAATCATAGTTTTTGAATTTCGCTTTTCTTTTTCCCTTCTTTCCTCTCCGGGAAAGGGAACTGAAGGATCTTCTCGCGGGGAAGGAGCTCGACCGATGAAAGATCCCCTTCGACGGACAGGAAATAAAGTTTCCCTGACTCTTCCGAATAAAAAATGGCGCTGTTTTTTCTGACGCGAAGCAGCGCATAGAGTTTGGGTTTCCCATAGGTTTCCAGTTCGATGAGAAAAACTCCTTCTCTGTCGCGGAACAGGATGTGCGAACCGTCATAAACCCAAAACGCCTGTTCGATCTTATCCCCCTTCCTAAAAATCCAAAGGGGCTCCTGCCCCTCCTGGATCTTTTCCTCCCTTTGGCGCTCCTCCGACACATCCAGAATGCCGAGTCTGTTTTTCTGCCATAGGAGTAGACGTCCCGTCTGGGGAAAGATTTCAAAACCTGTCACCCCCGAGCGCACGAACTGATAAGGAGGCCGGTTCAACAGAAGTTCCCCTCTTTCGCCCCAAAAAAGGAAGGTATCGCTGGACAGACTTTTAATCTTCAAAAATCCTCTCACGCTGGAAAGAGAATCACTCAAAGAAGGATTTTGAGGAAATCGCTCTGTCCCTTTTCCCGCCTGATCGACACGTTCAAAGGTATTGTCATTCCTAAGGACATAGATCGCTTTATTTGCTAAGCCGTAACCGCGCACACTCGAAACGATCTTGGGATAAATCGCTTTTGAAACAATCTCCAGTCGGTTGAGACTTCCTCTTTGAAACACAAAAAGCTGATTTCTGTCGCGCCCCTCCCATTCAATCCAAAGAGGCTTCTCTGGAAAAAGAGAGGTAAGATCCTCGATAACGGTCTCTTCATTCGAAAGCGTGACCCAAAGAAATTTCTCGCCTCTCTTCAGTTCAACGCGGACCAGTAGCGCAGGGCTTTCCTCGACGGTCATATGGGACAGAACTTTTGCACCCTGAAAAGGAGAATCGCTCGAAAGGAGCGGCCGCCCCTTTTGCTCCTTCCAGTCATAGACATACAAATCCTCTAGGTCGGGTCCTTGGACAAGCAGGAAAAAATGATTTCCAGGGAGAGGAATGAGATCCTGAAAAGGGCCGGAGAGAAGTTCTTCGTGTTTGAATGCTGTGGGCAGAAGCAAAATTTTCTCTAGAACAGTCGCTTTTTCGGCCTCCACGGGAACTGTCTGCGTCCAAGGAATATGGTGCTTGAGAATCAGTTTCACAGGATACTCGCCGGGAAGGAGACTACGAAGGGTTGTCGGCGTTTTCTCAGTATAACGACTCTTCCCGATATAGACGGAGGCGCCGGGTGGGGCCGTTGAAAGGTCAATGAGGCCTGTCTTGACAATTCCCTCCCCCGTTCCAGGCCTAAAAAGATACCCCAAGGCATACAGAATTGTCAGGGGACAGAGAATCAGATAAATGATAACGAAAAAATAGAAAACGATTTTCCGTAAAACGAGCATAGGGAAGTCGCTTTGTTCCAAGACAGGAAACGCTTCGAGGCCGATGAGTGACGATATGGAAGTATTTTAGCGGTTCATGGGGAACAGGTCAAATGAAGATTTGAGAATTTTTGAAATGTCTTTTGACATATTTCCTATACTCCCCTATAATGATGGCGGTTACTTCCCTATGACAAACAGCGCCTCTCATCGCCTCTCCTCTATGCATACCCTTCAAGAAGCAAAAGTGCGACGGCGCGGGTACATTTTTTTCTTCGTCTCCGGCGCAACAGCGCTCACTTATGAAATCATTTGGGTTCGACTGCTTGGTTTTGTTTTTGGAAATACCACTTTCGCAATTTCATCCATCCTCACCGCCTACATGGCAGGACTGGGGCTAGGCAGTTACTGGGTGGGACGTTTTGCAGACCGATGGCGGCGGCCGCTGTGGGGTTATGGATGCCTGGAAATCGGAGTTGGTGTCTACGCAGCATTCTCTTTTCTTCTTCTTAAAGGAATTCAGACCCTCTATATTACCTTTGCACAACACATTGATCCCGGTCTCACCCTTTTCACCGCACTCCGCCTTCTTCTTTCCTTCGTGGTGTTCTTCATTCCCACTTTTTTTATGGGCGCGACCCTTCCCGTTCTCGCCAAGTTCTACATCCGGCGTGCCGATGTCATCGGGCCGGAGATGGCGATCCTATACGGTTTGAATACTGCAGGTGCTGTAACAGGAACTTTTTTGACCGGCTTTCTGCTCCTTCCACTTTACAGTATGCATACCCTATTGGCAATGGCTGTAACTCTCAATATCGGTATCGGACTCTTCGCTTGCATGCTTTCCAACCCGTTGGAAAGCATGGAGGTGGACCGCATGACTCAAGTAACACCCAAGGTCGATCATCGCAATGCGGATCCACCCCCTCTATCCCCTCGTTTATCCCGATGGCTTTTGATAGGAATCATTGTTTCCGGAGCCGCCGCCATGATCTACCAAGTATCCTGGACCCGGATCCTGGCTTCTGTGTTGGGAAGTTCTACCTATGCGTTTACCTTGATGCTGGTTACTTTCCTGCTGGGTCTTGCGCTAGGCAGCACCGCCTCTGAATATCTGATGACTCGACGCGCACCCCGTCTTTCTGACTGGGGATGGTTACAACTCATTATCGCTTTCTCTGCAATGACGACCCTGCCGCTCTTTGCGCAGGTTGGCATGATCACGGTGCGACTTTTCGCCATCACGATCGGACATCCGAACGGCCTGGAACTGATACGTTTCATGATTTGTAGTGTGTTCATGATCGTTCCGACGTTCTGTTTTGGGGCCCTCTTTCCAGTCAGCACGGCAATCTATGCGAAGAATCCAAAAATACTCGGTCGTCAAGTGGGAATTCTCTATCTGGCCAATACCTGCGGAAATATTCTCGGATCGCTGAGTGCCGGTTTTTTTCTTATTCCTCTCATAGGAATCTACCGAACCATTCTCATTGCCATTAGCGCGGGGTGTGGGATAGGGCTATGGGCTCTTTGGGTTGATTTGCGCCGCTTATTTTCGCGTCTTGTTCTGACTGGAGGGACTGTCCTCAGCTTGATCGGAGGGCTTTGGTCCATGGGGAGCGGATGGGATCCCCACCTCATCACTTCCGGCCTGCATATCTACCCACAGTCCATGATGACCCAAAAGTCCGTCGAAATCCTCGCTTGGCTCTATGACCAACAGATCCTCTTTTATCGTGAAGGGCTGAACAGCATCATCAGCGTCGGACAGTTTGGCGAGAACCGCTACCTCAAGATTAATGGCAAGACCGATGCCTCCAATAATCTGAACGACGACATGATCACCCAGGTTCTTTCAGGTCATCTGCCGCTCTTATTACATCCAAACCCTCGCCGCACGCTGGTGATCGGTTTTGGAAGCGGAACGACACTTGGAGCCGTTCTCGCCCATCCGATTATCCAGGCCGATTCTGTTGAGATTGAACCAGCGGTGCTGGCGGCTGCGCCCTATTTTGACCCGATTAACCACAAGTCGTATCGCGACCTGAGAGTCCGCTCCTTTCTCAATGATGCGCGCAATCATCTCTTGATCGAACGCGGCAACTATGATGTCATTATCAGTGAACCCTCGAACCCTTGGATGGCGGGAATGGCGAATCTTTTCACCGTTGAGTTTTACCAGTTGGTGCTTCAGCATCTGTCATCCGACGGAATCTTGTGCCAATGGATGCATGCCTATAGTGTTTCGCCGAATGATGTGCAAATGGTCATCGCTTCCGTGCAAAAAGTCTTCCCCCACGTCACCCTTTGGGAGGGCGTCACGGGCGACTTCCTGATCATTGCCAGTCCAAAACTGATTCGTTTCGATCTGGATCGCATTCAGGAAAGAATCGACCGTTTCCCTCAGATACGGCAGGAGCTGTCTCAATTTGGAATTCAAGGGGCAGCGGGACTCCTGAGCCTCTTCTTCCTGGGAGAAAAGGATGTGCACAATTATGCGCGGCACGCTCTTCTCAATACCGATGATCATCTTCTATTGGAGTTTAGTGCCCCCAAAGCGCTCTATGAATCTACACTGCAGTTGGTCCGTCAAACATTAGTAAGATATCGCACTGAGCGCCTCCCTCTCATTCAAACTTCAGGGATGACTCTCGACAAACGCCCGGAGATGCTGACTCAAATTGGAGAAGGATATCTGAACAAGCAGCGGGTGGATGAGGCTCGGGACTACTTTCAAAAGGCGCTCCTCCTTGATCCCAAACTCACAGCGGCACAAGTAGGGTTAGGACGTTGCCATTTGGCCAGCGGACAACTGTTGACAGCGCTTTCGTTGTTTGTGGAAGCTGTACATCAGAATCCCAAATCGGCGGACGCCGAAGCGTACCTCGGTCTGGCACGTTTGAAGGGCGGTAATGACAAGGGGAGTTTGGAGGCGCTTCAGAAAGCCACGGCGATGGATGAAACACGCTGGGAGTTCCTTTATTGGAAAGGAGAGGCGCTGGAACACTTGAAACAGTGGCCGGAGGCGGTGGAGGTTTATGCACGCTGCCGAATTTTAAAACCAGATCATATTGCAACACAATTGCGGTACGCACACGCCCTTATCGAATCTGGAAAACCTCAAGAGGCAGTTGAATGGCTCGAACCTCTGCGCCGTCATTTTGTAACCTACGAACCCATTTATGAAGAACTGCGCCTCGCTTACCAGTCCATGAGGCAAATTGAACCGGCGATCGCACTCTATGAGGAACTAGTCCGTCTCAATCCCTACCATTCCCGCTATTGGGCTATTCTTGCTTCCCTCTACTCCGAAAAAGGCGATCTCCGAGCATTCAAACGCGCAATCCGCTATGGGAAGAGGACAAACCGTTATTTCCTCGAGGAACTCTCAGTTCCGAACCAGATGTGACAAGATGAGATGCCGCCTATTGGAAAAGTGGCTTACGATGGGACTTCTCATCTCTATAGGGATTATTGCTTGTGCCCTCTCCACAATAGCCGAAGACCAAACCAAGAGAACAACAGGCAAATGGATTGAGGTCGGCCACGAGGCATTTGATCAACTCGATTTTATGGAACCTCCGAGCTGGCGAGTCGATATTCCCGACAATGCCACCCCCTTCTCGGATGACGGGATATTTTTCCATCGGCACAATCCGAACTTCACCCCTCCCCACGGGTACCGCCTCTCGGCTCCTTTGAGAAAGAACGGCTTCCTGATCCTTGAATCCTATTCCCGTAAGCAAAAAGATCCCAAGGAGCTCTTTCGCATCGTCGAAGACCCTGCCCAACTTGGCAACCGCGTCCTCCGAATCGCTTCTCCTGAGCATACGGACGGAACGATTCTCCGCACCGACGCCCTCGGGACGCGCTACCAAATTTGTGCCCGTGTGGGATATATGAACTTCGGTACCGGCGAGGGGAGTAATGGATACGATGATACCGAGCAGAACGGGCCGTGGCTCGAAGGAGGAGCCACGGATGAAAACGGTTTCTACTTCGGGGCGATTTACCGTTCAAAACCGATGCCTCACAACAATGTTTTTGCCCATCACCAACGGATATTTTTCATGGATTCCGACAACAATACGGGAGAATGGACGACCCTCTGGGATCCTTCACGGGAAGCATTCATCAAAAGCGGCAGCCATCCGGTCATGATGGTTGCGAGCGACGCTCAAGGAATGGAAAAGGACGAATATGGTCCTCCTTTCTTATCTTATTCGGC
>Ga0105164_10001817_pt1 | contig 13460 bp, 15 predicted proteins | sample VDWuncwatermetaG_FD_89674 | JGI IMG/M metagenome (GOLD analysis project Ga0105164, IMG submission 89674) | Wastewater microbial communities from Netherlands to study Microbial Dark Matter (Phase II) - VDW unchlorinated drinking water | ecosystem: Environmental > Aquatic > Freshwater > Drinking...
CAGTAATAATGTCTCGTTGGTATTACTGTCTTCTAAAAACGACCAAGTGGAACCCCGCGTATTTTTATTACCCTATCTTAGATTCTGCATCGGCCATATTGATGCATAATTATTATAAGAATGTTTTGATGAAAAAGCCGTTTAGGTTAGGGCCGCTAAAGGTAAGCCAGCATCCAATTGCATATTTGTTAATTCTGAGTGATGAAATTCAAGATTGGAATAGAAAAGCATATGGGGAAAACGACACGCCAGGTTGTCAGAAGAAAATCAGCTTACTTGTGAATGATAGCGAGTTGAAAATTTCATATAAAATGAGATCTACAAATCACATTAGAAACAAGTCATTTGTTGTCGATGTGAAGGACGTTTTTATGAGAGGCGTGAAAATAACATAAGGGGGGAATCATGGCAAAGAAGAAAGTGTTCATCAGTTTTGATTTTGATCATGACAAGCATTACAAATATTTGCTTGAGGCTTGGGATGCAAATGATGATTTTGAATTGAGCTTCGCCGACAAAACTCCGGATGAAATCAATTCTGATAATATTGGCAGGGTGAAGGATGGGTTGTCACAGAAAATTAACGAAGCATTTTATACATTGGTTATTATCGGGAAGTACGCTAATGCAAAACATAAGGATTCCGAGTTGATTGGTGAAATTAATTGGATTAACTGGGAAATAAAAAAGAGTATCGAAGCAAAGAATAAGCTAGTGGCAATTAAAATTGAAAAAAGTAATTCTTCTCCGGATGCTTTGTTGGGTCAGAATGCAACGTGGGCAATGAGCTTTACAGAGGACGCAATCTTAAAAGCATTGCGTGAGGCATGAGGTGAAAAATGGCTTATAGAAGCGGGACTTACGTTGCATTTTATGCTCAGGGCACATCCGATCCCACCGAGTCGGATATGAAATATTATAATACGCTGAGGATGTGGGACGCGAATAAAGATTTCGATTTTAGTTTTGTCAATAGTCATGAAAAGTCACGCGCGGTTCGGGACTCAAGCACCAAGGCAACCCTTGAACAAGTACTTAAGGAGCGGTTAAGAAATTCGAAAAATATGATTTTAATAATCGGCCAAACAACAAAATATGACCGCGATTGGGTTCCGATGGAAATTGCCTATTCCGTTGATGATTGCCAGATTCCTATTATTGCGGCATATCCTGATTATGATTCGATTTTAGCCCCGGATCAGCTGTCTTCGCTTTGGCCAAAAGCACTCGCAGATCGAATTAGTGATAAAAGTGCACGAGTTATTCATATTCCTTTTAAACAAGAGCCAATAAAGGCCGCTATTAAGCAGTTTGATCACGATAATTTGCCAAGCGGAGCTTTGGTTTATTACACGCGTGAAACATATATCAAGTGGGGTTTAATAAAATAGGGACTGGAACTTAATTAATGAATCAGATCATTGAGCAGATCAAGAAGATTTAAGAAAGATCGAAGGTGAAAAATGAATTATAGAGATGCTCCACGCGACTTGTCAGATTTGAAGAAACGAAACTTGTCTGTAGAGTGTCCGCATTGTCATCTTGATATTATTGCAGAACCAGTAACGGAACCAGTCAGCGAGATTGGTGGTAGTTATACCTATTTTGTGGCATTGTGTCCGCACCACAGGACATACGGTAGATTTTGTAAGCCGTTCTTTGTTGTTTACCAGTCTTTGAATGATTGCATTACAGCAAGATATCCAATACCCAGTTATGACTGGACGACTTATCACCAGTCTATTCCGGATAATATCAGAAAAGATTATGCTGAATCCATGAGGTGTTTAGGGGCAGAAGCATATAAAGCGACGGTAGGTCTTTGCAGGAGAGTCATTGAGGCAATTTGTTACGATAAGTTAGTAGCTAAAATCAAGGGCTCTAAAGATCGAGATGTTAAGCTTTGGGCGCTTATCGATAAACTTAAAGAAGAGGGGCTTATAACCGAGAATCTCAGAGCTACCGCTCATGAAATACGGCATCTTGGGAATTACGGTGCCCATTTCCAAGATGATGAGCTTGATGAAGTAAGTTTCTCTGAAGCCAGAGAAATCAGGGATTTAACGGGGCATTTATTGAATGAGCTTTACATAACTCCATTTAAGACTGCTGAAATGCGAAATAAGCGACAGAAAAAAGATTGATCGAGTTCCGTGACAATGCCCTGTATTTTTCTCAAGCACTTTGGTAATACATCGGATTAAAGGGAGCTGGCTCGCTGATCATGAGTGTCCTTACTCGGCGCAACCATCGACCCCCACCTAACCTCCCCCGTCGAGGGGAAGGAAAACTTATGTCGAACTCAGGTTATTATAATAAAAAATAGAACCGTCCCCTTTATTTTAAAGCTATGAAAGTATTAACTCAATTTGAAAGAAAACCGTTTTTATTTCAGGATCCGGAATTTATTATATCCTGTACCGACTATTCTTTATTTGTGCCGGTTTTTGAGGATATTGAAGAAGCGCTTAATAAGGGGTATTATTTAGCCGGATTTTTCTCTTACGAGGCCGGATATCATTTTGAAAAGAAATTACACAAAGATAAACAATATGATTTTCCGCTTATCTATTTAGGCGCGTATAAGAGGCCCCGGCAAAGCAAGATTAATTCTTTCGGGCGGGCTCCCGCGGTTTGTCCGGAGAATCTCCGCTTAAATATTACCCGCAAGCAGTATTCTTTAGATATAGGCACAATCCGCGATTATATCACTAAGGGTGATGTCTATCAGATTACCTATTGCATTAAGCTGTTTTTTAAATATTGCGGCGATCCGCTGCCTCTTTATTATCAGCTCTTAAAAGAGCAGCCTGTGCCGTATCCGGCCTATATTCAAACAGACAAGTTTCATATTCTTTCTTTGTCACCGGAATTATTTCTCAAGAAGAAATCTGCTCATCTGGTAACTAAACCGATGAAAGGAACCTGGCCGCGCGGGGGATGCATGTTCTCTGATTTATTCGCGCCATTGCGCCTTAAATATGACAAAAAGAACCGCGCGGAAAACGTAATGATTGCTGATCTTTTAAGGAATGATTTAGGAAGGGTAGGAATTAGCATTAAGGCGCCGACATTATTTGAGGTAGCCAGATATAAAACTCTTTGCCAGATGACCTCTACCGTAACTGCCAAGATAGATAAGAATATATCTATCTACAAGCTTTTTTCTTCGGTTTTTCCTTCCGGTTCAGTTACCGGGGCTCCGAAGATTCGCGCTATGCAGATAATAAATGAGTTGGAGAAAGAAGAACGCGGGATTTACACCGGCGCTATCGGTTATATTACCCCTGATAGAGATCTCTTTTTTAATATCCCTATTCGGACCATTTTAATTCAAAATAATCAGGCAGAGATGGGTATAGGCGGGGGGATAGTCTGGGATTCAACGCCTGACGGAGAATGGAATGAGGGGCTGCTTAAGGCCAAGTTTCTTTCCGGCCTTTCAAAGACGTCTTTTACCCCGGAGTAATTTTGGAAACAAGGGGACGGTTCTATTTTTCAATCCTGCCAGGTGATGAAAAAATAGAACCGTCTCCATTGATTTTAATAGGGATTGGTCAATAGATTCTTACTCCCTTGAGCCAAAAAAGAAGTATAGCTATTGAGTAATACATCAAGATCAACAACAGCTGTCTAAGGCGCTAAGATTTCTAGCGGAAGATCCGTCATCCAAGCCTGCGGACTCACCTGTATTCTTCATTTTCTGGGTCAAATGGGGAAAAAGTATTTGAAGCTTATGCAGAACAAGATACGCCTGCCGTATATAGGATTTTCTTCCATTACGGCCGTACCCGCGGGGAGATAGTGATTTTTGCAATTACGCCCCATCCTTAAAGAATTGCCAAATGTTCCACACATGAAATATTTGATTTTGTTTAGCCATAATCTGTGGTAAAATAAAATACTTTCGCCCCTTGAAATATCGGTTTTCTCCTCCTACGCCTTTGGTTTCGGAGGATTTCGCTATATTGATTTTTTATTGGTGCTCATCTTGGTAAAATTTGCCCGCACCTCTCAAACGTTATTCGCAAGAGGCGCAGTATACCGCACCGCATGGTATTTTCTGTGTTGATTGCGGTATGTGGACGAACTCTTATTACTTACGTATCGGTGAGGACGCGGTGACTGCGGCCGCCCCCACCCGGCCGCAGTCACCAACTGCGCCGGACACGCATTGCATTAGCTCGAAGCCCCGCCCAAGCGGGGCGCCAAGTGAGGCTTTGCCCCAGCAAAGCCGAACGGTGAATCGGGAGATACGTGAGTCCCGCCAAAGGCGGGACGGTGCCATTGATATAGATTAAATTGTGTTTTGGTTCTCTTGGATACAGGTTCTAACCTTATCCAACAAGAACCACCACGTAAAATGATCCGCCGTAGACGAATCATCACGTGGCGGGCCATAAATTATGAAAATGAATACATCTTTAAAATTATTTTTTCTCTGTATCTTGCTGGTTTTATTGATTAGCGGTTGCGCCACGGTTCCTACGGGTGAGAATATCGCTGCTTATTTTATTAGCGGGCAAACCTACTATCCTTTGGTCAGCTTATGCGATTTGCGCGGCGTTCAGATGCGGTATGAGCCGCTTTTGCGCACTGTTTATCTGAACAAAGATGCTCAGACCGTAAATTTAAGGGCAGGAGATGCCTTAATCCTGGTTAACGATAACATAATGCATTTAAATTCTCCTATTGATCTTTATCAAGGCACAATTGTAGTGCCCCGGCAATTTAAAGAGCAGGTTTTTGATGTATTATTTAAACAAACTACTATGGCCTATCGCCGGCCGGGCGCGGGTAAAATAAAATTAACCAAGGTTGTTATCGATTCCGGTCACGGAGGCAATGATCCCGGGGCCATAGGCAGAAGCGGTTTAAGAGAGAAAGACGTAAATTTAGATATTGCCAAAAGGTTAAGCAATCTCTTAAGGGCGGAAGGAGTACAGACGGTGCTTACCCGCTCAAGCGACAGGTTTATTCCTTTATCCAGCAGGGTTAGCATTGCCAATAACTCCGGGGCGGATTTATTTATTAGCGTTCATTCCAATGCCGCCCGCTCGCGATCTGTAAGCGGTTTTGAGGTTTATTATGTTGCTCCCAGCGTAAGTGATTCCAAGCGCGCCGCTTTTACGGTAAGGAATGCTTCATTAAATCTAAAAGACGCTGAATTTGCTGGCGGCAATCAGGATTTAAAGGCGATTGTTTGGGATATGATTTATACCAATAGCCGGGCCGAGTCGATAGAGCTTTCCCATTCTATATGTAAGATTATGGATTCTTGTATCGATGCTAATATTCTGGGAGTAAAAAATGCCCGTTTTCAGGTGCTGAAGGGAATCAGAATGCCGGGTATATTGATTGAGGTTGGTTTTGTTTCCAATCTAAACGAAGAAAAATTATTAAAGACCGGAGCATATCGTCAGAAATTGGCGCAAGGCATATTAGAAGGCCTGAGGGATTATTCACAGGATATGGCATTAGTGGAGTTATCAACTAGATGAGTCCCGCACCTTCTATATGTTCAAGCTTTAAAAACATAAGATTTAATGGATGAATAAGGAAGAAGGTGCGGGGTGAGTTCAATCGGTATTTTTGATTCAGGGGTGGGCGGGCTGACGGTAGCCAAAGAAATAATCCGCCAGCTGCCCAATGAAAACATAGTTTATTTCGGCGATACCGCCCGCGTTCCTTACGGGATCAAGTCTCCCCAGACGGTTATTCGTTTTTCTATCGAGAATATTTTATTTTTATTAAAACAGGATGTTAAGCTTATCTGTGTTGCCTGTAACACCGTATCCAGCTTCGCGCTTCCGGTAATAAAAAATCATTTCCGCGTCCCGATTATCGGGGTAATTACTCCGGGGGTAAGGGAAGCGGTCTATGCCTCGCAGAATAAACGGATCGGAGTAATCGGAACCAAGGGGACGATCAAGAGCCGCGTTTATGAAACAGAGATCAAGCAGCTTGATCCAAAGGCTAAAGTTACCGCGGTAGCTTGTCCGTTGTTTGTTCCTTTTGTCGAGGAGGGATGGCTTAGCGGTGAGGTTGTTCTAAACGTAGCGAGAAATTATTTGAAGCCGCTTAAAGATGCCGGTGTTGATACTGTAATTTTAGGCTGCACGCATTATCCTTTGCTTAAACCGGTAATCCAGGAGGTCTTAGGTAAGAATGTTACTTTAATCGATTCGGCCAGACAGGTGGCCTTTGAGGTAAAGAAAATTTTAGCCGGCGAAGATATGCTTAACCGCGGCAAAGGCGGAAAGCACAAATTTTATGTAAGTGATAATCCGGAATGGTTTAGTTCTTTGGCCCGGAGATTTATGGGCAGGAAATTAATGAACGCGAAGAAGGTAGACAATGTATAGCTTAAAGGTAGAGGGTACTTTTAGTTCCGCGCATAATTTAAGAGGCTATAAGGGCAGATGCGAGGATCTGCACGGCCATAATTGGCGCGTTGAGATAGTTATTAAATCCGAAGAGTTGGATGATATCGGTTTGGTTTTGGATTTTAAGTATCTGAAGAAGAAATTAAACGTTGTTTTGGATGAGATGGACCACAAATATTTAAATAAGCTGGTTTATTTCAAGAAAGTTAATCCTACATCCGAAAATATCGCAAAATATATTTATAAAAAGCTTCAGATTAAAATTCCTTTGCTTAGCTCTGTGATTGTTTGGGAAAATTCCACCAGTTGCGCTGCTTATGAACCCAGCCCTTCCAAGATGAGTTATGGTAAAAAAGGAAGGGCGGGGTGAAGAATAAATCCCTCAAGCAGGCAGTAGTACTTTTATCGGGCGGCCTGGATTCGGCAACGGTTTTATATTTTGCCAAAGCAAAAGGCTATATTTGCCGCTGTTTGATTTTTGATTATGGGCAGCTTCATAGAAAAGAAATTAATTGCGCCGTTAATATTGCCAAGGCAAGCGGATCTTCATGCAGAATTTTAAAAATCGATTTTCCCTGGAAAGGTTCGGCGCTCTTAGACAAGAAAATAAAAGTTCCGGATAAAATCGCCGAAAGTGTTCCGGCTACTTATGTGCCGGCCCGCAATATTATATTTTTAAGTTTTGCTTTGTCTTTTGCCGAAACACTCAAGGCCGGGGCGATTTTTATCGGAGCGCACGCTCAGGATTATTCCGGTTATCCTGATTGCCGCCCGGAATTTTTCAAAGCATTTGCTAAGGTGGCTAAAGTCGGCACCTTAGGCGGCTGTAGGATTGAAATTTTAGCTCCGTTATTAAAGATGAATAAATCACGGATTATTAGTTTCGGGCGGAAACTCGGCGTGCCGTTTAACCTGACCTGGTCATGTTATCGCGGAGCAAAACTGCCTTGTGGAAAGTGCGACAGCTGTCATTATCGCGCCAAAGGTTTTAAAGAGGCGGATCTGGTTGATCCATTAATGAATTGAAAGCTAAGATTGCCGAAATATTTGAAAGCATACAGGGTGAGGGCCTCTATTTAGGGGAGATGCAGATATTTGTGCGTTTTTTTAATTGCAACTTAAGCTGTCATTACTGTGATACCAAGCTTGACCGGTTTACGGAATATGAACCGCGTGAGCTTTTTGAGGAGATCAATCTTTACCGCGATAAATATCATTCTATTTCATTCACCGGCGGAGAGCCGCTTTTATATAAAGATTTTTTAAAAGAGATATTAGAGCTTACTTCAAAACACGGCCACAGGCATTATCTAGAAACAAACGGCACATTATTTTTTGAGCTGGAAGAAATTATCGGCCGCATAGATATCGTGGCCATGGATTTAAAACTTCCCAGTTCAAGCGGGATGGGGAATCTTTGGAATATGCACAGGAAGTTTCTAAAGGTCGCCGTTAAAAAAGAGGTATTCCTTAAAACAATTATTTGCCAGGGGACGCGAGAGGAGGATTTAATGGATGCCATTGCCCTGATTAGGGAGGTAAGCCCTTCCAGTATTCTGGTTTTGCAGCCGAACAGTTACGAAAATCAGGGTGTCTTGAATGAGAAATTATTCCGGTTTAAAGAGATAGCTAATCAACATAAAGTTACAGCCTGTGTTATACCGCAGATGCATAAAATAGTGGGGTTAAGATGAGAAGGACAGAAGGTAGAAGACAGAAGGTAGAAGACAGAAAAGATAAGGCAAGTTATGAAGGGTTGCAGGAAAATATCAGAAATCTAAAAACTCCGGAGATTGAGGTTTGGCAGAATCAATACGCGGATAAGGTTTATACGATTAATCTGGATATTCCGGAGTTTACATGTATTTGCCCCAGGACCGGACTGCCGGATTTTGCGGCCATCCGTATAGAATATTCTCCGGAAAAACTCTGCGTGGAGCTAAAATCTTTTAAGATGTATACCATATTTTTTCGTAACGTTGGGATTTTTCATGAGCATTTAATCAACAAGATGCTTGAGGATTTTGTGGCATCAGTTAAGCCGCGTTGGGCAAAGGTTACCGGAATTTTTAATCCTCGCGGAGGTATTACCACTACCGTATCAGGAGAATATAAAACCAAATGAGAGAGATCGAGGTAATTGAAATAACTAAAGCCGTTATTGAATTAGTGAGACGCGCTAATTTGCTTTTGCGCGGCGATGTTCTTTCTGCTTTGCGCAGCGCTTATAGAACTGAAAAAAACAAGCGGCCAAAAACAATTCTAAAAGCAATATTGGATAATGCCGCTTACGCTAAGACGGAGAAATTAGCTATTTGTCAGGATACTGGTATGCCGGTTGTATTTGTCGAGCTGGGGCAGTATCTAAAAATAAACGGAGATTTAAAAAAAGCGATAAATAAGGGGATTAAAGACGGGTATAAAAAATACTCTTTAAGAAATTCTATCGTCGCGGATCCTCTTTTAAGAGGGAAGCCTGAATTTTCTCCGCCTATAATTCATACGGATATAACCGGAGGGAATAAAATTAAATTAATCCTTTTGCCAAAGGGTTTTGGTTGTGAAAATAAATCGCAGCTTAAGATGTTTAAGCCCACAGCCGGCATAGTGGAGATCAAGAAATTTATAGTTGATGCGGTAATAAGCGCGGGGCCTGATGCCTGTCCGCCGTATGTTATCGGTGTAGGTATCGGAGGTAGCGCGGATTACGCGGGCATTATGGCGAAGAAGGCATTATTGACTAAAATATCCGTTAAAAATTCAAAATTAGAAGACGATTTATTAAAACAGATAAATAAAACCGGAATAGGGCCCATGGGCCTTGGTGGCAGGAGCACGGCGTTGGCTGTAAAAATAAAAAAATATCCTACGCATATCGCGGGGTTACCGGTTAGCGTAAATATCAGCTGCCATGCCTTAAGGAGCGCTTCGGTAATTTTATGAAAAAAATAAGTACCTTAAAAATCGGACAAGAGATTTCTTTTAGCGGGACAATTTATACTGCCCGTGATCAGGCGCATAAAAGAATGGTTGAGGCAATTAAAGCAGGAAAGCGCCTGCCTTTTGAGATTAAGGACGCGATTATTTATTATTGCGGCCCTACGCAAACTCCTAAGGGGAAAATAATCGGCTCCTGCGGGCCGACGACCAGCTTGCGCATGGATGAATTTACCCCTCTTTTACTTGCCAAAGGATTAAGGGGGATGATTGGTAAGGGAAAACGTTCTAAAGAAGTAAGGGACGCGATTAAAAAACATAAAGGAGTTTATTTTGTGACTTATGCCGGGTGTGGGGCGCTTTTAAGCAGATATGTTAAAAGCGTTAAAAAAATTGCCTATTTCGATTTAGGCCCGGAGGCAATCTCTAAATTAGAAGTAAAAGATTTTCCTTTGATTGTGGCAATTGATGCTAATGGGAGGAGTATTTATGATAAGGATTGATGGGCGCGCGGCGGATAAAATCAGAAAAGTTACCATAACCAGAAATTATATTAAATTTCCCGAAGGTTCCTGTTTGATAGAATTAGGAAATACCAAAGTAATCTGCACCGCGCCCGTTGAAGAAACTGTCCCGCCGTTTTTAAGAGGTTCAGGCACCGGTTGGGTTACCGCGGAGTATGGCATGCTTCCCCGGTCTTGCGGAACGCGTATTTCGCGCGGTAAGGATTCCGGCCGCACTTATGAGATTCAGCGCCTAATCGGCAGGTCACTTCGGGCAGTTACTGAGATGAAATATTTAGGTGAGCGCACTATTTGGATAGATTGCGATGTTATTCAGGGTGATGGAGGCACGCGCACTGCCTCGATTACCGGCAGTTTTATCGCCTTGGTAGATGCTTTACAGAAACTTAAAAAAGACGGCAAGATCAGTAAAATTCCAATCCATGATTATGTTGCCGCAACCAGCGTTGGGATGTTAAACGGGGATTTGTTTTTAGATTTGTGTTATGAGGAGGATTCCAAGGCTGAAGTAGATATGAATGTGATTATGACCGGAGCCGGTGAATTCATTGAGGTTCAGGGTAATGCCGAACGCAAACCTTTCACTAAAGAGAAAATGGATAGTATGCTTGATCTTGCCAAGAGAGGCATTGAAGAACTTTTTAGTGTTCAAAGAAAACTGGTAGGGGACATATTAGCATAATGATGCAGTTAGTAGTTGCAACCAGGAATAAGAAGAAACTGCTTGAGATAAAAGAGATTTTAAAGGAGATGAATTTAACTCTCCTATCACTTGATGCCTATAAAAATTCTCCGCAGGTAGTTGAGAACGGCAAAACTTTCAAGGAGAATGCCGTAAAAAAAGCGGTAAAGTTAGCGCGTTTTACCGGTAAACTTTGTTTGGGTGAAGATTCAGGATTGTGTGTTGATGTTCTGGACGGAGCTCCGGGGATTTATTCAGCGCGTTTTTCCGGAAAATCTGCCTGCCGGTCAGGCAGGGACAAAAGCGATATTAAGAACAATCTCAAATTACTTAAATTGCTTAAAGATAGGCTATGGCCAAAAAGAAAAGCGCATTATGTTTGCGCCGTAGCATTAGCCGATAAACAGGGATTGGTGGGTGTAGCAGAAGGAAAATGTTTTGGCTTGATTTCTTTAGAACTAAAAGGCACCGCCGGGTTTGGGTATGATCCGTTATTTTATATCCCTAAATATAAAAAAACATTTGCTCAGCTTGGGGAAAAAATTAAGCATAAAATGAGCCATCGCTACCATGCCTTAAAGAAGGCCAAACGGATAATTAAGAAATATATTGTTAAGCAAGCAGCGAGTTGATATAATTAAACTTTAAAGTTTGTAACGGGGCGTCTCGTAAAGTTGCCTACGGCAACCACGCGACTGCCCCGTGATGAGCGAAGCGAATTTTACGGGGCGTGGCTCAGTTTGGCTAGAGCGCCTGCTTTGGGAGCAGGAGGTCGACAGTTCAAGTCTGTCCGCCCCGAATTTGAAAAATTAATGCGCCTGTAGCTCAAATGGATAGAGCATCTGCCTTCTAAGCAGAATGTAGCAGGTCCGATTCCTGCCAGGCGCGTAAAATTTATGAAAATTATTAAAAATATATTCCTAATTTTTTTAGTTCCCATTTATTTTCTTTTCTTTTCCGCGCATATTTATGTCAATATTTTTGGTAAACAATTATTGATTGCGAAACTTGAACAGACTTTTAATAGAGAAGTGTCTATCAAAAATTGGAATACCTATTTCCCGTTGGGTATCTATGCTAAAAATATCGAGATTAAGGGATTATGTAAGATAGATGAAGTTTTCGCATCGGGTGGTCTTTATGCTATATTTCGGAGCAGCTTTAGCCTTTCTATGCTTAAGATAATCCAGCCAGTTTTTACTATAGATCAAGGATTTGTTAATTCTGTTGCACAAGTGGTAAGCTCAGATACCTCCAGTTTAAATAATCATAGTACTGTTTTGTCAACACAAAATACTTTAAATCCGCTTGCAGTCACGAAGAAAGAATTCCTTTTTCCCAGTTTTCAAATAAAGAAATTGAGAGTTTTTAACGGAGTTGTTAATTTTATTGACAGAAGGATTAGTAGGGATGGGTTAAGTGTTACTGTTGAAGATATTAAAATCGTGATAAATAATTTAAATTTAACTGGATGGGGATCGCATGTTGCGTCATTTGAAATAAATGGCAACATACCTTGGAAAAAAGATGAAGCTAAGGGTAAACTTGAACTGAATGGCTGGATTGATTATTTTAATATGGATATAAAAGCTATCTTGAACATAACAGATATTGATGCCATATATCTTTATCCCTATTATTCAACATGGGTAGATTTAGAGAAAGCGCGTATTGAAAAAGCCAAATTAAACTTTAGCAGTAAGATTGAAGGGAAGAATAATAATATAACAGCGCAGTGTCATTTAGAGTTAACCGATATTGTACGTAAGGTGCGCCCTTCGGAGGAGCCGCAGGAGAAGGCAGAGAGGCTTACGGATGCGGTGCTGGATATGTTTAAATCCATGAATCAGGGTAAGGTTGTTTTGGATTTTACCCTGCATACAAAAATGGACCAGCCAGCTTTTGGTTTTAACGATATCAAATCCGCGTTTGAGGGTAAACTTATGCAGGGTAGAGCTATCGCTGGATTGCGGCCGCAAGATATGCTATTATTGCCGGCTAAAATACTGCAGAGCGGGATTAAAAGCGGCACGGATATTTCTACTGCCATAGTTGACGGTATATTTGCCCTGGGTAACGGTATAAAGAATTTTTTTGAAGAGGTTTTAAATAAGCCGGTTCCGGAAAATTAATTCTTTTTTAGATTATGGGGTAAATATTGTTCTACAAAATGTCGCACTGATGCTCAGCGTAAAGGTAGGTGGGTAAAATGCGATCATTGTGGGAAGAAGATTTGGAGAACACCCAAAGATTTTAAAAGGTCAAAAAGAAATAAATTTTTTTGCAGCGTAGCCTGTCATTGTACTTGGGAAAACAAGAACGTTAGTTTTGGTGCTAATGCTCCGAGTTGGATTTTCGGGGAGTCTGCTTATCGCGATTTAATGCGTAGACATAATATCCCCTTTAAATGTGTTAAGTGCGGAATCTCTGATAAAAGAGTATTGGTTATCCATCATAAAGACGGGAACAGAAGGAATAATAATATTGATAATTTAGAGAGAATATGCTGTAATTGTCATGCTATTCTGTATGCATAATAAATAGTTATGGTGGCTGTAGCTCAATTGGTTAGAGCATCAGATTGTGGTTCTGAGGGTTGCGGGATCGTTCCCCGTCAGCCACCCTTAAATTTCTCTCATTTTCGGATAAGAAATTTATCCCGAGCGAAGCGAGGGACAACACTAAATATAGATAAGTCTAAAGGCTATTGACCGTATCCGATCAATAGCCTTTTTGTTTGCTTAGCTGTTTGCAGAGAGGTCTTCCCCTTGTGCAATATTACTGCCCGTCCTTACGAGGTTCACCTCTCAAATTTAGTAATAGTTCAGCTCCCGGAAGTAAATAACATCCTATTCTACTCTAAGGAGAGCGGATTTCTTTGACAAAAGCAGGCAAACCTAAAGTTGTTGTGGTGGAGAGAGCGCATTAAGA
>Ga0105164_10001818_pt1 | contig 13451 bp, 9 predicted proteins | sample VDWuncwatermetaG_FD_89674 | JGI IMG/M metagenome (GOLD analysis project Ga0105164, IMG submission 89674) | Wastewater microbial communities from Netherlands to study Microbial Dark Matter (Phase II) - VDW unchlorinated drinking water | ecosystem: Environmental > Aquatic > Freshwater > Drinking...
AGGCTCATCCGGATGGGACGAGGGTCTTTCGAACCGGGGTGAAATTTTTGAATTTTTCTTCCAGGGGTCAGGACCGACTGGTTAAATTTCTCTATGAAGCAATGTCTTAAGAGGCAACCGGAATGGCCTATCAGGATCTCCATGAATTTGTTGACGTCCTTGAAAAACATTCCCTCCTTCGGCGGATTTCCCAGTCGGTCGACCCGATTCTCGAAATCGCAGAAATCACCGATCGGGTGACGAAGCAGGGAGGGCCTGCCCTCCTTTTTGAAAAGGTCAAGGGCTCCACGATTCCGCTTCTCATCAACACCTTCGGGACGCTGGAAAGGATGTGTCTCGCGCTGGAGGTGAAACACCTCGATGAGATTGCCCATCGGATCGCCAAACTCCTCAAACCTGAGGTGCCGATGGGGCTGTTGGAGAAACTCCAAGCCCTTACGAAACTGAAAGAATTTGCAGAAGCCCTCCCTGCCTCCGTCCGGAGCGGCCCCTGCAAAGAGGTGATCCTCCGCGACAAACCGGATCTCTCAATTCTTCCGATCCTTCAATGCTGGCCCAAGGACGGGGGCCGCTACATCACTTTTCCGCTGGTCATCACGCGAGACCCTGAAACCGGGAGTCGCAACGTCGGTTGCTACCGGATGCAGGTCTTCGACGGACAGACCACCGCGATGCACTGGCAACTTCACAAAGACGGCATGGCCCATTACCGAAAACACAAGGTCATGGGAAAGCGGATGGAGGTCGCCGTGGCGCTCGGGGCCGATCCGGCGACCCTATATGCCGGAACGGCACCGCTTCCGACCGGCATGGATGAACTCATCCTCGCCGGTTTTCTGCGTCGGAAGCCGGTCGAACTGGTGAAGTGTGAGACGGTGAATTTGGAGGTGCCGGCGCGTGCCGAAATGATTCTGGAAGGGTATGTCGATCCGGAAGAGTCACGCACCGAAGGTCCTTTTGGCGACCACACCGGCTTCTACTCGCTCGAGAACAAGTTTCCCGTCTTCCATGTGACCTGCATCACGCACCGCAAGAATCCGATTTACCCCACGATCATCGTCGGAAAACCGGTTCAGGAGGATGACTTTCTGGGAAAGGCCTCCGAACGGATCTTTCTTCCTTTTATCCGGATGATGGTGCCGGAAATCGTCGACATGCATCTTCCGTTCGAAGGGGCCTTTCACAACTGCGCCATCCTTTCAATCAGGAAGGCCTACCCGGGCCAGGCGAAGAAGGTGATGCAGGCGATCTGGGGGTTGGGGCAACTGATGTTTAGCAAAATCGTGATCGTCGTCGAGGATTCCGTGAATGTGCAGAATCTTCCGGAAGTCGCCTGGCGGGTCTTTAACAGCATCGATCCGAAACGGGACTTCCTTTTTTCCGAAGGTCCTGTGGATGAATTGGACGTCGCCTCCTGCTACGCCTATTACGGAACGAAACTGGGGATCGATGCGACGAACAAAGGGCCCGAAGAAGGGATGAAACGCCCTTGGCCGGATGAGATCGTGATGAGTTCGGCGATCAAGGAACTCGTCGAGAAACGGTGGAGGGAGTACGGGTTTTAACGTTTGTCATTTGTGCTTTGTCATTTGGAATTAAAGTTCATGATGGGAAAGTTGAGAATTTATCTTGAGTTTGTCAAGTTTGAACATACGATCTTTGCGTTGCCGTTCGCTTACCTGGGGGCGGTTTTGGCCCAACGAGGAATTCCTCCAATTTCAAAATGGGTTTGGATCACCCTCGCCATGGTCGGCGCCCGAACCGCCGGCATGTCCCTCAATCGGATCATCGATCGCAATATTGACGCGAGAAATCCGCGGACAAAAGGGAGGGCTCTCCAGGAGGGTCTCATCCATCTTTCGCAAGCCAAATTTCTTGTTTGGGTTTCTCTTTTTCTTCTCCTTTTTTCTGCATGGAAACTGAATCCCCTTTGTCTTTGGTTTTCGCCCCTCGCCCTTTTTCTTCTTGTCTTCTATTCTTATGTGAAACGGTTTAGTGTCTCGACCCATTTTGTACTCGGGTTGGTGCTCGCCTGTGCCCCGATCGGAGGGTGGGTCGCGATTGAAGGAAAACTCCCGCTCTTACCCGTTCTTCTGGGAGGCTCGGTCCTTTTCTGGGTGGCGGGATTCGACGTGATTTATGCCTGCCAGGATATCGCCTTTGACAAGACCTTCGGGATTCATTCTCTTCCCGCCCGCTTCGGTGTTGCGCGGGCCCTTTTCTTTTCAACGCTGTTCCACCTCATTTCACTTGCGCTCCTTTTTTTCGTCGGTCTTTTAGGAAAACTCGGTCCTGTCTTCTGGGTCGGGTGGGCGTTGGCCGCCCTTATTCTTTTGGTAGAGCACCGATTGATCTCTCCCCACGATCTTTCCCGCGTGAACCAAGCCTTTTTTGTGATGAATGGGTGGGTGAGCGCCATTCTTTTTGTAGCGGTTTTTGTCGATAGGGCGTGGCTCCGATGAAAAAATCGGACGGCCTTCGCACCGTTGTTGCGGTGACCGGCGCCAGCGGCGCCATTTATGGGTTCCGGCTGGCCGAGGTCCTCGTTCAAAAAGGACTTCCTTTGTATCTTGTCGTCACGCAAGCGGCGCGCCTGGTCGCCAAACATGAACTCGGTCTCGATTTCGGAGGCGGGGGGAGTGGACAGGTCTATGAAACTTTGGTACACTATTTCAAATCGGGCGCCAGGCATATTCAGTGGCTTGAACCGATGGACCTTCTGGCACCGATCTCAAGCGGTTCCCACAAGACGCGCGGTATGGTCGTCGTTCCTTGCAGCATGGGGGCCCTTTCAGGGATCGCCCATGGTTCCAGTCGCGACCTTGTGGAACGGGCGGCGGATGTGACACTCAAGGAAAAGCGCGCACTCATCCTCATTCCGCGGGAAAGTCCGCTTTCCCCCATCCATCTTGAAAACATGCTCTCCCTTTCCCGAATCGGCGTCCATATTGTTCCGGCCGCCCCCGCTTTCTACCAGCGGCCGAAGAGCATTCAAGAGATGGTCGATTTTATTGTCGGGCGTGCATTAGACCTTTTGGGTATCGAACATGACCTCTTCAAACGTTGGCATAAATAATCTCGAAATTCCATTTGTAACCTCGAACGGTCTTTCCGACATCATCGAAAAAATAATGTCGGGGGAGCGTCTTCTCTTCGAAGACGGCGTTCGTCTGATGCATTCAACGGATCTTCTCCTCCTCGGCCATCTCGCCGATACGTTCCGCAGATCCAAGGTAGGGAACGACGTTTACTTTTCGATGAACATCAACATCAATCCGACCAATGCGTGCGTTCTCCGCTGCCAGTTCTGTGCTTTTTACCGTCCCCTCGACCATCCGGAAGCGTATACCGAAAGGCTTGAAGAAATCCTCGATCGGATTGAACATGCCCATCGCCACGGCGTCCGCGAGGTTCATATGGTCGGTGGGCTTAATCCGAAACTTCCTTTTTCTTACTTTCTCGATCTCATCCGGAGAGTGAAGGCACTCGATGCCGATATTCATGTGAAGGCCTTCACGGCGGTGGAGATCGACTTTTTTTCGCGGGTCTACAAGATGCCTCTCGAAGAGGTCTACAAGGAACTTCGCGCGGCGGGACTCGATAGCCTCCCGGGTGGGGGCGCTGAAATCTTTAGCCCCCGGGTGAGAGAATTAGTCTGCAAAGGGAAGATTTCAGGGGAACGGTGGCTGGAAGTGATTCGGGTTGGGCATCTCTTGGGCATTCCGTCGACCGCCACGATGCTCTACGGTCATGTGGAGACGGTGGAAGAACGAATCGATCATCTGGAAAAACTTCGCGCGCTTCAGGATGAGACCGGAAAGTTCACCTGTTTTGTGCCCTTACCGTTTCATCCGGAAAATACCCCTCTTTCTCATCTGGGAGTTACCTGCGGCGTCGACGATTTAAAGGTCTACGCCGTTTCAAGGCTCTATCTTGACAATTTCCCGCATTTGAAAGGGCTCTGGAATTATCTGGATGAAAAATTTGCTCAGACGATTCTCCATTTCGGCGTCGATGATCTTGGTGGGACATTTGTAGAAGAGCGGATCGTCCATGCGGCGGGTGCCAAGACCCCGCAGGCCCTCTCACGGGAGAAAATGATCCGGATGATTCAACGGGCGAATCGCATCCCCGTTGAGACCGATTCCAGTTACAAGGTAAGGCACCGATGGGACGCGTAGAAGAGGTCTTGCAAAAGGCGTACGACGGCAAGCGGCTCGACCGCGAAGAGGCGCTTTCCTTATATGAGGCGAATCTTCTGGAACTCGGGATGGTGGCAGACCATTGCCGCAAGAAGTTCCATCCGGACGAAACCGTCACCTTCGTCATCGACCGCAACATCAATTATACGAATGTCTGCGTCACCTACTGTAAATTCTGTGCCTTCTATCGGCCTCCCAATGTTTCGGAGGGGGCTTGGTTCTATACGAACGAAGAGATCTTTCAAAAGATTCAGGAACTCGTCGATATCGGCGGCACACAGGTCCTTCTCCAGGGAGGGCACCATCCCAAGATCACTCTCGAGTATTACACCGATCTTTTGCGGGAAATCAAGAAGCGATTCAATGTCCACATCCATTCTTTCTCCGCCCCGGAGATCGAACATCTTTCCCGAGTGAGCCGCAAACCGATCCGGGAGATCCTCGTGGCGCTCCGGTCGGCGGGTTTGAATTCCGTTCCCGGCGGGGGCGCCGAGATTCTCGTGGATCGCGTGAAGAAAGTGATTTCTCCTTTAAAAACCACTTCTGAAAAATGGATTGAAATTCATGAGACGATCCATTCCTTGGGGATGCGTTCAACCGCAACGATGATGTTTGGTACGGTGGAAACCAGGGAAGAGCGCCTCGTACATCTTGAAAAGGTCCGGGATCTCCAGGAGAAGACCAGTGGATTTACCGCCTTTATCCCCTGGAGTTTCTGTCCCGACAAGACCGAACTTGAAGGTGAGGTGGAGGAGGCGAGCGGGGAAGAGTATCTCCGCACCCTTGCGATTTCCCGGATTTACCTCGACAACATTTCCAATATCCCGACCGGATGGGTGACCGAAGGATACAAAGTCGGGCAACTCGGGCTTTTCTTCGGAGCGAACGATTTCGGCGGGATTCTTATGGAAGAGAAGGTCATCGCCGCCACCGGGGTCGCTTACCAGATGGCGGTGGATCAGGCGATGTCCCTCATCCGCAAGGCGGGGAAGATCCCTGCCCAGCGGAACACGATGTATGAAGTGCTTCGGACCTTTGAATGACCACGCGGGTTGTCCTGGCGCAGATCAATCCCACGGTGGGGGATCTCGAGGGGAACCGCCAGAAGATGGCGCGCGTTTTGGAAGAAGCGCAACGTCTCGAAGCGGATCTTGTCAGTTTTCCGGAACTCGCCGTTACCGGATACCCCCCCGAAGATCTTCTTTTTAAAAAAAGTTTTATCCAAGCGAATTTCTCTTCCATCCGGCAACTTCTCCCTTACACCCGCGGCCTCATCTGCCTCGTCGGATTTGCCCATCTCGTCGGAGACCGGCTCTACAACGCCTGCGCCCTTCTCGCCAACGGCCGTTTTTATGCCGCCTATCACAAAAATCACCTACCGAATTACGGCGTCTTCGACGAGAAACGGTATTTCACGCCGGGAGAGGCATGCCTCGTCTTTTCGCAGGGCGCTCTCCGGGTCGGTGTGAGTATCTGTGAAGACATCTGGGTCGAGAAAGGCCCTCCTCTCATTGAATCGCAGTCGGGAGGCGCAAGGCTCCTTGTCAATATTTCCGCAAGCCCCTATGAAGTGGGAAAGGCGGAGGAAAGAAGAAGGCTCCTTTCTCATCGGGCTAAGGAGACAAAGGCCTTTCTTCTTTATAATAATCTTGTGGGGGGTCAGGATGAACTGATTTTTGACGGGGGGAGCATGATCTTTGATGAAAAAGGAAAACTGCTTGACGCCGCCCCCCAATTTGAAGAAACCCTCCTTATCCGGGATTTGGAATTTCCTCTCAAGACGAAGCCTGCACGCAAAAAGAAAATTCGAGGAAAACAGCCGATCGTGCAGATGCGTATTCCAGAGAAAAGGGCGAAGGAAAAGCCACCTCTTCCGGCGCACAAAAGCCCTCCTCCTCTTTCCCGTGCGGCAGAAATTTACAAGGCCCTCGTGTTAGGCACCCATGACTACGTCTTGAAAAATCGCTTTAAGAAAGTGGTGCTCGGGTTAAGCGGCGGAATCGATTCGACCCTTGTCGCCTGCATCGCAGTGGATGCTTTGGGAAAAGATCAGGTGATCGGGGTCTCCATGCCCTCCGGCTATTCTTCAAAGGAAACCCGATCGGACGCGAGAGACCTTGCAAGGCGTCTCTCCATCCGTTTCATGGAGCTCCCGATTGAAACGCTTTTCAGGAGCACCCTCGATCTTTTGAAAGGGGTTTTTCAAAAGGAGGAAGAGACTCTGGCGGCAGAAAACGTGCAGGCCCGTCTGCGGGGGCTTCTCCTCATGGCCCTTTCGAATGAGTTCGGGTGGTTGGTGCTGACGACCGGAAACAAAAGTGAAATGAGCACCGGCTACTGCACCCTCTATGGAGACATGGCGGGAGGATTCGCCGTCATCAAGGATGTCCCGAAGACCCTGGTGTATGAACTGGCCGCCACTCGGAACCAAAAAGAAAAGGTGATTCCCGAGACGGTCCTCTCGCGCGAGCCGACGGCGGAACTGAAGCCCAACCAAAAAGATTCAGACACCCTTCCTCCGTATGAAACGCTCGATCCAATTTTAACGGCCTATATCGAAAAGAACCTTTCCCTTTCACAGATGAAGCGGATCGGCTTGGAGGAGACGCTGGCGAGGCGGGTCATTCAACGGGTCGACGGAAACGAATACAAACGGCGCCAGGGGCCGCCGGGAATTAAAATCACTTCCCGTGCCTTCGGGAAGGATTGGCGTTTTCCAATAACGAATCTTTATCGCGAAGGCAATGACCAATGACAAAATTTTTGGATTCATCAGACAATGATCTCTGTGATCCTTCCGATTTACAATGAAGAACTGATTCTTGAAAAAACCCTTCGCCGCTTAACCGAACAAAAGGGATCTTATGAAGTGATTGTGGCGGACGGGGGGAGCACCGATGGGAGTCTTGAGATCGCCCGGTGTTACGCACGCACCCTTTCAACCGGAAAAGGGAGGGCGGTCCAGATGAATGCAGCGGCGAAAGAGGCGAAAGGAGACACTCTTCTTTTTCTTCATGCCGATTCTTATCTTGAGAGGGGGGCCCTTGAGGCCATTGCGAAAACGATGGAGACGGAAAGGGTGGTGGGAGGGTGTCTGACCCAAAAGATTGAAGCGCCCCACCCCTTTTACCGCTGCTTGGAGGCCTCCGGTTCCCTCCGGGCGAAACTGTTGCATCTTTTCTACGGGGATCAAGGGATCTTTATTCGCAAGACAATTTTTGATAAACTAGGGGGGTATCCCCTCTTACCGCTCTTGGAGGACGTTGCCTTGAGTCGGTGCCTGCGTAAGGAAGGGAGGGCCGTCGTCTTACCCCAACGTGTCTTTACTTCTGCGAGGAGGTGGGAGAAAAAGGGGAAACTGCGCACCAGTCTCCGCAACCTGGTGATCGTTGTGTTGTACGGGTTGGGGGCGGCACCGCAGAAGTTGGCAAAATTTTATCCGGATGTACGTTAACATCACAAAAAAGGAGTTGTGAAAATGAAAAGGAAAGGAATGGTATGGATGGCGTTGGTCGCCTTCCTGCTCGTTGCGGCCCATGTGGCCTCGGCGGAAGTGATTCGTGGAAAGGTGACCAATGTGGACCTGAAAGGAAATCGCGTTTCGATTCAGTCCAAGGAAGGAAAAGATTTCAGCTTCACTTTCGATCCCCAGGATTTCATCGTCTGGAAGGGGGATGACGAGGTGAAGGTCGATGAGATCAAGACGGGCGTCGAAGCAGAGGTTGGGTATTATGCGGATGAAACAGGAAGGGAAATTGCAAGTTGGGTCGACCTCACTCCGGCCGAAGAGGGGGAGGAAGAAGTGACCGTTCCGGAAGCGGCCGCTCCTGTGCCGATGGCGCAACCTGCCGCTGCTGTGACAAAAGAGCATGCAGGTGCGAAAATGCCGACGGAGATGCCGAAAGAACATCCGGGCGCGGAACATCCGGGAACCGAGATGCCGGCCGCAGAAGAACCGGGGACAGCGGAATAATCGTAGCCATTGGTCGTGTCGTTGGCATATTAAGGAAGGAAGTCAAGCGCTTTAAAGTTCCGGCGGTGGGGGTCATTCGCGACGAAAGCGGGAATGACCCCTTTCACGTCTTGATCTCCTGCCTCTTAAGTTTAAGGACCAAAGATGCGGTGACGGAAAAGGCATCCCGCCGCCTTTTTCAATTAGGGAAGACTCCTCAAGCGCTCCTCAAGTTGTCACTCCCGACGGTTGAAAAAGCGATCTATCCGGTCGGCTTTTATCACACCAAGGCACGGACGGTTCATGGCGTCTGCCGAGATCTCCTCAACCGTTTTGATGGGAAAGTTCCGGGTTCACTCGAAGCGCTCCTTACCTTAAAAGGGGTTGGCCGGAAAACCGCGAATCTGGTCGTGACCCTCGCCTTCAACAAACCGGGGATCTGCGTGGACACCCATGTCCACCGGATTTCAAACCGGCTCGGATATGTCCGGACCAAAACTCCGGAACAAACGGAGATGGCCCTCCGTAAAAAACTTCCCAAGAAATATTGGATTGAATTCAACGATCTTTTTGTTCCGTTTGGCCAGAACCTCTGCCAGCCGGTCTCTCCTTTATGCAGCCGCTGCCCCATGGAGCGGCTCTGTCCCAAACGAGGCGTTACCCACCGTCGTTAGTCGACACAATAGGTAGAAAATAAAATTTGACAACGGCCCAACCTTGTGGCATACTTTCTTTCAAGAGGGAATGAAGTTTCACCCTTTTTTTATCCCTTTTAATATGAGATTCTTAAAAAGTTTTAACCGGAGCCATAAAACTCGATGAAACCGAACCACGGAGGTCGCCATTCCATGAAACGGATCGTCTCTTTCTTAACGCTTACCCTTTTCCTTTTCACCCAGACCGCTTCGACCGAGGCGGCTCTTTCTTTTTCCAGATCCCATTTAAGGACCCCTACAGTCAAAGGTAGCGCCGCCGCACAGGATGGAAAAGGTAAAAACGTTACCTTAGCCTCCTTAGTTCAAGCACTCAGGGGGGTGGAGCCACCTGGCCCCCAGGTCCTTCCTTCAAAACTTTTTCAGGAAACGGTCACAGGCGTGAAGGATGGCGCTAACAAAATTGTCCCGATGAGCGACCCGATGAGTTTCACGGGGTGGAAGAGAGTTCCGTTAGAAAGAATACCTCGTTCTCCGGATGACGTTGCACAAATCCTCGATGATTTGAATGTAAGATACATTTTGGAGGACTGGTCTCTCAGTCAGAAACAGGCCGGGCAAGCAGGTATCGTTCCAACCCTGAAGAAAGGGAACCTGATTGTTGTAGGTCCCACGACCCGCTCGCTTCTTGAGACTGGCGTTCCAACGGATCGTTCCTCCCAACATTCAGGGTTTGGGGATCTGTACGGCACGATTTATGATAGCGATGGAACTATTAAACTCAAATTCCAGAACCTTATGGTTTTTGAACATCCGGGCGTTGGTTACCGTGTCGCGACCGTTCCGGATGCGTATGTACTTCCGACGGACGACGAGAGAAATGTTCCTTTTAAGATGAAAGGGACATACCACTTTGAGAAACCGTTTGAACCGATTGTGCCTGTAGACACCTCCACAAGAGCCAAGGCTGCGGATAAAGCAATCGAGGCACTGGAGGTACGAAAGACTCAAGAAGTCGTTCTTCTTGTTTCAGACAGCACGGGGGATTTAAAAGAAGTTCGGTATAAAGTCGATACAGAGGCGAAACGGGACCAGTTGAGAAAGGCCCTTTTGGGCGAGGCCGTTGTCCCTGTTGGGGGAAAGGTATCCCAAACGCTTCTCACATCGACCCCCAACGTCCCTTATTTTGTCGCTCCAGATCCCTATACGCTTATGGTTGATCCTTTTAATTCCAAACGGATGATGTTCATCTCAGAAGTCGTGACTGAAACAGGGCAACCCTTTGAAAATGATCCGCGCTACAGGATGCGCGAATTTCTCCAGGAATTATGGCGGAAGCATCAACAAATTCCTGCTGTTGGGCTTGAACCGGAATGGTTTTTGATTACAAGAGATGCAGAAGGAAACCCACATCCCACAGATAGAAATTTTTACTATGACCTCTTCCAGGCACATCCCATCGAAGTTCAGATCATTCTGTTAAGCGCCCTTGAGGCCATGTCGCAAGTCGGCATCCAGATCACAAACACCACTTCTGAAGTCGCCGGAAGTCAGCACGAGTGGGTGGTAGAGGCGAAACTTCCTCCAAGAGAGATAAACCCTTCTTTTCTGACTAGTGAGGAACTTCCTTATCAGTATCTCCCTGCGCTTCGCAGTCTCGATGATTTTATGCTCTATAAATATATTCTGGGGAAGAACGCTGCTCGCTTCGGAAGAGAGGTTACGTTTGAAGCAAAACCCTTTGCAGGGGTGAATGGGAGCGGGATGCATCACCACCTTTCTTTCTGGAAGGCGAATAGAAGGGGTAAACTTACAAACCTCTTTTCAGATCCTCATAGCGTTTCAGAGCTCTCCCCGATCGGCCGGTCCGCGGCAGAAGGGGTGATGCGTGCAGGGCGAGAGATGTTTATCTTTACGAATCAGAAACCCGGAGATATGTATCGTCACGTCCCTGGATTCGAGGCACCCGTTTTTGTCGGTTTCTTCGATGAAGAGAACCGCGCTGCACCGATCCGGCGTCCCAAAACAACCTCCGCCTCAGGAGCCCGGTTTGAATATCGTGTCCCTGCTCCCGCCGCGAACATGTACATCAGCACCGGCACCATCCTGAGTGCTGCGCATCTTGGAATGGTTCAGAACTTGAAGATGCGCCCGGAGGTTGGGGGTAGGAACCTTTATCACATGTCAGAAGAGGAACTTCGGCAATATCTCCCGCAAGGAGAAACAGACCTCACTGTTGCCAAGGTTCCAGCAACCTTCCGGGAGGCGATTCAACTTGCCGCGCTGAGTGGAGCAACAAACGGAACAATCGCACAGTTACAGAATGAAGGTTTCTTGACAAGAGAATTTGTGTCGGAATACCTGCGCGCCAAACAAAAAGAGGTTACAGAGCCTGTGCGGGAACCGTATCCTTTCCCGGCCGAGACCGCGCATGACGGCGGGAACAAACTCGGGGTGGTCCAATTTCATCCGGAGAAGCGCCTTCCCCTTGCGGAGTTCGCGACTGCGTTGGAGGAACGGTTTGGAAATGAGACTTTTCAAGGATCCTTTGGCCCACGGGTAACACCGAAACTCGCCTCACAGCTGGATGAATTCTTGGCAACTTTGGATGTAAATGACCCCGCACTTCTGGGGCAACTTGTGCTTAATGAAGAGCATGACGCCAAATGGGGGTATACGCGCGTCGGTCTTAAGAGACCCGATAAGAAAAGCATCTCAACTCAAAATGGAAGAATTATTCTCTGGGCGGCAGGATACAAACCGGGCTCTTCCAGTTATCCCCACTCCCACACCTCCGACAGAGAATATCTGTATGAGGCCTATATCCCCGCAGTGGGACCGATCCGTACGGATAAGATGAGGATTGTTGAGAGGGGAGGGACGAAAGACGAACCACTTTATCTGATAGAGATAACCGATTCTGTTACTCAAGTTCCGGGAGATGGACAGGTTTACAAGGAGCCGAAAGGAATCAAGATTCATCGGAATGGGAATCCGGGAGATCAAGTTGCCTGGCTCATCTCCCTCTATGTCCGCGATACCGATCCAGCGAAAAGAGGCGCAGCACTTCCTGAATACCATCCTGTGTTGCCGAGTCGGGCAGCCGCGCTCAACCTGGACCCCTCCAAGGCATGGTATCGCATCGTCGCCCAGGACGGCGGTACGAAGGAGAATATCGACCAATTTGTCGAAACGAATGCCGATCCGGAAATTTGGGAATATGCAGGAGTAGATGAGAGAAGTGAAATAGGAAATTTAAGGGACCAACTTTTGGGGAGACTCGCGACCTCCTTCGGCATCCAGTTCACGGACGGCGAACGCGCCCGATTTATATGGGACTTTTCAAAGGGAGGAATCACGCGGGAGGGACTTGTCGCTTTAGTTCAGGAGAAACTGACTGCCAAAGAATGGAGTGAACCTCGTCGTGAGAGGGAAGGCGAACCGCCCCATGGCACGGTCTACTCGGATGACGGCGGCGGGAAGGTGGCAGCGCCGACGATGAGAGACTTGAAAGCTTTGTTATGGCACGAATTGGGGGTTCAATCCTCAAATATCCGATTTACCAGATTTACCAAACGTCCTCCAACGCGCCCCATCCGCCTGACGGTGGGGGGCGTACTCCCAAGGGCTGAGAATGTTTTGAGCATCAAGAAGATCGAAATAGCCCCTAGACTCACACATCCGGTTTTGATCTTAGAAGCAATCATCAGGGAACTAGAGACGGATGATAAGGTTAGAGATTATATTACTAGTCAATTTGAAGGTAGGGCATTTAAGATGCGCCTCTTGCTGCTCGAGGGTCAATTAAGGGACTGGAAAGAGGGCGTGAGTCTTGCCCATGATGGCGGCGCAAAAGGGGTGTTCACGGTGTTGCAAGACAATTTGGTGACAGGGCCCACCTCCGTTTCGTATGAGCTGGGACGCGACGACCCCGACTCAGCCTTTAACCCAGACTATTTCATCTTTGGGGAAAGCGATGATTTTGGTATCCGTCTGCCTGTGCGTATGGCCCCTGGTTATTCCCTCAAGTATCACAAGCATCAAAAAGCCGGTTCGAAAACGGCGGAATGGAGGGATATCGGCGTCAATGACCGGTTGCCGGAGGGAGAGTTTATTCTGGCAGTCGGTCGTGTCACGGCGATGGATGGCGGGGACAGAGCACCGGTGACTGTGGCGGCACAGCAGATTCTCAAGAATGTAGATTTTTTAGGGATAGTTGAGCGTTTGGAAGGAGAAACTGTTGATGTGAGGGCGCTCGAGGAACTCTATCAAGAAATTGCAACAGCTGTCGGGGCATTTGAAGGATCGCCTACAGAGATTCGAGAATCTCTTAAGTCACTGGGCAATCAGGTGCGAACCGCGAGGACGGCATTGGCTGCTGATCCGGGAGTCAATGCGCCTTTGGAAGGGGTGGCCTTGGCCGTCAGAAAACTCCATGCTAATTTACAACACCTTGCCAGACTTGGCGAGCCGGATGATGTTCCGGGACCCGAGGGCGCGCGGGATGGCGGTGCGAAGGAAAGCATCGACCAATTTATCGGAACCCATGCCGATCCGAAAATTTGGGAATATGCAGGAGTAGATGAGAGAAGTGAAATAGGAAATTTAAGGGACCAACTTTTGGGGAGACTCGCGACCTCCTTC
>Ga0105164_10001820_pt1 | contig 13431 bp, 16 predicted proteins | sample VDWuncwatermetaG_FD_89674 | JGI IMG/M metagenome (GOLD analysis project Ga0105164, IMG submission 89674) | Wastewater microbial communities from Netherlands to study Microbial Dark Matter (Phase II) - VDW unchlorinated drinking water | ecosystem: Environmental > Aquatic > Freshwater > Drinking...
ATGACGACTGAGACGACTCCCTCAACAGAACTGACGGCCGCCACAGGGCGACGGCGCACCTTTGCCATCATCAGTCATCCGGACGCCGGAAAGACGACGTTGACGGAAAAGCTCCTGCTCTACTCCGGGCTTATCCGCACAGCTGGGATGGTTCGTGGACGCAAGGGCGGAAAGAGTACGGCATCGGATTGGATGGGCATGGAGCAGGAACGCGGGATCTCCATCACCGCCTCAGCCATGCAATTTCCCTATAAAGACGCCGTCATGAATTTGCTCGATACGCCCGGGCACCAAGATTTCTCAGAAGATACCTATCGCACCCTCACAGCGGCTGACAGCGCAATTATGGTGATTGATGCGGCCAAGGGCGTGGAGGCCCAAACGCGCAAACTCTTTGCGGTGTGCCGGCTGCGGCGCATTCCCGTCCTCACTTTGATCAACAAAATGGACCAGCCAGGACGGCCGCCACTGGATCTCATGACGGAAGTGGAACAAGCCTTGAGTATTCATGCGAGTGCGGTCAATTGGCCGATCGGGTCAGGCAGCGACTTTGTCGGCATCGTGACCAGGGCCGACAGCCAGGTGCAGCTGTTCAGCAAGACCGCGCATGGTGGGGCCTCGAAAGTGACGACACAGACCTTGCCGCTCGCCGAACTCGATGTCACAGGGCGTGTCTCGCAAGAAACCATGGACCAGGTCCAGCACGATCTGGATCTCTTGGACATCGCCGGTAATCCCTTTACGCGTGAACAGTTTCTGCAGGGCGACATTACCCCGGTTTTTTTTGCATCGGCACTCACCAACTTTGGGATCGAGAGATTTCTGGACGCGTTTGTGGAATTGGCCCCGAGTCCTGGGGCAAGGCAGGCGAACCGCGAGGACGGAGCGGAGATGTCGGTGGAACCGATCGACATGCCGTTCAGCGCCTATGTGTTCAAGCTGCAAGCCAACATGAACCCCAAGCATCGTGACAGTACCGCGTTCCTTCGAGTCTGTTCCGGCCGCTTTGAGCGCGACATGGTGGTGAAACATCATCGGCTGGGACGAGACATTCGGCTCTCGCGGCCGCATAGCCTGGTGGCGCAGGAACGGAGCACAGTAGAGGAGGCGTACCCAGGCGATATCATCGGGATCATCAACCCTGGTATCTTCACGATCGGCGATACGGTGTCGCTGACGGGCGGATTCAATTTCAAACCTCTGCCGCAATTTCAGCCGGAAATATTTGCCCGTCTTCGACCGACTGACGTTGGGAAACGCAAAGCATTCGACAAGGGCCTGTCCCAGATGGCGCAAGAGGGGACGGTGCAGATCATGCGGAGTCTCAATGATCAGGAAGCGTTGGTTGCTGCGGTCGGCCGTCTCCAGTTCGACGTATTGCAATATCGACTGCGCCACGAATACCGTGTGGAAACTATCCTGGATGCGCTACCCTTTACCTGCAGTGCCTGGCTGGACGGCGACCCAGCCACATTCAAGTCACCATCGGCCTCAATGATGGTGAAGGACCACCGGGATCGAGTCGTCGTCCTCTTCGGCGATCAGCTCATGAAAACCATCGCGCGCGATCGGAATCCCGATCATGTGCTGCGGGACATGGGGTAGCAGCTGATGGCGATCAGCGAACAGTAGGTGACTTCATCCGCGTACATTTCGTGTCGCGCAAGACCTGCGTGCGCCGAATGCGTGGAACGGCTTAGCGGCCGGTAGAAGATTTCATCAGGCTGTCGGCTTGTGGAGGGAGGAAGCCGAGGTAGCCTCGGTGTCGTTCCGCTAACTCCAGGACAGAGAATGGTTGGCCGTCAACCATCTCCGGAGAAGAGAAAATCTGTCGGAGATGGTCTCCCGGAGCTCCGACGATGTTGCCGGCAAATACCACACCTTTCTGCTTGAGCCGGGCCACTGCGTGATCGATATCCTCTACCCGAGCCGCGACGTGGTGAAACACCTTGTCACCGAATTTATCGACCCAACCGGGAATGATGCTGGTTGTGCCTCGTTCATCCGGATAGGCCTGGTCGACAAAGAGCGCCGGATAGCCTGGCTTCCGATAGACCTTCGCGTACCAATCAGCGTACTGCAACGTTTCCTCATAGGTATAGCCCAGTGAGACAAACGGTTCAGCACCCCGGTCAATATCGAACGTTCGAATTGTGACATGGTCAATGAGAGGAGAGAATCCCACACCGGTTTCATCGAGCATCGCCTTCAGCACCGTGGCGGCACGATTACGCGCCAGATAGTTGGCAACCATCCGCTCCATGAGATCATCGAGTTCTTGAGCCTGATCCATGGTCATACCTCATTTACGATCCAAACTTAATGCCTTGAGCCAACGGGAGTTCCGTTCCCCAGTTGACTGTGTTGGTCTGGCGGCGCATATAGGCTTTCCAGGAGTCCGATCCAGCTTCGCGGCCTCCCCCTGTTTCCTTCTCTCCACCGAATGCCCCGCCAATCTCAGCACCGGACGTTCCGATATTGATGTTGGCGATGCCACAATCGCTGCCGGCGGCCGAGATAAACCGTTCGCCATGACGCAGATGATTGGAAAATATGGCGGAGGAAAGTCCCTGAGGCACATCGTTCTGCATCTGAATCGCCTCGTCGATCGTCTGAAAGGTCATGATATACAGAATCGGTGCAAAGGTTTCGCGTTGTACGACAGGCCAGTGGTTCTGTGCCCGCACGATCGTGGGCTCAACGAAAAATCCAGTTCGACTCAGGACGCGGCCACCGCAAAGAATCTGACCGTCTTCTTTCTTAATCTCGTCTAGCGCAGCGCGATAGCCCTCCACCGCCACCTGGTCGATGAGCGGCCCCATGAGCACATCTTTTTCGAGAGGATTACCGATCTGCACTTGAGTATAGGCCTTCACGAGTCTGCCGACGAGTTCCTCATACCGCGATTCATGGACAATCAGACGCCTGGTTGTCGTGCATCGTTGCCCCGCAGTCCCGACGGCACCAAACACAATCGCGCGCACGGCCATGTCCAAGTCGGCGGTCTCATCAACGATGACGGCATTGTTACCGCTGAGTTCGAGCAGCGTGCGTCCCAATCGCTGACCAACTGCGGCGGCGACTCGGCGCCCAACCGGCACCGATCCCGTGAACGAAATCAGCGGCAACCGGGGATCCTGCACCATGTTGTCCGCCAGGGCCGGTTGGTCGGTGATGAAGAGTGAAAAAATTCCAGCATAACCCTGCTGCTGCATCACGCGATTGCAGATCTGTTGCACCGCCACGGCACAGAGCGGCGCCTTGGGTGACGGCTTCCAGATGACCGTATCGCCAGCGATGGCGGCCACAAAGGCATTCCAGGCCCACACGGCAACTGGAAAATTGAATGCGGTGATCACGCCGACCGGTCCTAACGGATGCCACTGTTCGCTCATCCGGTGGGCCGGACGCTCGGACTGCATCGTGGCGCCGTAGAGCATCCGAGATTGACCGACGGCGAAATCCGCCATGTCGATCATTTCTTGGACTTCGCCATCGCCCTCTGCCTTGATCTTGCCGACTTCCAATGAGACGAGCGTGCCCAATTGATCCTTCTTCTCACGGAGCGCTTGGCCGATGAGCCGAACAATCTCGCCACGCTTCGGTGCAGGAACCATCCGCCAGGCACGGAAGGCTTCAAGCGATTCTTTCACAATCCGTTCGTAATCCTCTGGCGAACAGGGATAGACACCGGCAATCTGCTCACCAGTAGAAGGATTGATCGAGGGGAGGAGAGACCCATCATTACGACCGGACCACCAACTACTGCCGGTACTCCCTCCGGAATTCACGGCTTGGATACCCAGGTCTCTCAGCGCAGTGTGACTCGTGCTCATCGGAAGCAGGCTCCAAAATCATTCGCCAAGAAATCTTTCAGTAATACGGATTCCTGAGTGACGAATCCATGGTACGCCGATGGATGGGTCAACACAAGATCCATGACACAGCAGACACTCGATGCGGTCGTCACTTGGATCGCCGACCAGAGTTTTCCCTTGATACATTGCGGATACACTTTTTTCACATAATTCTCCTCAAAGAACCCATCCTCCCTCTTGCCCATGACCGAGGCATAGACCAAGACGACATCTTGAAGGGTCTGGGGAACGGCATGTTCGAGCACTCGCTTCAGAGTCCCTCGGTCTTCGTTGAGCTTGAGGTCCTTCATCAACAGTTGTATTTTTTCACAGTGGCCGGGATAGCGGAGAGTCTTGTAATTCATGGTTCGGACTTTTCCCTCGTAGCTGTCGGCCAAGGTACCCAATCCGCCTGATGTATTGAAGGCTTCGTACAGCAGCCCGTCCAGCTCGATCGTTTCGTACCCTTCGAGCGGTTGCAGTGGGACTTTCTCGCCTTGTTCGATGCCGTAGCACACATTGCCATATTCATTGATCAGCCCATCGGTCGACCAGGTGAGCGAATACTTGAGCGCATTACTGGGATGGACCGGCAGCGCACCCACTCGCATCTTGACCGTATCGAGCGTTTCAAAATGCGTCATGAGCTCATGCGCCACAATACTGATGAAGCCTGGCGCCAGCCCACATTGTGGCATAAAAGCCTGCGTGGCTCCTGTGCTCAAGACCTTGATCTGGTTCGTCACTTCAACATCTTCGGTCAGATCGAAGTAGTGCAGATGATGGGTCAAGGCCAAACCCGCGACGGTCGGATTACAGAAATAGGGGAGACTCGAGAGAACCGCATCGAATCGATGCGCTGAGAGATAGGTGCCAACGGCATCCGGATGCCGTACGTCCAGCAGACAGGGGGTAACCCGTTCCAACCCGAGCTCTTCGACCAGATGCTTTGGCGCATCCAAGGTCATGTCGCCCAGATGAACCTCGTACTGGCCACGTTGATTAAGGAGACAGGCGATCAGAGACCCGATCTTGCCGGCACCGAGAACAAGCACACGCTGCATCATGAGACATTATACTCCACCGTAGAATTCTGACCACTGGCTTTGAGAAATGGAGCACCGGACAGGGTAAGTCGTCAGCCTTGATCAAGAGAATCAATGACATACTGCAGACGGTCGATTGGCTCTGCTGTGGTCTGACTGTATCGGCAGGGGGGAATATCGGCTTGCAGTCTTCGTAAGAGCGTCGTCATCTTCATCGTGCTGGGCACTTCGCACACCCAAACATGCATGCCTGATTCTAATTCTTCAAAATGGCGCTGCACACGAAAGCTAGGCTGCTCCATAAAGTAGGCGGAGAGGAAACCGTTCACAGCCGTCACCACCCAGGGCTGTTCCTTGATGTAGCGATAGCTCAGCCGCAGTTCTATCATCGTGGCTTGTTCTTCGGACTCCATGACCACACTCTATCAAGTCTGGCTATGAGGCCGCCACTGCTCAAATAGAATATATTGCTATTGTCGAGCTGGACTGGAAGATGCAGCAGGCTGTGAAACGAGAGGCCCGCTGAACTGAGCGGATCGAAAGGATTCGTGCCACGACAACAATTGCCAATGGCCGTTGCGGCGTTCAAGTACCCCGGTTTCCCGCATCGGTAGCACAGTCCGTTTCACATCAGGTCCGTCGGCCACATAGCGAATATAATCGAGCTCCATCGCATGCCAAGCCAGATCTCCTTTCGTCCAGACCTTCAGTTCATTGATCGGGATCTCGAGTTTCTGGGAATTAACGAATTCTTCCCGCATGCCCTCCTCAAGCTCCGTCCAACCGACATACTTACGGCCGGCAACCCCGTAACTGATGATATCGGCATCGTGCGCCATCAGTCGTGAAAGCGTCGGCAGGTCCTTTTCGGCATTGGCGCGCACCATCAAGCGGATGGCCGACTCTGGATCGGAAGGTTCCGATGCGATTGAAGCGGTCGGGACAGCAACGAACAGTGTCAGGACACACCACGCACACAGTCTGAGGCGGATCATGGATGACTCCCTTCATCAACCAGCTCGAAGAATCGAATCAGCGTTCCCATCAATACCCACCAAGAACTGGCATAACCCTCAACAGACCGAGCGCACCGAGGGGGGCTACTCCCACAACGGAATTTTTCCATACTACTCTTCAATTCCCTCACAACTGGCCCGAAGCCACTTGCCTTTGATGTCCATGTGAGTCTTGCCCGATCCTTTGAGGTTCCTGTCACCGGTTGCCACGAGACTTTCGGGTGTCTTTGCTTCGATTGTGAGGTGTCCAGTTGATGCCGGTGGGCCGGGGCAGATTTGATCGATGACGAGTTTCGAGGAGGATTTCGAAATCACGTTGACCTTGCAGTTTACCTCAGTATCCTCATCTTCGTCTTCCATCTCCTTAATGATGCGGTCCTGCGATACATCCTCTTTTGTAACACAGGATGGTACCGTCATCGTGTGAGGCTTGCCGTTTCGGGCTTTCATCATCTGCTCCATTTGAACCCGTTGTGCCGGCGTCATGTTGGCCGCCATCTCCGGTGAGAGCTTCATCCCCGACGCAACTGTTGTCACTATCATTTCCCATGCACCGGGTTTCACGTTGAGCGACTCGGCGCGTGCATCCAGTGCCAGTGTCGGGATGCAGAGACCGAGTATCAGCCCCCATTCGACTACGACTAGAACCTGCCCAATCACCCAGCTCGTCTTGCGCATAGAGATTCCTCCTTCTCAATAATATCGGCGCATCCTCACAAACGGCCGACCGCTTTCTTCCCGAGTGTCTTGAGCTTTTCCTCATCTCCCGCCGTTTCTTTGAGGGATAGCTGGATGGTTGTCTCCCCCTTCTTGATAAAGAGATTGACATAATCGAGTCCATGCATGCCACGTTCGATGAACGCATTCTCACCCAGCCCCTTAACCGCCGTAGGCTTCTTGGATTTGTTCCGCCCACGCTCGATGCCGTCAGCCGGAAACACCCAGACCTCCATGGCGTCCTTACCGTTTGCAAATTCATAATTACACCAGGCAGCACGTCCTTCCTGCTCGGCTTTCGGTGTCCCCATGAGCTTGCCGACGACTTGCTCGACTTCTGCATCTGTTAAAAGTGAACAGGACGCCGGCGCTGCATCGGAACGCGTGCCAATGCTGAGCGCTCCGATACCGATCATCACCGCCAGGAAGACACGGTTGAATTGCATGGCCATCGTGCAAACTCCTTCTCAAACATAGAGCGTGATCAATGGGGGGAAAGAAGTACTCTATTTTAATGTGTTAACGGAAACACGTCCATGGCGAAGGCAGCCCCATTTGCCCCCTTGACCTGATTATTCTCCCAGGCGTAGGCTGTACGTAGTACTTCGCCGCCTCATTCTGAAGGTGGTAGCTATGGTCCTCCGTGGAGCACAGTTCCAACGGTCTGGACCTGCCAGGTGTAAGTTCCTCACCAGACGGGCCCTCTCTTCATATCGTGTCACGTTCGTGCAAAGTCGGGCTGATACCGACTGCCTGCCGCAAGGAAGGCGGGCGACACACAGGCGTCTGATGCACTTTCACGGTAGGGGCCAGTGTTGGCAACCTCACAAAGGACTCGCGCCTCATGGCGCGAGATGGTGACTTATGTCATGGCCATATTGGGGAATCGTCATTGGGCTTACAGCCATGGTGATCATGCTGATTGCGTGCATACGCCTACTGTCTTTAGACAACACCGAGAAGCGACAGAGATCGAGGCAAGGTGCCGGCGGATCGCGTGACATTCATCCAGAACCGCCAACCATTCACAGGCGAGCTGCATGACGGTGTGGCGTTGGCTCGATGCTTGTTAGTACGAGCGAGTGGAAGCTGTATGGTTGAGTCTGTGTGACTTGCGGTGATGGGTGTGCCCGTGACCCATCGCTGGGTCGTTCTGAACTGTAACGAGAGGAGGGGGGATATGGGGCCGACGAAGGCTATTGTGAAAGGACAGGCTCTCTACGAAGCGTTGGGAGGGAGGTTGATCAAGGACGGTTTCACGAACCGGCAGGACATGGAAGAATACGTGAGCCGCCATTATCTCACGCTGCCGGTCGTCGATCAACAAGGGCGGCCATGGCTCCTCGATGGAAAGCCAATCTATTGTCTGCATGGAACTCAATACGAAACGATGAATGATGCGCGGGTCTACCTTGTCCGTTGTCCGGATTGCGGAGGCATGGGGATTCAATTCGACGAACTCGTCGCCGAATCGGACTGCATCCACTGCACGGCCTGCGGACATGAATTCGATGCCAGGCTGGAAATGATGGAGACATAGAACGGACTCACCATCAGCGCCTTGGCTCTAAACACGTGTTCAATTCTTATTGGGAGTGTGTCTGATCTGGGTGCGGAACCGCGCTGGGGGAAGCATCATCCAGCAATCCTGGCCTTGCACCACGCGATGGACGCGTCCGCCAAGGCCATTGCCAGTCAGTGGGCCAACCATCTCCCACTACTGTCCCTGCAAATGGCCGGTATTTATGCCAAGAATGGTGGGTTCGATAACCGGCAGCTGGACCCGTACACGGTCGGGTCCTTGGGCTTGCAGCTCACGGTGCCCCTCTATTCCGGTGGCAGCATGAAAGCCGGAGAACGCGAAGCCGTGGCCCGTTTCGAAATGGTGAAGTACAAACGTCTGGAAAAGCAACGTGAGATTGAGCGGGAGACGCGGACGGCGTATCTGAATGCCAAAACGGGATACTCACGCATTGCCTCGACGGCGCACGAGGTGGAGGCCCGCGTCAAGGCCCGGGATGGCCAGCAACGGGGCTATGAGTTGGGCGCGTCAACGATCGTGGCGCTGCTGGAAGCGAAAAAGAATCTCCTCAAATCCAGGTTTGCCTACGCCAGGGCCCGTTACGATTATATCCGGTCCTTGGTAGCCTTACGTGTCTGGGGCGGGACCCTCACGCACGTGAATCTGGAGGAGCTCAACGGTTGGCTAGCACGGACTTGAAGGCCGGCTTTCAGACTGTAGCAGGGCGTGGCTACGAAGGCAGCACTCCGCTGAGTACTCAAAAGTCAAAGAAGCGCCGAGCAGATTGTTGAAAAACGCTGGCGGCACTTCCGCCAGCGTCGCTGATGACTGATCCCTGATATCACCTCGATACCCCAAGGCCAGCCCTCTCACCCACTGCAGTATGTGAGTGCTGAACTCTGTCTCTTCCGACAGAGAGCGAGATGGCTTACCCACCTTGATGTACGATTTGTCCAGCTCAAGCCTTCTGCGGGATCAATACATTGAAACATTGTCGTATCATCATTCTCGGAACTCTCACCTTGAGACCATCACCGCAACCTGTGTATGGTACAAGGCCTGACAGGGAGATCTGTGATGCCATTGACGACCTATAATAACGTCCACGTTCCCACTTTCATGTACGGTACGGCCTGGAAAAAAGAGGCCACCACCGGGCTGGTGCTGCAAGCCGTGGAAGCCGGATTCACCGCGATCGATACGGCTAATCAACTCGTTCATTACGATGAAGCGAGGGTGGGGGAGGCACTCCTGCAGTTGGCAACGCAGGGTATCACTCGCGAGAAGCTATTTCTGCAAACAAAGTTCACATCCGTTAACGGTCAAGACCATCGTCTACCCTACGATGCACGAGCAAGCATCACGACGCAGGTGCAGCAATCCTTCGCCAGTTCCTTGGCGCATCTTCACACAGACTACCTTGACTCGTATGTGCTGCATGGACCCTATTCGCGACGCGGGTTAGGGGCGGAGGATTGGGAAGTCTGGGCCGCAATCGAATCCTTCTATGATGCCGGAAAGACAAAGATGATCGGGATCAGTAACGTCACGGCCGATCAACTGACCTTGCTCTGCGTCAAAGCCAAGCACAAACCGATGATGGTGCAGAACCGCTGCTATGCAGCCTTTGGCTGGGACAAAGAAGTACGGGAAATCTGCCGAGCCAACCAGATCCTATACCAGGGGTTCTCACTCCTCACGGCCAATTCAGGAATCTTTGCCGAGCCGGAATTGAGAACCATGGCAGCGAAGTATCAGACAGGTCTCGCACAGATTGTCTTCCGCTTTGCCCAACAGGTTGGCATGCTGCCCTTAACAGGCACGACGAATCCTCAGCATATGAGAGAAGACCTGCAATCGAATCGATTCACCCTCCTACCAGAAGAGGTTCAGCAAATCGAAACCATCGGCCTCTAGCAATGATGGGAAAGATACTCGTGAAACGTGTCTACGAGCCAGCAACCGAGTCTGATGGGTTCCGGGTGCTGGTCGATCGCTTGTGGCCGCGGGGCATTTCAAAAGAGGCAGCCAAGCTCGATCTCTGGTTGCCCGATCTCGGGCCATCAACATCTCTGCGAAAGTGGTTCAACCACGATCCTGCCCGATGGGCGGAATTCAACCGCCGCTACCTTGCTGAGCTGAAGGACAAAACGGCCCTCCTCGCAATAATCAGCGAACAGGCGAAGACCCGTCCGGTGACGCTGCTCTATTCCGCCAAAGACGAGCAGCACAATCAGGCCGTCGCCCTTCGAAGCTTTCTGAAACGACCGAGTTCGCAAAAACCCATCACCAGAACGCCAGCAACAATTTCTAAACCCAGGAACAGATGATGGTCGACATTGGTTTGACGATTCTCCTCTTAGTCGGTGGAGTTGTGGTTTGGCTGGTGATTCACCAGCAGTACCACCGCTGGCAGGCCGGCAAGTTAGCCGACAAGATGTTGGAGGACGTGATCAAAGGCAAGGACGCCTTTCGGCGATAGCATCTATGGTAGACATCGGATGATTGAAGACCACCAGCACATGACAAGGTCGAGTCATGCCTCTTGAAAAGACACTGCGGACGCGATGCCCCTGGGCCGGGGACAAGCCGCATATGATTCGCTACCACGACCGGGAGTGGGGGAGGCCGGTGCATGATGATCGGCGGCTCTTTGAAATGTTGCTGCTCGAAGGCGCACAGGCCGGTCTGACTTGGGACACAATATTAAAGCGCCGTGAGAACTATCGAAAGGCCTTTGATGGCTTTGATCCCGCCAAAGTCGCCAAGTTTACAACCGTCAGAAAGAAACAGTTGTTGGGGGATCCCGGCATCATCCGCAATCGGTTGAAGATCGACGCAGCGGTGACCAATGCGCAGGCCTTTCTGGTGGTGCAGAAAGAATTTGGATCGTTCGATCGGTATGTTTGGCAATTTGTCGGCGGAAAACCAAAGTTGAATCGCCGGCGAACGATGGCCGATGTGCCGGCCACAAGCCCAGAGAGTGATGCGCTCTCAAAAGATCTCAAGAAACGTGGGTTCCGTTTCGTGGGAAGCACCATCATATATGCCTTCATGCAGGCTGTGGGCATGGTAGACGACCATCTCAACGGCTGCTTCGCCAAGACGCGAGCAAAAAGCAGAACTCCTTCAGTGAGCTAGTCACCTCGACCACATACATCGCTCCTCATCCCTTCCGTTCCATACCTGCGTCCTTTTCGAAGCTCCTCCGTCTATAGAGATGAGGGCAGAATGATCTGCAACTCTACAAGAAGGAGGTTTCTCATGCGTCCCCATATTTCACTTGATGTCCATGATGTGTCCAAATCAGTCACGTTCTACGAAAAGGTCTTTGGAGTGCCACCACAGAAGCAGGTGGCCGACTATGCCAAGTTTGACTTGAAGGTCCCGGCGCTGAACTTTTCACTGGTGTCTTCCACTGGCGAAGTGAGTACCGTGGATCACTTGGGAGTCGAGGTGGAGACGGTCGAAGAGATCGCAGAATGGAAGGCTCGTTTACAACGTGAAGGAATTCTTGAGAAAGTCGAGGATAACATCGCCTGTTGCTTTGCGCGACAGGATAAGCTCTGGTTTACTGACCCGGACGGCAACGCCTGGGAGATCTTTACCGTCCATGAGCAGTTGGAAGTGACAGGACGACTCAGTCAAACAGGCTGTTGCGTGCCTAAAAAGGCAGGGGCATCTGAAGCAGCCACTTGCGGCGCTTAAGCTGGAGCGATACCGTATGAACGGCAACCACGGAGCGTCCATCATGACGACGAAGACAGAAGAACTTTGGCAAGAACTTCATGATGGCCTCCGTGCCTTCATCGCCAGACGAGTGAGCGATCAGGGGCATGTCGACGACATTCTGCAAGACGTGTTTGTGCGTGTCCATCGGCAGATAGACTCTGTGAGCGATCCAGGCCGGTTGATGTCATGGATCTATCAAATCACGCGACATGCGATCATTGATCATTACCGGAAGCCAGGAAGACAGCGAGAGATTCCATCAGGACTCAGTGGAGAACTTGAAGGCATTGACGAAGTAGCCGAGACTTCAACAACGACTCCTCCCGGCGATGTTGCTGAACCTCGCACTGAACTGGCTGCTTGCCTTCGTCCCATGATCGAGCGCTTGCCACGGGACTATCGAGATGTCATCACGCTTGTGGAAATCAATGGGCTGACACAGCAAGCGGCAGCCACACAGATGGGCTTATCGCTCTCTGGTATGAAGTCCCGCGTGCAACGGGGGCGCAAGCAACTCAAACAGATGCTCGACGACTGCTGCCTGATTGAGCTGGATCGACGACAAGGTGTGGTCGACTATAACACTCGTGCAGCAGGTTGTGACAATTGTACTAATCACACAGGAACAGATATAGCGAACAACCCATGACCATGCATTTTAATTCGAAGGACAGCTTCTGAAAGCATATACCCATTGATGTCGTCAGGAAAGATCTGAGGTGTCGACTACAGCGGCATCCGACATTCGGCTCTCGCCGGCTCTGAGTGTGTTCATGTCAAAGTATCACTAAAGCGATCTCAAGCATCATAAACTTTCTCTATCGAACTGTTTAATCAAGCCGTAAAAATTCATTTGCTTACCCAGATAGGCACTGCCCTCGCGCGTCATATGCCCCCAATCCCTGTATATAAATGTACCATCAAACGACGCTCTACATTTACCTCCACTGCAAAGCTCATCGTGCAACCAAACAACTGCGCTCACGTCTGAGACTCTTTTTAAGAATTCAAACACTCTCTTCTGTCTAATCTCAGTAGCAGTTTGATCAAAATCACAATCGCCATAGCTACCACCAAACTGCGTAGCCTTAGCAAGGCAGCGTCCAATATCGAAACCGTTTTGAGGTGTAGGTGAGAAAATGACAGGGATTTTCCCAAGCTCCTTAATGCTCCTAATCGTTTCAGTCACGTAGTGATCCGCAACCTTGGCTCCAGGCAGTACACTACCATCACGAAGCAAGATCGTAGCATCTTCATCCACGTATGAACTAAATAGAGAGCCCATCACCACGAACTTTATACTCTTCTGCTTTCTTAACAAGTCATATACTCTATCGTTCGTCTCAATGCATTGCTTACTGAAGCTTTTGGAGAGCTTAGAGGATATTGACGCAATATTGAAAACGGGACCGCATGAGATAGAGTTATTGTCAAGTCTGGTGTCCAGCAGTCTGAATCAAGCGGCGACCTGGTCTGACTGTGGTGCCTCGATTCCATCCGTGAATTTCACGCCCGTGATGACTTTGGCCAAGTAGTCCCAC
>Ga0105164_10001822_pt1 | contig 13427 bp, 13 predicted proteins | sample VDWuncwatermetaG_FD_89674 | JGI IMG/M metagenome (GOLD analysis project Ga0105164, IMG submission 89674) | Wastewater microbial communities from Netherlands to study Microbial Dark Matter (Phase II) - VDW unchlorinated drinking water | ecosystem: Environmental > Aquatic > Freshwater > Drinking...
ATGTACCACAACGCGAACTTCATCCCGCTGTACTCGGTGTGAAATCCGCCGACGAGCTCGGACTCGGCCTCGGGCATATCAAACGGCGTACGATTGACCTCCGCGACGCCACTCAAGAAAAAGATAAGCGCGCCCACAAATCCCCATGGCGTAAACACAAACCAGCGGCTGGATTGTTCCTCGACGATCCCGACGGTGGAGAGCGTGCCGGTGACCATGATGATCACGACCACCGACAACACACCCGGCACCTCGTAGGAGATGATCTGCGCGACGGCCCGCATCGCGCCCAGCATGGAGAACTTGCTGCGCGACGCCCAGCCGCCCATGAAGATCGCGTAGGAGCTGATCGAGGAGACGGCCAGGACGTAGAGCAGGCCGACGTTCAAGTCCACCGGCACGAGGGTGCGCCCGAACGGGATGACCGCGAACAACAGGATGGCCGGGATCACCGCCAGCACCGGCGCCAGAAAGTGCAGCAGCCGGTCAGCACCCACCGGCACGATGTCTTCCTTGATTAACATCTTCAGGCCGTCGGCCAGCGGCTGCGCCAGGCCGTAGACGCCGACCCGGGTCGGGCCGAAGCGGTTCTGCATGCGGGCGATCCACTTCCGCTCCAGCCAGGTGAGGTACATCATGATGGCCGGCGCGATCGCGGCGATCGCCCCGATGCCGAGGAGGATGGAGACCAGCGGGACCGCCCAGTCCGGCAGGATCTTGCCGGCCAGGCCCATCGCGCTGTTGTAGAGATTCGTAAAGACGTCGTCTAACACGGTTATGCTGCCGGTGGGTTTGGAGCGGTTGCAGCCGGCGACCGAGCCGGCACCGTCCCTGCTGGCGAGGGAGTGTCGCCGGCCGCTGGGCTGGCGACCTTCTTCGCTTTAGCGGCCAGGCGCGCGTCCACGCCTGCGGCTTCCACCGGCCGGATGCCCTTAAAATACTCGTTGCTCTTCAGCAACTGGTCTTTGTTGTACAGCATCTCCTCATCGCGTCCGGCAGAGGCCATCTCGTAGACCTTATCCATCTCGATGGCGTCGAACGGGCAGACATCCACGCAGATCCGGCACTGCATGCAGATCGACGTGTCGATGTCGAACGTCTTCGGGAAGGGGCGGCCATGCACCTTCAGCGGCCGGCCCTGCTCATCGCGGGCCGGCTCGATGAAGATGCACTTCGGCGGGCACTCCTGCTCGCAGATCTTGCAGGCGACGCAGCGCAGGTTGTCCGGCGTGTCGTCGTACACGAGAAACGGAAAATAGCGGAACCGCTCCGGGTGCTGCTGCTTGGCGTCCGGGTACTGGATGGTCACCAGCCCGCTGGTCCCCTGCACGCCAAGCACGCGCAGCACCCACCGGCCCAGCGGGTAGGTGCCGATGAACTCCAGCAGCGTCACCCACATCCCTTTTAGCACGCCCTTGCCGATCATCGGTCCACCTCGCCCAGCACGATGTCGATCGAGCCCAGGATGACGACGGCGTCGGCGATCTTGTGCCCGAGGCACATGTCTTCCAGGATCGTCAAGTTCACGAAGCTCGGCGCGCGCACATGGTAGCGGTACGGCTGATTGGACCCGTCGCTGACCAGATAGAAGCCCAGCTCACCCTTCGGCGCCTCGATGCGGCCGTAGGCCTCCCCTTTCGGCGGGCGGAAGGTCCGTGGGGCCTTGCCGATCGCCGCGCCCTTGGGGCTGATCGCCGGGCCGCCGGGAATTTCTTTCAGCGCCTGCTGGAGGATCTTGAGGCTCTCGCGCATCTCGAGGATCCGCACGTAGTACCGGTCGTACACGTCGCCGATCTGGCCGAGGGGCACCTTGAACTTGAAGCGCGGGTAGATGGCATAGCCGTCCACCTTGCGGATGTCATAGTCCACGCCGGAGGCGCGCAGGAGCGGGCCGGTGACGCTGGCGTTGACCGCCAGCTCTTTCGGAAGCACGCCGACGCGCTGGGTCCGCTGGCGGATGATCTCGTTCTCGGTCAGCAGCGTCTCAAACTGATCGAGGAACTGCGGATAGTGGTCTACGATCGCTTTCGCGCCCTCCAGCCACCCGTCCGGCAAATCCTCGCGCACGCCGCCGGGCCGGATGTAGTTGCACATCATCCGCGAGCCGGACGCCGCTTCGAACAAATCGAGGATCTTCTCGCGCTCGCGGAACGCGTACAACAGCGGCGTGCCGAACGCCCCCATGTCGTTGAGGAGGAAGCCGGTCACCGCGGTGTGGTTCACCAGCCGGGTCAGCTCCACCATGAGGATGCGGATGTACTGGCCGCGCTCGGTCACGTCCAGGCCGGCCAGCTGCTCGATCGCGATCGCCAGCCCCAGGTTGTTCGACATGGCCGAGAAGTAATCGAGCCGGTCCGTGAACGGGAAGGAGGCGATGTAGGTCATCTGCTCGCCGAGCTGCTCGTGATTGCGGTGCAGGTAGCCCATCACGGGTTTGAGGCTGACGATGGTTTCTCCGTCGAGGACGGTCTGCATCCGGAACACCCCATGCGTGGAGGGGTGCTGCGGCCCGAGGCTGACTTCCAGGAAATCGGATTCAACCGCCGGGCTCAACATCAGGCTGGGGCGTCCTGGTTTTCCGGCACGTAGTCCTTGCGCATCGGATAGCCCTGGAAGCCGTCCCACATCAGGATCCGGCGCAGGTCCGGATGGCCGTCGAACTGCACGCCGTACAGGTCGAACACTTCCCGCTCCTGGAACTCCGCGCCCCGGTAGACCGGCACGAGAGACGGCACGCGCGGGTTGTCGCGCGGGAGCTTGACCTTGATCGCCACCGGGCCGTGCTTCTTCGCCATGGAGAACAGATGGTAGACCATCTCGATCCGGCCTGCCCCGCCACCGGCGGGGTCCGGCGGATAGTCGACCGCCGTCACATTGGAGGCGTAGTCGAGCTGATACTCGGGATGGCTCTTGAGAAACCGGCAGACCGGCAGGAGCGCCTGCGGCTCGAGGTAGAGGGCCGGCCCGTCGAGGGTCACGACCGTCCCGGGGACGCCGCGCTCGATGGCGGCTTTCAGCTCCTCGGCAGGTGGTAACATTAGGAGGAACCTGGTGCGGGCGGAGTTTGGATGGGCGACGTGGGCTTGGCGCTGGCGAACTGCTGGATCGGATGCGTCAGGGGTTTGAAGATGTTGGGGTTGTAGCGCGGCTCCAGGCCGGCCTCGCCGAACTCCGGGATCTCGTACTCGTTCTGCTTCCGCTCCACGGCGCTGGACATGGAGCGCTCTTTGATCCGCTTCTGCAACGTCATGAGCCCTTCCAGCAGCGCTTCCGGCGTCGGCGGGCAGCCGGGGATGTACACGTCGACCGGGATGTACCGATCGATGCCGCGCAGGACGTTGTAGCCTTTGTGGAACGGGCCGCCGGACGTCGCGCACGCGCCCATCGAGATGACGTACTTGGGCTCGGCCATCTGGTTGTAGAGGCGCACGACCTGCGGCGCCATCTTTTTGGTCACGGTGCCGGCGACGATCATCAGGTCGGCCTGGCGGGGGGAGGCGCGGAAGATCTCCGAGCCGAACCGCGCGATGTCGAACCGCGACGCGGCGGTGGAGATCATCTCGATGGCGCAGCAGGCCAGGCCGAACTGCAGCGGCCAGATCGAGCTGGACCGGCCCCAGTTGACCAGCTCGTCCCAGGTCGTCACGTAGACGCCCTGCTTCTGCACTTCGCCTTTGAGGCCTTCGTCAACCGCCATCGCTCATTCCCACTCTAACACGCCCTTTTTCCAGGCGTAGGCCAGCCCGACCCCCAGGATTGCCAGGAAGATCGCCATCTCGGCGAAGGCGAGCATCCCGAGCGGCTTCCACACCAGCGCCCATGGATAGATGAAGACGACCTCCACGTCGAAAATGACGAAGAGCAGCGCGTAGACGTAGTATTGCACCCGGAACTGCACCCAGGGGTCGCCGGTCGATTCGATGCCGCATTCATACGGCGCGTTCTTGGAGGGCGCAGGCTTCTTGGGCGCCAGGAACTTCGCGAGGATGAGCGGCGCCACGGCCAAAACCACCGCGACGAGCGTCAGGATGCCGACGAACAGGTATTGGTAGGCGTAGGTCGAATCCATTGCGGACGTATCTGTTTCTCTATGGTACACTTCCCGCATGCGGAAGGCAAGCATCGTGTGGGACGTGCTGAAAACCGTCTACATCTGGGTGGTGATCGGCGTCCTGACGACGGTGATTTCGCTGGTGATCGTGGCCGGCGCGCTGCCCCTGCTCCTCATCGACCCCCGCCGGCGGATCAGCCACACCCTGGCTTCTCTCTGGGGCCGGTTGACCTTTTTGGCCGTGCCCTGGTGGCAGCTCACCGTTACCGGCCGCTCCCACATCGATCCGCGCAGGCCGTACATCCTGGTCGCCAACCATCAGAGCCTGTTGGACATCCTCGTCGTATGTACCATCCGCCGGCAGTTCAAATGGGTGGCCAAGGATAACCTGTTCCTGATTCCGTTCCTGGGGTGGGCGATGGCGCTGGCCGGCTACATCCGATTGGCGCGCGGGCGCCACGGCAGCATCCGCGAGACGTACGTGCAGGCCCGGCGCTGGCTGGACCGGGGGATGTCGGTCTGTTTCTTTCCGGAAGGCACGCGCAGCCGGACCGGCGAGCTGGGAGCGTTTAAAAACGGGGCGTTCAAGCTGGCGCTGGAGACCGGCCTGCCGGTCGTGCCCATCGCCATCCAGGGCACGTACGACGCGATCCAGCGCGGCAGTTGGATCTTCCACCCGTCCTCGCGGATGCGCGTGACCGTCCTGCCGCCCATCGACCCGAAGCCATACGCGCCGGACGGCGACACCAGGCTGCGCGACGACGTGCGCGCGGCGATTTCCCGAACCCTCCAGCCTTAAGCGCGCCGTCAAGACTACTCATTCAACCGGGTCTAAGCGGCCTTTGTATCTTGGGGGCTGTCCAAGTTGTCGAAGGAGCGCGTTGACTTCCTCTTTCAGCTCCAGCACGCGCTCTTCCCGCCCGACCATCACGCTGTTCATCTTGGCTAACCCCTCGTACAGGCTGACGTTGTACACGGCCTGCGCCGCCTGCGCGGCAAAAATCGACGCGGTGCGGAGATCCGAGGAGGTGAAGTTCTCCTGGCCTGCGAGCCGGCTGAGGTTCATCACCCCCACCAACTGATCCTTGCGCACCAGGGGGATGATGATGGCCGACCCGATCGCAGCCTGGCTTTCCAGACCCTTGAGCTCCGGATAGTTTTCCAGCCCGCCGATCAGGAGCAGCGCCGTTCTCTCTTTCGCCGCGCGCCCTGCGATGCGCTCGCCGATCTCCAACTGCGTGCGGCTCACGATCTGCTCGCTCAAGCCCAGGCTCGCGGCAATGTACAGCTTCCCCGCCTTGTCCAACAGCATGACCGACCCTTTGTCCGGCCGCAACACCGGCTGCAGCAATCCCATGATTGTATTCAAGCGCTCGTCGAGCGTGAGGATCGAAAATGCCGCTTGGCTGGATTCGTACAGGGCCACGAGGGTCTTGAATCCGCGCTTTTCGAGCGCCCGGTCGATCAGGAGGTGCAGCTCCTCGAGATTCAACGGCTTCTGGATAAAGCCGTAGGCCCCGCGCTTCATCGCTTCGAGAGCCGTGGCGGCCGTCCCGACGCCTGTGACCAGGATGACTTCAATCGACGGGTCGATCTTGGTCATCTCTTGCAGCATGACCATGCCATCCATCTTGGGCATCCGGATATCGCTGATGACGAGATCGAAGGGTTTCGCCTTGAGCGTCTCGACGGCCTGTTGCCCGTCTTCGGCAGTGGCCACTTGGTATCCCTTGGCGCTCAACTCGGCCGACAAGATATCACGGATCCCCTGCTCATCGTCCACGACAAGGATCCGGACGTCGCCTCTGGACTTTTCACCGTCATTGGACGGCATAGAACGCTCCTCTCTTGTGGTGCAGCAGATTCGCCAGCAGCTCGATGCCGTCGACCAATCTCGGCCCTGACTGGTTGAAGTACGCCGGGCCGTCCACCGCGTAGACGCGGCCGGCCTGCACCGCCGGAATTCGCGGCCACTCCGGCCGCGCCGTCAAGACGGCCAATTCGCGCCTGGTCCGCGCAACCGGAAAGCCGCACGGCATCAGGATCAGCACGTCGGGCCGGCTCTCGACCAGCTCCTCCCAGGTGACGTAGCGCGACGGCGCGCCCTCGCGGCCCAGCACTTCCCTGCCGCCGGCCAGCCTGACCTGCTCCGGCACCCAATGGCCGCACGCCATCAGCGGCTCCATCCATTCGATGCACGCCACCCGCGCCGGCTCGACGGCCGCGCGCTCTGCAGCGCGCGGCACTTCCTCGTCCCAAGATCTGGACTCGCTCCGCTCGCTTCGCTCGCCAGCGAGGTCTGTGCCGGCTCGGTCGCCTGCCAGCGACTCCTGGACTCGCGCAATCCGCGCGCGCAACGATGCGACCAACGCGTCCGCCTGCGTCTCGCGGCCGGTGGCCTGCCCGACGGCCAGGATGTCGTCGAACACGCCCTGCAGGGTATGCGGATGCAGCGAGAGCAGCTTCGGCGGGGACGGCAGGGTGGCCAGCGCCCGGAACACTTCGCCGGTCTCGATGGCGCACACCTCGCAGAGCTGCTGCGTCACGACCAGGTCCGGTTTCAGCTCCTGGATGCGCGCGAGGTCCAGCCGGTAGAGGCTTGTGCGCTCATGGAGGGAGCGCTTCACGAGTTGGTCGATTTCCCCGCTGGTCAGGCGGTCCTGGTCGACGAGCGTGTCCACGACGCGCGGCTTGCGCCGAGCTTCCGGAGGAAACTCGCACTCATGCGAAACCCCGACGACGTCGTCGCCGAGGCCGAGGGCGAACAGGATCTCCGTAGCAGTGGGCAGCAGCGAGCAGATGCGCATCGGACCCCTGGACGGCTCGTGGATGATCCGCGTGGCTAGGCGCGGCGGAACGCGGCCTCGAGCTGCGTGAGCGCTTCGCGCGGCGACCGGCCTAGATGCGCGCGGAGCACCGGGCGGTTGCGCTCCTTCAATGCCTGATAATCCCCGAGCGCCTGGGCCTGCTTCAGGACGCTGAACGAATACGGCTGGCCGGGGACCGGCACGTCCGCCGGATCATCCGCCGTGAGGAACAGCACCCGGGCGCGGTCCGGCCCGCCCTTGTGGAGCTGGCCGGTGGAATGTAAGTACCGTGGACCGTAGCCCAGCAAGGTCGTGAGCCGCAGCGTCTCGGAAATCTTGGCGCGCAGCGCGACGACCGCCGCGTCGAGCTCCGGCGTCCGCGGCAGGAACGACGACAGCACGAGATACGCGCCCGGCGAGGCCTCCTGGAAAAACGCGCGCACGGTTTCGGGGATCGAGCTGTTCGCCCCGACCGGAGACGCCGCCGGGCGCGCATTGCCGAACAATACCAGCCCGCCTTCGGTCTTCAGCGGCGGCTCCTGGGGGAGCGCGCGGTCCTTCGCGTATTGGTGCAGGAGCTGTTTGGTGCGGTCCTTGCTCTCCTGGACGTTGGGTTCGTCGAAGGCGTTGATGCGCATCAGGCTGGCCGTGAACGCCGTGGCCACAGCCCAGCGCATGACTTCCCCGCCCAGGTCATACCGGTCGCGCCAGCGCAGCCGCACCACCGGATGGCCGGCGTCGGCCAGCGCCTCCACGGCCTGTTCCAGCTTGCGGTCCACGGCGTCGGTGAGCTGCAGCTCCACAAAGAGCCGGTCCGCCGGGTAGGCGCCGGGCGCGCGCAGCGGCTCCTGGTCGATCGGGATGAGGCCCTTGCCGGACTTGCCGGTGCTTTCGGCGACCAGTTGTTCCGCCCAGCTGTTGAACTGCGCCAGCGCCGGCGCGGAGACCAAGGTGACGGTATCGCGGCCTTGCGACGCGGCCTCATGGAGGGCGACGGCCAGCTGCAAGCCCGGGTTCTCCGCCGGCGGCACCGACGGCCCGCAGGCCGCCAGCATCTCCTCGGCCCGGTCCAAGAGCTGGACAATGTCGACGCCCAGCAAGGCCGCCGGGAACAAGCCGAAGCAGGTCAGCGCGGAAAACCGCCCGCCGACGTCCGCCCCGGTCGCCGGGCCGTGCACAAACACGTGCCGGAAACGCCGCGCCTTGGCCAGCGCCTCCAGCGGCGTGCCGGCGTCGGTGATCGCCACGCAGTGCTGCCCGGCCCGGTCGCCGACGGCCTTCGTGAGCTCCTCATAGAAGTACTCGCACAACGAGCTGACTTCGGTGGTCGAGCCGGATTTGCTGGAGACGATGATGAGGGTGCGCTCCAGGGGGGCGCGGCGCCGGGCGGCCAGGATCGCGACCGGATCGGTGCTGTCGAGGACGGCCAGGTCCAGCCAGCCTGTCGCGACGCCGAAGATCGCGCGGCACACTTCGGAGAACAAGCTGCTGCCGCCCATGCCGAGCAGCAGCGCGTGCGTGAAGCCGGCCTTGCGGACGTCCTCCGCGGCCGAGCGGATGGACGCAAGGTGGGGCTGCATGATGCGCGAGATGCCCAGCCAGCCCAGCCGGTTCAGGATCGCGCGCTGCTCGTCGGGCTGCGTGGTCCAGAGCGTGGCGTCTTTCTCGAAGAGCCGTTGGGGCAGGCGCTGCGCGGCCGCCTGTTCCGCGGCGGCCTGGACGCGCGATGCGAAGGAGTCAGGCAGGAGGGGACGCGACAACACCGCTGGGGTCATCCCGCTAGAGGCGAGTTTCCGAAGCCGGAGCGGGCTGCGACGCCGTGGCCGCATCAGGCGGGAGGGGCGGGGCCTCGCGGGTGATCATGAGGTCGTCGAAATACGCGACCGCCTCCGAGTGCGTGTTATCGGCGTCCACCATGATGCCGATGGCGGAGACGTTGGGCGGATCCTCCCCGAAGCACCGCTGGTAATCTTCCAGGATGTTCCGCGCGACGGCGCGCCAGGTCCCCAGGGGCTGCGGGCCGGTGTCGGCCACGATGATCTTGGACGACTTGGAGAACGGGCTGGTGAGGACCGTCTCCAGCGGCTGCGCCGTCGACCAGACATAATCCACCGAGCGCTTTTGCCACGGCAGCCCGGCCGTGTCGAAATAGACGTAGATCCGCGCCGAGGCGTCGGAGCCTTCCTTGCGCGTCAGGTCTTCGCCGGACACCGGTTGGTCGATCCGCCAGCGCCAGCTGATCCAAGGATACTGGCGCGGATCGAACCGGCCCGGCCAGAGGATGACGGACGCGCCGCCCTGGCTGTGCCCTTTCAACGTCCGCAGGCCGTCCAGGTCCACGATGTCGTACGCGGTGCGGCCCTTCACTTCGACTTCCCGCCACCGGCTCTCGTCGAGCACGTTGAACGGCTCATGGAAGAGGGTCTGCGGCTTCGACAAAACCAGCGGCGGCGGGAGGAACGGGTGCAAGGAGCGCGCCCATGCGGTCAGTCGCGACGGCGACACCGACGCGGCGCGCGGCTGCCTGGCGCAGCCGGCCGCCAGCGCGCAGCACACGAGCACGGAGAGACGAAGCCACGGTCCCATAGGGGTATTGTAACGCAAATCGCCCGGCGGGGGGCGCGGAAGAGGCTATTTGATCGTTTCGGCGGCGCTCACGTCGCCCGGCGGCGGCGCGGAGACGTCCAGATAGGGGAAGAGCTTTTCCCAGGTCTGCTTGCCGACGACGCCGTCCGCCTTCAAGCTGTGGATCTGCTGGAACGTCCGGACCGCCTCGCGCGTCAGCGGCCCGATCTTGCCGTCGAGCGGCCCTTGATAGAAACCGGCGTTCTTGAGCGCCTGCTGGATCTCGGTTTTCGACGGCTTCACGGTGCTCGCTGCGCTCGCTGCGGACGCGGCCGCTGCGGGCGCGCGCACGCCGGCGACCGGCGCCGGCAATTGCCCTTCGGCCGGCCACTGGGCCTGGGACGGCTCCCGGAGGCTGGCGCGCTCCAGCTGGCTCACGCGCTGATCCAACAACCCGATATCCGATTTCAGCCGTTGCACCTCTTGCGCCGAACGGATCCCGGCGCACCCGCCTGCGATGAACAACCCGGCCACGGCCATCAGGACCGATCGTGCCGACATGCGTGTCCCCCCTCCTCTTGCGCGCATCATTCACTCAGTGAACGTAGTGTAGCAAACCTCTCCCTTGAGTCAAGCGTCTAGCCATCGGACATCACGGGCGCCACATGCTTCAGGAATTCCTTGGGCGGCAGGAATCCGTTCACGCGCAGTTCGGTCCGCTCCTGCCCGCGGCGGTCGAAGATCAACAGCGTCGGCACGCCGAACACGCCGGACCGCTCCAACAGCTCCCCGGCCTCGGCCGGCACGTCCCGCGTCGCGTCGATGCGCAGCGCGGCGAAGCCCTCGAGCCGTTTGATGACCTCCGGGTCGCGGAAGGTCACATGATCCATCTCGACGCACGGCACGCACCAGTCCGCATACACGTCGACGAGGACAGGACGCCCGTCGCGCGCGGCCTGTGCCAGCCGCGCGTGGCTGTACGGCTGCCAGGCGACGGCGGCGCCGGGGCGCGGCTCCATCGGGATCGTCGCCACCGCCCCGGCGAGGAGCGCGACGCCGGTGAGCCGGCGCACCCAGCGCATCCCGACGCCGACGCGGCTGCCTTCCAGCCATCCGAGATAGGCGCCGGCCAGCAGGAGGCCTCCGACCATCAGCCATTGAAACAGCTTCGGCCCCAGCAGCGGCCGGACCAGCGAGAGCGCCAGCCCGAGCAGCAGCACGCCGAGCAGCTGCTTGACCCACACCAGCCACGCGCCGGCCTTCGGCCACCAGGTCGCCCGGTTGGACACGATCCCCAGCACCAGGTACGGCAGCCCCATGCCCAGGCCCATCGTGAACAGCAGCCAAAAACCCAAGACCGGGTCCGCCATCTCACTGACGAAGAGGAGCAGCCCTAAGACGAACGGCCCGATGCAGGGCGCGGCGATCAGGCCGACGACCAGGCCCATGACCAACGCCCCGGCGACCCCGCTCTGCGCCTGGCCGAACCGCTGCGCAATCCACGACGGCGGGCGCAGCTCGTAGAGCCCGAACATGCTCAAGGCCAGCGCGATCACCCCCAGCGCGATGCCGATCAGCACCGCCGGCTGTTGCAGCCACCCGCCGAGCAGCGAGCCGGTCTTGGCGGCAATGAGCCCGAGCGTGGCATACGTCAGCGCCATGCCGATCATGTAGCACGCGCCCAGCGCCACCGTGTAGCCGAGACCCTTGGCCGCCTTCCCGCCCTTCTTGGGCGCGGAGGCTTGGCCCGTGAAAAACGCGAGGGTCACCGGGATCATCGGATAGACGCAGGGGGTCAGGTTCAACGCCAGCCCGCCGAGCCACACCGCCAGGAACCAACCGGCGCGATGCTCGCTGTGCAGGAGGGCGTACAACCAGGAGACGTCAGTCGGGGGCATGCTGCGGTCAATGATATCCCTGTTGGCGGAACCACGCGAGGCTGCGCCGCACGGCTTCATGCGCCGGGGTCGCCGGCACCCCGAGCTCGCGCCGCGCCTTCGAGCCATCCAGCCGTTGGGCGTATCGCGTCAGCCACGGAACCGGAACCTGCCAGCGCGGCGGTTCGATGCCGGCCTCGCCCGCCACCAGGCGCGCCAAGTCCAGGAGGCTGAGGTTCTCCGTAGCCAGCAGATAGCGCTCGCCGGTCCGGCCGCGCTCGGCGGCGGCCACATGGCCGAGGCCGGCGTCGCCGGTGTAGACCACGTTGAAATACATTTCCGGGCAGACCGGAAGCCGGCGCTTGGCGAACCACAGCAGCAGCCGGCCGGAAAACGCGTGGGCATCGTACTCGCCCAGGCAGATGCTCGGGTTCACGATCACGACCGGCAGGCCGCGCTGCGCGTAGCGCCGGACTTCATGCTCCATCGCGACCTTCACCGTCGCGTAGCGCGGCCGCCGGCGCGGCAGCGGCCAAGGCTCGCCGTCCTCCTCGGTCGCCAGGCGGCCGGGGCCGGAGCGCGGCCCAATTGTCGCGGCGCTGCTGGTGTAAACGACCCGGCGCAGGTTGGCGGCCGCGAGCATCTCACACACGCGCTGGATCTGCGCAATCCCGCGCGCGATCGCCGGCGCGCGGGGCGACAGCAACCGCGGATAGTAGCCGGCGCAATGGAAGACCGTCTCGCACTCGCGCAGCGCCTGCGGCAAGCCGTCGGGCCGGTCCAAATCCAGCTGGACGCGCTCCACCGGCAGCCCGTCGAGGACGCTGAGATAGCGGGGCGTGCGGTAGGCGGCGCGGACCGTGTAGCCCCGGGCGAGCAGCGCCCGCACGACGTGCGCGCCGATATGCCCGGTCGCGCCAAGGACCAATGCTCTACTCATCGCCCGCCTGACACTTCCAATTGGTTGGTGCGGCAGACGTCGGCGAAGCGCCGGGCGCTCGGGCGCACGCGCCGCGCCTGCGTCGCGTAGTCGACCTCGATCAGCCCGAACCGGGGGCCGTAGCCCATCGCCCACTCGAAGTTGTCGACCAGCGACCAGTAGAGGTATCCCATCACCTGCGCGCCGTCCTGGATGGCGCGCGCGACCCACCGGAGATGGTTCAGGATAAACCGTTCGCGCTGCGCGTCGTCGGCCGTGCAGATGCCGTTCTCGGTGATCAGCACCGGCTTGCGGTACTTCGCGCCCCACCCGATCACCTCCGCGATGCCGGGCGGATAGACGTCCCAGTCCAGGGCGTTGCGCTCAGTGACTTCGCGGTGGTGGCGCGTGCTGCACCGGACGCCGGCCCACTGGCGGCCGGTGGGAATGCCCAGCCGCATGAAAATCCGGCCGTAGTAGTTCAGGCCGATGAAGTCCATCGCCGGATGATCGGTGATGCGGATCGGCCGCTTGCCCGGCACCTTCCAGACGCCGTCCATCATCGCGTCCCAGTAGCGATGGTTGTACACCTCGGTCGTCAGCCTGGCGATGAACCGGTCCGGCCACCACCACCGCCGGCAGGGGACGAACGGCTGCGCGTGGTTGGCCAGGCCCACGGACACGCCCTGCCATCCGCGGGCGCGCGCGACGGCATGGATGGCGTCATACGCCGCGACGTGCGCCCGCAGCATATGCTCCATCACGGTGAAGGCGTGGCCCAGGTGATGCTCCCCGGGCGGCCCGACGCCGTCGATGTAGTGCATCGCGGCGTAGACCAGCGGCTCGTTGATCGTCATCCAGTAGCGGACGTCAGGGCCCAGGGCCTCGACGGCGTGCCGGACGTAGCGCGCGAACCGCTCGACCACCGTGGGGTTGACCCACCCGCCTTGCCGGGCCAGCCATTGCGGATTCGTGTAGTGGTGCAGGGTCACCAACGGTTCCAGGCCGCGCTCGCGCAGCGCCCGGATCACGTCCTGATAATGCGCAATCGCCGCTCCGTCGAACTCACCCTCGCGCGGCTCGATCCGGCTCCACTCCAGCGACAACCGGTGGGCGGTATGCCCCAGTTCTTTGGCCAGATCGAAGTCGTCGCGGAACCGCCGGTACTGGTCGCAGGCGAGTCCCGACTTCTCTGTGGTCTTGCCGGC